>MDTC01042955.1_pt1 | contig 104415 bp, 115 predicted proteins | sample 811181 | NCBI WGS metagenome assembly MDTC01 (sample SAMN05326644, study PRJNA326480) | marine metagenome | isolation source: seawater | place: Pacific Ocean: North | collected 2011
AGGTTTATCTTCTGACATTTCATCCAAAACATCTCTTACAAAGGCTGTTTGAAGCCGCCATAAAACATGCATAACTTCCTCTTCCTTGTTTGTTAATTTTTTCACGATTATGGATTTGAGATCAAACTTATAACTATTTTTTTAGTTAACCAACTATTTTTATAGTTATGTAACTATATTTAACGTTTACAAATTCACTGGCTTAAATAACAGAGTCTATTATAACTATGACAACTCTAATTTTACTGCCTTTGTCTTCTAGACATCATATTTTTTTCAATCACTTCTAAATTGAATTTTAAATTATATCTTATACGCAAGTTGTATATCTAATACATATTTGGAAAATGAACCAGTTACTGCTTTTAGTTATCGTTAAAGCCTTTATTCTAATGGATCTCAATGCATTCAATAAAGAAGAACCTAACACTAGCCATCACCTAGATGACCTTATTAAGGTCACCACAGTTTCTTATTATGACCAAGCGGACAATATCATTTCAAATTCCGCAAAATTTAGTTCGAGCCAGAATAACACTTATTGCTATGACAATTTAGATGAATTAGTTTATGAAGGAAATGACAATAAGCAGGAAGTTGAAAAAATCAGAACCGAATACGCTAAAGTAGAAAGAGAAAAAGCTACTTATTACAAGTACACTAAACTAGCATCTAGCAACAAAACGCTCATCCCCGTCGAATTTGGAGATCATCTGAGTTTTATTCAAGGTGAACACAAAACCATTAAAGATCAATGGCCTATCGATGCTTTTAATCTAAGAAGAAATAAAGGTGGCGAAATCGTTCATTTCTACTTTGATCAAGATTTTGATTTAAGACTAATCACCTTAAACCAATTTGATCATTGGGATGGATTTTGGAATACTACACTCAGTTTTTATTTCGCAAAGAAAGCCAAAAGCCCCTTTTTTTTCTTTATGGATTCTAAGAGCGACAATTATCAGGATTACGAAGAAACAATGACTACTTATACAGAAGACCGTGTTTATTACAAAATAGACAGCACTTATGACCACAGCGATTGCCCTTTAATCATTTGGGCGCTGCATAAAAAAACAGAAGTGCTCGAGAGTCAAGTAGAAAAAATTAAACCAGAAAACACAAGGAATAAACCAATGGAGGCTGAGTCAATTCAAAAATTTGCCATTGAAATTCTTACAAATCAATACGGCACAAAACTTGACCAATTCGATATTTTATTTCCCGTTGAACAAGAAATGAAATAATAACTACCCTTTAGGAATAATAAGCACTATAATACGCCTCTCTTTTGGCTTTATTAAATCCAACCGTTTGATCCATAAAGCGGTTTCGTTCCTCACGGGTTTTAAAAACCCAAATGCAAACCGTATCACTACTGTGATAAATGGCCTTTAACTCATCATCAATTTCACATATTTCATTCGGAATTTCTGTTGGGATACAAATCATTTTATTTTGATTTAACACCTCTAAAATAGGCCATCTGAATTTATTTCGAAAAGCAAGGTCAAGGATTATTTCGTATCTTAAAAAGATTTAAGTGCGACCTTCATGAAAAATTTTTGGCCAATAGTTAAGATATTTGCACTTATTGCAGTTGCATTAAGTCTATTGATTTGTATTCTTTTTGGCTACAGTGATATTCCCACAGAGGAACTCAAACTCAAATATGCACAAAAACCTTCTTCTTTTGCTTCAATAAATGGAATAGACACCCATTTTAGAGACGAAGGAAATAAGACTGACAGCATACCCATCGTTTTAATCCACGGAACTGGAGCAAGCCTCCACACTTTTGATGAATGGACCAATGGACTAAAACAAGACTTCAGGGTTGTGCGAATGGATTTGCCAGGTTACGGGCTAACAAACCCTTTTATAAATCATGACTACTCAATCAATCACTATGTAGAATTCATCAATGCCTTTTTAGAAAAGCAAAAAATTAAACGTTGTATTATTGGCGGGAATTCACTCGGCGGACATATTGCTTGGCAATATGCCCTTCAACACCCACAAAAGGTTGATCGATTAATTTTAATTGATGCTGGAGGATTCCCGAGTCGATCAAAAAGCACCCCTATCGCCTTCAAACTTGCCAAAATTCCATTAATCAAAAACCTCTTTAAATACATCACTCCTAAATTTGTGGTTCGTTCTAGTGTAGAAAACGTATATGCAAATCCCGAAAAAATATCAGAAGAACTAATCAAAAGGTATTTTGAGCTGAGCCTAAGAGAAGGAAATCGCCAAGCTTTTATTGATCGTTTTAAAAAACAGAAATCGAGCTCATCCCATGAACATATTTCAAAGATTATCCAAGAAACCTTGATTTTATGGGGAGAAAAAGACTTCTTAATACCCGTTGACAACGCCTATTTATTTGAAAAAAAACTACCAAATAGCACATTAGTACTTTTTAAAAATCTTGGGCACGTACCTATGGAAGAAGATGCAGAGCAGAGTCTTGCTCCTGTATTGAATTTCTTAGCCCAAAAAAATTAAGGCTTTTCTATATCTATAGGCTTAACTTTCACCATGACCTCATTTCTGCGATTGTAAAATTTATAAGGCGAATCGTAAGACAGTACAAGAATATCTCCCATAATCTCAATTTGCTCCTTATTCAGAAGAGAAAACAATTTTTGTTTGGCCCTCATGACCTTGGACTCATTTGAATATCCACTATAACGTATAGCTGCAAAATAAGCTTGTTCTGATTGATATACCTCTACCCCATTAGCGCTAGGTTGAGGGGCGCTTTCTAAGTACTTCTCAGGTAACACAAATTCCATGGTTTGCACATCATCTTGAGTTTCCATGTAAACAGGAGTAGTCATCGCAATTTTTTCACGAGAATCATTATCTCCTGATATGTAGCGAAAAAGTGCATTAAAATTTCCGTTATTGCGCAAAGGGCCACTTACTTTTACTTTCATCGCAGGGGGATAATAACGTATCTCAACGTCTTTATGCACTGAAATCAGTTCATAGGGCTGAGTTTGATAGGATTGCGTCATAATGAAAGTCATTAAAATAAAATGAAATAGCATTTTTTATTTAAAAATACGTCAGTTCTAAGAATCAAACCTAACCAAATGAATAACTTATGTCAAAAAATGCGTAATGTTGTGAAATGGATAAACTTCGTTTTTTTTTAATCAAACTTCCTTTAATAGCAATTGTGAGCTTTGTCATGTGCTGTATTTTAGCAGCATTAAACTTTCCTGGGTCTGAAAAAGAAGTTGTTGGGTTTCAGTCCAACTATTATTCTTTCACACATAACTTTCTCAGTGAACTTGGAGGTCTAAAAACTAATCCTTATCAAACCAATCCCGATATAATTCACCAGGACAATACCATAGCCATGCTGTTATTTAATGGAAACTTAATTTTTATTGGGATAATCATCATCTTGTTCTATTATCATTTTAAAAAAGCCTTTGTCTTAAAACAAGACACTTTGAGGGCAAGGCGCTTTGCGGCAATTACGACTCCTGTGGGTGTAGTGTCAGGATTTCTATTTGCTGGAATAGGTGCTGTTCCATTTGACCTTAATTTTGAAGTACACGTATTCTTTGCTCATTACGCTTTTCTATCACTCTTCTTTCTAGCTATATTCCATAGCTTATCCATATACAATTCAAAATTCCTTAACAACTATTACTTATATGGATATATTTTATTTTGCCTTCTACTCTTAATCTATCTCTATATTATATTTTTTGGGCCACTTATAGCTCCTGGTGTAAAGTATACTAAAAACGAATTAATGCTACAGGTTTTAGCTCAAAAATCAATTGTAATGAGTTTTATAATTGCTTTTATTCATCAAGTTTACGGGTTTTCAAAATTACTTAGGCCTAAGCAATAATTTATCAATTTGAATTCATAATGCTCATCATTGAGAGGGCAGCCTGTTTTCCAACAATTCGAATTCGATTTCTGGGAGTATCGTCTCCTATCTCAAAGACAACACCTACCGCTTTGTGTTTGTTCAAAAACCAACCTTTCGAAACAGGCTGGGTACTATTACTAGGTTTCTCATTAACCTCATAATTAGGTACATGGGTTTCTAAGCTACTAAACCATTGATCTAAAAAATTAGGCATATGAGTGGCATTACGCTCTTCATTGGTGTAAAAAACATCATAATATGTGGAATGAAAATCTAAACCAAGAAGTAATTCAGACTTATTAGCCTTTAGCGTTTTTGAAATAAAATCAACGGTAGTTTTAATTTCTTTTTGATGGTATTTAGACCAGTCCCTATTAAGATCTACTCCACCTGAGTTATGTCTCCAATGCCCGAGATCCACACCATCCGGATTCATTAGTGGAAATGCCAAGACACGATATTTAGCTAAAAAAGCCTCAGATTCTTGTCCAGATTCTAATAAGGTTGAAATAAAGGATTGGAAGGCAAAATAGCCAGTAACTTCAGGTGGATGCTGTCTAGTTATAAATACGACAACAGGTTTGCCTTCAGCACTTCCTTTACAGATATCAATAACCTTAAAAGGTCTCTTTAATACTGTTTTTCCAATTTCTTTAAACTGAACATAGGAATCCTTGCCTTTTACCAAATTGTCAACCCAGGCATAAACCTCATTACTGCTGTGTAATTCCTGAGCTGATATCAATTTTGGTGATGAATTCACCTTGAGCGTTAATAACGTTTGATTTTCGATTTGCTGAAAAGAAATAGAATCAGCAGCCACCCAAGAACGATCTTCTTTTATTTTGGGAAGATAACGATGCCTATAGGCGTCAGGATAATCAAATTGCAAGATCAAGGATTGTTGGGCATCACTCCAAACCTTAAAAGCGTAATATGGACTTGGATTAATTGGAGTGTTTTCTGGCCAAATTCCAAGTCGATAGGTACTATCATTAAGCTGTTGAACTGAATTCAAACGCGCACCATTAAAGTCATTTGAGAAATACACCCCAACGCTATCAAAAGAATAGGTTTTTTTTTCTTGAAATCTTATGGGTTTAGATCGAGTGTCCACATAATTTTCAAAAGCAACCTTAGGTGTAATTGCGCAAGAAGCTAGAACTAAGCTTAAACATAAATTGGCAAGGTGATTTACGCTTCTCATAAGAATGTTTTAGAACACAATTTAGTTCAAAAAATTAATGCTATCACGAAAAGAATAGGGAAGCCCAGAAGAATTCACTACATAAAATAGTAGTCTAAGAATTATTTAGAAGATTTCTTTATTCTCATTTTTTGTAAGTAGGGCTTAAATCCTGACTTTACATAAGCTAAAAGCGCACTTTCATTCTCACTGTACACATCGAGTTGAAATTCGTCATGACCTTTTTCATTACCCCAATTAAAAATAGATTGTATGATAGCTTGATTCACGCCTCGACCGCGAAAATCTTCTTCAACATACATAAAGCCTAAGTAAACAAAGATCTTAGGATTTTTATAGCTAACACTTGATTTAATAAGCCCGTAACCTGAACCTATTAAACCTTGTTTATATTGAGCTACAACAACCTTAATTTCTGGGTCAAGAATATATTTTTTGATGTCGTAGTAATGAATCTTACGTGTTTTTAAATTTGGATCAAAGTCCCGCTCATAGGCGATTAAATTTTGCTCGAATACTAGTAACTGTGGTAAATCTTCTACCACGGCGTCACGTATGAGAATCGAATCTGAATGCATATGGATTTGCCTTTATTTCAGTTCATTAATAGTTCTTAAAACCTCGGCTACCTTTTCTTTTATACCCTTATAGTCTCCACTATTTACAGAATATGAATCAATGAGTTGTGAGCCCAATCCCACACAAAATGAACCCGCATTTATCCAAGACCTCAAACTTTCTTTATCTGTTTGAACCCCACCTGTTGGCATAATACACGTCCATGGCTGAGGACCTTTCACCGCTTTGATAAATTTAGGCCCGTAGACAGAGGCTGGAAACAATTTAACAACATCACAACCCAATTCTTCAGCGCGATTAATCTCTGTCAAAGAACCACAACCAGGAGCGCAAGGCACCCTTCTTCGGTTACATATTTTTACAATGTCTTCACGAAGAGAAGGAGTAACTACGAAACGAGCTCCCATTTGCATGTATAATGAAGCAGCCGCGGTGTCGGTGATAGAGCCAACTCCTAGAATCATTCCTGGCAAATGTTCCTTGGCATAGGCACTTAGTTCAGCAAAAACATCAAAAGCAAAATCGCCTCTAGCCGTAAATTCTAACAAACGTGCACCTCCATCATAACAGGCTTGAAGTACTTGTTTAGCAATACTTACATCTGAATGATAAAACAGAGGAATCATTCCCATTTCTTTCATCAGTTGTAAAACTTCTACTTTGGAATTTTGAGTCATTATGATTGCAATTCTATTCAAATGATTTACTGAATTTAAGAAATATAAATTATCGAGCTACTCTTCCTGAGACATCCCCAGACATGAGCTTCCATACTTCTTCTGCACTAACTAGGTTTGCATCGCCTTTTATGGTGTGTTTTAAACATGAGGCCGCAACCGCAAAATCCAAGGCGTATTGATCATCTTCTTGATAATGCAGCAGACCGTAAATCAGTCCACCCATAAAAGAATCACCTCCACCAACGCGATCGACAATATGCGTAATTTGAAATTCTTTTGATTTATACATTTTGTGACCATCATAGAGAACCCCAGACCAAGAGTTGTGCGAAGCTGACAATGAACCTCTTAGTGTAGTAATAATTTTCTTCGCATTGGGAAATTTAACCCTCATTTGTTCACATACTGATAAAAATGCATCAGCCTTGACCTGTTCGCCCTGAGTGGTAATATCTAATCCTTCAGGTTTTATATTAAAATGCTTTTCAGCATCCTCTTCATTACCCAGTATAATATCACAATAAGACGTCAGTTCAGTCATGATTTTCTCTCGCTCGTTTGAATCGCAATAAGTCCAAAGTTTGGCTCTAAAGTTCAAATCTGTAGAAATCGTCAATCCTCTTTCTTTGGCAATTTTTAAGGCTTCCAAAAGACTATCTGCTGCACTTTTTGAAATTGAAGGGGTGATACCTGTCCAATGAAACCATGTGGCCTGCTCGAGAACTTTGTGCCAATCAATCATACCTGGTGTAATTTCAGCCATGGCAGAATGAGCACGGTCATAGATAACTTTGCTTCCTCTGCTCACTGCACCCCTCTCGAGAAAATAAACGCCTAAGCGTTGACCTCCAAAAATAATTTTTTCGGTCCCTACTCCCCTTTTTCTGAGTTCCATGAGCGCACACTGTCCTAAATCATTATCGGGTAATCGGGTGACAAAATCAACTTTTACTCCGTAATTAGCAAGGGACACAGCTACATTAGATTCTCCTCCTCCATAGACCACATCAAAACTATTGCTCTGTGAAAAACGCAAGAATCCAGGAGGTGATAATCGAAGCATGATTTCTCCAAAGGTGACAACTCTATGCATAATTTTAGTTCGTTTAAGCCATTCTCACCTCTTGTAATCTCATTGATTACAGAAAAAAAAGAGGATTGAATTACTGAAATTTACCTACAAGATAATTTCTTTCTTAGAAATTATGCGAGATAAAAATTGATTAGAATGAATAAAATAAACATTTGCTGAAAAATAGTACCTTGAAAACATGCTAAAGAAACTCGGAGACTATTTTACTGCTCAGTTCAAAAAGATAATGCCAGATGCCTTTGTCTTCGCTCTGGTTCTAACATTGATAGTCGCTATTCTAGCAGCACTATTTGTTAAGGCTTCCCCGATAGAGATCATCGATTCTTGGTATAGAGGTTTTTGGATGCTACTAGAGTTTGGAATGCAAATGAGTCTTCTTATCGTTACAGGATATGCCATAGCCCTCTCTCCATTTATCGATCAAAAAATTGAAAACTTGTCGAATCACATCAAATCACCGAATCAGGTTTATTTGAGTGTTGCCTTTTTTGGACTCCTACTTTCTTTTGTAAGCTGGGGTTGGGTGGTCATTGCAGCAGTATTTGGAAGGAAATTAGCACTTAAGATCTCAGGTGTTAATTATCCATTTCTTATTGCCATTACCTATTTTTCAAACAATATATGGTCCACAGGACTCTCAAGTTCTATTCCCCTTCTGGTGAATACAGAAAATAACTATCTCATTGAAGCAGGTATACTATCAGAAACTTTTTCAACAACGCAAACACTAGGGTCAAATTTAAATTTTGCCATGATTTTGTTTTATGTCAGTATAACTCCTTTACTAATCTTTTTGCTCAAACCAAGAGGAGCCCAAAAAAAAAAACCTAAACCATCTACTTGTCGAAACTACGGAACAAAAGCAAATCAAAACAAACATTCCTATTTCTAAATCTCTTTCTGATCGGCTCAACCACAGTAAGCTTTTAATCTACATCATTGCGCTCGCTGGGGGCTTTTACGTTTTCCAACATTTTAATAACAGTGGATTTGACTTGAATTTAAATCTTATGATTTTCATCTTTTTAATGATAGGACTCATTCTTCACCGCACTCCTTTTGCCTACGGTAAAGCCGTGCAAAAAGGAAGCAGTAACGTGGCAGCAATATTATATCAGTTTCCGTTTTATGCCGGTATTATGGGAATCATGATTCACACGGGTTTGGCCAATTATTTGGCTGAAGTACTTATAGAAATAGCTGAAGTAGAAACCCTACCAAGCTTAGCCTTCATTATTGGAGGTATTGTAAATTTTGCTATTCCCTCAGGTGGAGGAGAATTTGCGGTTATCGGACCTAGCATTTTAGAAGCCACTCTAAGTTTAGTACAAGATTATGATGCAGAATTTCAACAAGCGCTCATTTCAAAAACAATCTTAGCCATAACCTATGGGGAGAGTTTGACCAATCTTTTACAGCCCTTTTTCATTCTCATGGTACTACCTTTTATGTCCGAAGGTACAAATCTTCAGGCACGAGATGTAATGGGCTACTTAGTCATTCCTTTTATACTTTGTTTTATGGGTCAGTTGCTTTTAATTAATTTAATTGGGGTATAACCAAAGTCATTACTTTATTAGGTTACAGCGCATTAATAAATTTCAAACGTTTCTTAAGAAGGGATTGTAATGTTTGATTTAACGTAATCGATACTGGTTTTTACACTTTGCATTGAATTCACCGCGAAATTTCCACCTTGTTCGATGTAAAAATATTCTAATCCGGATTCACTAGCACTCGGAAGTAAAGTAGTATAGTCAATAGAACCTTGACCCATTTCTGTATAATCACGAGAGATCTTGTGCATGTCTTTAATATGCCAAAGTGGTGTTCTATACATTGCTTTTGCAATAAATTCTTTAGGCGTAATGACTCCAGCGTGCATTACCCAATAAAAATCAACTTCTAATTTGACCCAGTCAGGATTAGTTTCTTGAATGATCCAATCAATACCCATTTTATCTCCATATTGCACAAAATCACCACCAAAATTGTGATACGCAAATCCAAGACCAGCCTCATGAATTCGTCGGCCGATTTGATTTAATTTTTGAGCCAACAACTGATACCCTTCTAAATTGTGATATATCTCTGCTAAGGAAGGAAAAACAATATAGCGGTCACCCAACTCGTGAGCTCCTTCAATGCAACTATCAACATACGCATTAAGTTCGTCTTCTGCCACCTCCATTAATCCATTGACTCCATAATGCCCACTTGAAGTAGAAAGATTTAAATCCTCTAATACTGATTTAAATTCCTTAGGACTAAAACCGTAGTACAATTTGTTTTTTGCATCGTATCCATAAGACTCAAAGTCCTCATAACCGATTTGTTTTAGTGCTTTTAAGGTCCCCACAGGATCTTTTTCCATAGCATCTCGTACGGTAAACAATTGCAAGCCCATTTTATATTTGGGTTTGTGCTCCGCTTCACAGCTCATTACACTCAAAAGTGGGAGTGCTAATGAAACTTGTGCAGACTGTTGTATAAAACTTCTTCTTTTCATCAGATTGTTAATTTAAAGGCCAAGATATTTCGTTAGTGCATTAGCGAGCCAAACACCAGCGCCTAAAATACAAGGATAGAGTATAAATAACCATAAATAATCCACAAATCTTGTTTTTCTCATGTTACTCTCTGATAAAAATTCATACCATCCTTTAAGCCCAATAAAATCAACTAATGCATTTGCAGCGATGGCCACAATTAAAATGATCCATCCTTGAATTATAAATTTAATCACTTGTAATCGGTTTTAGTTGTAACGAAAATTGTCTTGCATTTCGATTGGGCATATGCTCGAAGCCTAGGTGTAAATCTTTTTGCTTTACTGCATAGGGATAAAAAGTAATCGGTTCAATACACAACATATTTTCAACCTCTGTCCAGCACATAAAGTGATTAAATCCTTCTGTGGTCAGTTGTAATTTCTTTTCATCATTCAAGACAACTTTATTTGTGTTTTCAATCAAAAAAGCCTTAGATCCAACTTCTAGGATTTCATTCAAAGACACCTCTAAATCTTTTGAAAATATCACAGGATTTCTACTGCGTAATTTAAATGCCGGATGATAACCAAGCATAAAGGGCATATCGGGCTCAGAAATAATTTCGAAATCTATGCGAAGTGAAGATTTTGTAAAACTGAACTTCTTCAAAAATCTAAAGTCATAAGCCCATTTTTGAACGGTCTCTGGTGAATTTTCAGGAAACTTAAAATTACTGAGTGCTGTACCAGCTTTATAAGCTTTAATATATACTAGAGACTTTGAGGTTTCTGAAACCAAATCGTATTGAAATTCTCGTAATAAACCATGCTGATCTAACACCGCATCTTCTTTTGGCGTTTTGATTCTGTAATTAGCCTCCTTCAAGGGACCAATAATAGGAAACATTTCAATGTCAGAATTTTTCCAGCCAGGACTACCTTTCTGATGTATATATTCATAACCATCCACCAAAAACGAAATCAATTCTCCATTGTCTGACTTAATTTCAAAATACTGATCTCCATAAAGGTGACTTAAAACCTGTATACTCATATATTTAATTAAATTTCATCACTTTCGAAGGAACAATATTCGCAATGGCAACAGAAGGAATAATGAGCATTAGAATACAAGAGGCGATGACCCCCAGATTCACCCAAAGCACCTGATCTAATTCAAGATGCAGAGGAATAACTTCGACATAGTATTGCTCTGGATTTGGAAACTTTAAAAACCCCCATTGTTTTTGAGAAAAATATAGTGCGAGAAAAACTGTATTACCAATTAAAACTCCTTTAACAATCAAATTCAAAGCTTTGATTAAAAATAATTTTCGAATTGCTGAGCTTGTGGCACCAAGAGCCTTGAGCAAACCAATGGACTGAGTTCTCTCAATAATTAAAACCAACAAGGCTGTAATCATATTAATACCTCCAACTAGAAGCATAATGATGATGATGATAACTACATTAAAATCAAATAATTTAATCCATTCAAAAATAGTGTAATACGACTCTTTAATAGTGGCTACATCAATAGTAGAAGGCGTTTCCTGGTAAATCATTTCGGTATAGGTGTCTATTTCATCAAAATCTGAAATAAATAATTCATAATGACCGAACTGCTCATCGCTCCATCTATTGATTATTTGTAAATGACGTTGATCAATAAATACAAATAACTCGTCAAACTCATCAAAACCACTGTTATAAATTCCAGCAACTTCAAATTTTCGAGTATTTGGTATTCCTGAAGGGTCATTTTCTTTGAGAAAATAAGCATTGAAAGAGTCACCTACTCTCAAGTTTAAAAGGTTGGCCTTTTGAGCGGATATAAGAACCTCCTTTGAAGGTTTGTCGGTCTGAAAATTTGGTATTTGACCCGACCTTATGAATTCTTCAAATGCACTAAAATCATATTCACTATGCACACCTTTGGCAATTATTCCTTCAAATGTGGTCTCTGTTCTAATAATTCCCGCCTTTTGAATTATTGGATAATATCTTTCAAGGGAAGGCACATTCTCTTGAAGCCGTCGCCAATCAATTTCAGAAGCATCCATTGGCGTAATACTAATGTCAGAGTTTGCATTATCAAAATGATACAATTGATAATGCCCCTTAAAGGCCGAAACTTTTTCTTTTATTTTCAATTGAAGCCCAGCGGCTGCAGATATGGAAATAAGCATGATAAAGACACCTATTGCTATAGCGCTAACACTCACTTTTACAATCGGACTTGAAATTGTATTTTTAGACTTGTTAGACTTTAAAAACCGTCTTGCAACAAAGAATTCGAAACTCACCTCATAATGTTTAAAAAGCTTTTAAAAATAGCATTTTTATTTATGGTAATCTTGCTCCAAGCTCAAAACCAATTTAAAGTAGGAGCTGAACAGCTCAATGCATACCTACCTCTAATTGAAAATAAATCTATTGCCATTGTAGCCAATCAAACTTCAGTGATAGAAGGCTATAATCAAGAACCCATTCATCTTGTAGACAGCCTGTTGAAACACGACATAAGAATTGCTAAGGTCTTTGCTCCTGAGCATGGCTTTCGAGGAATTGTTGATGCCGGTGAACATGTAGACAACGATATAGATAAAAAAACAGGGCTACCCCTTATTTCACTTTATGGAAAAAATAAAAAGCCCACAAATGAGCAGTTAGAAAATATTGAATTTGTGCTTTTTGACATACAAGACGTAGGTGTGAGATTTTACACTTACATAGCCACTTTACAATTAGTAATGGAAGCTTGTATTGAAAAAGGAATACCAATTATAGTCTTAGATCGACCCAACCCGCATATGAATTATGTAGACGGTCCTACGATGGAAGAAAAACATCAAAGCTTTTTAGGTATGAATTCAATTCCATTGGTCTATGGAATGAGCATAGGAGAATATGCTGAAATGATCAACAAAGAAAAATGGGTTAATACTGACACCGAAGCAGAACTTCACATCATACGGATTGAGAATTTTAATCGCAACGACAGGGTTTCGCTCTCTATCAAACCTTCTCCTAACTTACCAAACCATCAATCTATAGTGCTCTATCCAAGTTTAGGTTTTTTTGAGGGAACAACTATAAATGCTGGTAGGGGAACTGATGCTCAATTTCAGCGCTATGGATCTCCTGAATTTAAAGGAAATGCAAACTTTGAGCTGACCTATACTCCGGTTTCAAAAGAAGGTGCAAAATATCCCAAACATCAAAATGAAATGTGTTATGGAGAGGATTTATCTCAAATTGTAGCACCAGAGAGAGTCCACCTCGATTGGCTTATCAAAGCTTATAATCACAGCGATCCTCAAACGTTTTTTTTAGACAACTCTTTTACCAAACACGCAGGAACTGAAAAACTTCGATTTCAAATTGAACAGGGTTTGTCTGTGGATAAAATACGAGAAAGCTGGTCAGAAGATTTAAAAGAGTTCAACAAAATTCGTCTCAAATACCTCATCTACGATTAAATCACCTTTTTATGCGTCTAAAAGGCTGAATCAACAATTGTAGAAAATTGATGTTTTTAACCTGATTTTGATAAGTGTCTAAACCGTACTTTAATGTCTCTTTTGACAATTTCCTGTAAGTACCGAATAGATGGTCCCAAATAGCAAAAACACTACCTTAATTACTATCTGTATAAGGCATTTCGTAATGATAATCAACCTGGTGCATATTCGGAGTTACAAAGAAAACACTAAGCAAACTATTTAAGAGCTATGGAAGCCTCAAATTGGCATGACCCAACTGTGAGAAGAAAACTGCCACAGTTTGACACAAAAACAATGACCCCAAGTCAATCCCAAAGAGTAAAATAGTCAAAATAAGAAAACCAATTCGAATCAGATTTTCAAAAGGGTGAAGGCGCATTGCAGTTGAGAAATTTAAATGAGGATCTGAATGATGCACCAAGTGAATCCTCCACAACCATTTTGATTTGTGTAAACAGACATGAACCACCTAAGAAGTGAAAAAATCTAAAACTAAAATGCCCAATGTAAACTTAAGCCAAGGGTAAAAGATTGCTAAATGCGAAAGTCCTATCTGATTGCTATCATCATATTCTACAGCCCCCAATATAAATACCGCCATAAATATATTGACCACAGCGGTTGAAAAAGCAAAAAATAGATTATTGACGACATGTTTCTTTGATGAAACAATAGAAGCTCTAAAACACAATAAAGCCTTAAACAATCAGAAAACAACAAAACCCAATGGCATCATCAATCTTCGTTCTGCAGGAGTAAGAGCACTAAAATATTGGAGTAGTTGTGTAATCAATTTAATTTTCGGTCGTGGGCCTTCTATATTTGTGAAAGGGTTGCTTTAATAACTCCCATAAATTACCGTTCTTTTTAGCGTCTGGAAACGTATCTACCCCGTACACTAAGTTTTTAGCATTTATCGTTTTGTAGGTGCCAAATAGACGGTCCCAAATTGAAAAGATGTTTCCGTAATTACTATCTGTGTAAGGCAATTGGTAATGATGATGTACTTTATGCATATTAGGAGTAACCAAAATATAGCTCAACCATAGATCTACCTTTTTAGGCAAAATGATATTAGCGTGCCCAAACTGAGAAGCAGCAGCAGATAGTGTTTGATAGAGCATAATAACACCAATAGAAGCACCTGAAACCAATATTGCTAAGGCAGTGAAGGCTACACGCACAAAATTTTCTATGGGGTGATGTCTGTTGGCAGTAGTGGCATCTACGTGGTGGTCAGAATGATGCACTAAATGTACCATCCACAAGGGTTTAATTTTGTGTTCAGACCAATGCGCAAAATAAGCTCCTATTAAATCGAGAATTAGCAATCCGCCAATAACCTGCAAAACAGTACTTTCAATTGGAAGCCAATGCAGAATACCAAATTCAGAAGCCGACACATAATCTGAAGCAGCCACGAGCGCAAAGGCTAGACCCATATTCACAACACCCGTCGTTACAGTAAAGAACAAATTGGGGCCAGCGTGCTTAAGTTTTTTGTACGAGATTCTTGAAAATGGAACAATTCCCTCGATAATCCAAAAAAAGAATAACCCACCAGCAAGTAACAACGACCTGTGCAGTGAAGGTATACTTTCAAAGTAGATAACAATTTTTTCCATGTGGTAATATAAAAATAAATACGATAAGAGCATAAGATTGTACATTTGAGGGATGATAACTTATTTTCAATGCAATTAGATCAAGAATTTAGAGTTATGGAGCACTTTTACACCATTCAGGGTGAGGGTTACCATCAAGGGAAAGCCGCTTATTTCGTGCGTTTAGGGGGTTGTGATGTAGGTTGTCATTGGTGTGACGTAAAAGAGAGTTGGGAGGGTGAAGCACACCCAATCATGTCTATAGAAGAAATAAGATCGAATATCACTCAAAAAACTGATATTGTGGTAGTTACAGGAGGAGAGCCCTTAGTTTATCATTTGACTGATTTTACTCAAAACCTTAAACAAAACGGCTATAAAACCCATATTGAAACCTCTGGAGCCTATGCACTCACTGGAAGTTGGGATTGGATTTGTTTGTCTCCAAAAAAATTCAAATTGCCGAAAAAAGAAATCTATCCTCTAGCTAACGAACTCAAATGCATAGTGTACAATAAGCACGATTTAAAGTTTGCACAAGAACAAGCTAGTCTAGTTGATGAGCATTGTCATTTATACCTTCAACCTGAGTGGAGTACTAGAGAAAAAATGATGCCATTGATTGTAGATTTCGTCAAGGAAAACCCGCAATGGAGGGTTACCCTTCAGACTCATAAGTACCTAGATGTACCCTAGCGACCTCCTAGAGACTTCAAATCTAATTGACACTCTAAACCGAGTAAAGGAATGGGGTCAAGTCCCATAGCCGTTCTACTTGACATCGTATTGATCATTCCTGTATTGAAATTGAGCTCTGCAGCCATTAAACAATTCTCCTCATTACAGTGATTTTCGTCGTCAGGAGCGCCATGATCGGCTCCTTCACGCTCACTCCCTAAGTTAACTAAACCAAAAAGATGACCGAATTCATGTTGAATAACAGCCGTCTCTACGTCTGCTCTTGTAATAGGAAGGGTAGTCTTATCGGCGATAAGTCGGATTGATTTTTGAAAGAAAACCATCGATGTGTTGTAATAAACAGCTCCCAAGACAAACCGATTCTGACTAGGCACGTCCAAAGTGGAACCTGCATCAGTAAAATACATGTAAAGGCTTAATGTTTTTCCATCATTATAAACAGTTCTATACTCATTTTCTAGCTCAGCAATTTTGTTGTAGTTCATACTTTCAATAGTGGTTGAAGCAACACTTTTATAGGTAATTTGAATATCCGTCTTAAAGGTGAACTCCTCTAACCATTGACGAAATCGATCAATTGAACCAGGTGTAGGTTTGTAGGTGTCCACATGAACGATTTCGATATGTAACCTGTCAAAATTATCGTTGTTCAAAAAGTCTGCTGCACTTGTTCCAATGGATTGCCTGTTTTCTACCCTAGAAACAATAGGGTCAGTTGTTTCAGATTCATTATCCGAATTTTGTGAACATGAAATAAAAACGATTCCAACTGTAAAAAGTAATTTAAAAATTCTCATAGCCTAGAGATACGAGCCAAATAGTGATGATCCTCTAGCTCCAGAAGCTTTTCACATTTTAACCCAATAGAATTACAAATATCTCTCAATATTTCAAAGCCAACAAATAACCAATCAAAACTTGTTGTTAAATCTTTATAGCTAGTAGTATAAGTCAAATCCCCGTAATAGCTTTGATGAGCTGAAAACCAGGAACTATAATCAACATCTTTTTCGAATAAATAGCGCAAATCGACTGAATCCGCCAAAATAAAACCATCCTCGTCGAGTTGTTGCATTAATTTTAGGAAGAACGAAGAAAGCTCATTTAAACAGCCCGCTAGTCCCAGGCCATTCATCATCAGTAAAATAGTTTGGTAGCTTGTCTCCTCTTTTAGATTTTGCCACAAATCGCAGTGCATCTCTTGTACTCCTCGTTGTAAGGCAATATCAACGCATCCCTCAGATGTCTCTATCCCTACTGCCTTGATTTGCCGTTCTTGCAAATACAGCAAATGATTTCCTACTCCACATCCTATATCTAAAACTGGAGAAACGCATAATTGCAATGCTTTCTGTTCCAGTAAATTCATTTGTTCAAATTGTCTAAAGAAATAAGACATTGGGATGTAATCGATATCCCCTAGTGAAGATTTGGTCGTAATTTGCAAAGAATTATCATTGGTTCGAAAATAATCTTTGGCTGCTACACCAAACACATCGTCAGTAGTCTTCATAGTAGATTAATTGAGTGCTTAAATTCAAAAGAAATGAAGCAAGACTTTGTAAAGCTAATAGAAAAAGCAGAACAAAAGGCTAATGCGAATAAGGCCTTTTTCGAAGCGGTTTCAAAAAATCCTCCAAAAACATATGATCAAGACTGTAAAGAGATTCACGATGCCGTTTTTGAAAAGACAGATTGTTTGGACTGTGCAAATTGTTGCAAAACTACAGGTCCATTATTTAATTCAAAGGATATTGATCGGATATCGAAACACCTTAGCTTGACACCACATCAATTTGTCAATGAGTATCTCAAAAAAGACGAAGATGGTGATTGGGTGCTACAAACATTACCCTGCTTCTTTTTAGACAAAGACAATAAATGTACAATTTATGAGCATCGTCCACAGGCGTGTCGCGAATATCCGCATACTGATCGCATCAAAAATTATGAAATTAAAGACCTTACCCTAGAAAACGTCAAGATCTGTCCAGCAGCTTTTGAAATTGTAGAAAAGATGCGTCTAAAAATGAATATATAAATCTATTAATATCCTTATTTCAATTAAATTTGCGGCATCTTTTACACTATGAGAAAAATCATTTTTTTAGGAGTTTTGATGACGGTCATCGGCTCTTGCAGCACGAATAAGGAATTTGAAATTACTGAGGGCAGTATTGGCCTCATTGCAAAAACAACATTGTTGTCAGAAATAGAAACACTTTACGCAAAAGACTCTGTTGTTGTTAATGGTACTTCAAACAGCATTGAGAAAATCGATGTCTATCAAGGTAAAAACCTGCTATTTAGCCTTAGTCCAAAAACTGAGAATCCTGAACAAATTGGAACAGTTAAAATAGAAGATCCTCGATTTGAAATTAAAGGAAGTGGTATTTCTTTGAGTTCGACATTTCAAGAAATCCAATCAAAAATGGAAATAGATAAGATTATACCTACGGCCATGAGCGCATCTATCTTCATTAAGAATTCACCATTTCTATTTGCTATTGACAAGGCTACCCTTCCTGAATCCATAAAATATGGATATGACCCAATAGAAAAAACCCAAGTAACCGAAAGCACGGCTTTAAAGTACTTTTTTATCAGTTGGGAATGAATCTAAAGAAAATGATTCCACTGGTGTATGGCCAGTTTTTAAATGTTATCGCTTTATTTTTTCCAAACCTAGCGGGTAACAAAGCCTTAAACATTTTTGCGAAAGTCCGCAAAGGAAAACTTCATAGCAATCAACTATCCAAATTGTTGCAGGAAGGTTTAGCAGAGAAAATAGAATGCAATGGCCACTCTATTCAGTCTTATCGCTGGAAAGGAACTGGCCCTTCAGTCCTTTTGTTACACGGCTGGGAGAGCAATTCCAATAGATGGAGGAATTTAATTACAGTTTTAAAAGAAAAAGAATACGACATTCATGCCATTGACGCTCCTGCTCACGGTTTATCTTCGGGTGAATATCACTTTTTACCCAACTATGCCGCCGCCTTTCATCAAATCCTAAAGAAACATGAAATTAGCCACCTCATTGGACACTCCATGGGTGGTATGGCTTGTATGTATGAATTTTATCATCATGAACATCCTAGTGTAAAGAACATTATCACTATGGGGTCTCCTTGTGATTTTTCCCTTGTGGTAAGGGATTTTCAATCTATCCTAAAATTTAACAATAGGGTAATGAAAGCCTTAGATAAGGTTGTTCATTTAAATGTGGGTTATCACATAAACGAATTCAGCAGCGCACAATTTTGCGAAAAAATCCCACAAAATGGATACCTTTTTCACGATGAAAAAGACCTTCAAATACCAATAAGTCAATCACAAAAATTACACGAGTACTGGAAGACAAGTGAACTCATCACATTTAGTGGTTTTGGACACAGTTTACATCAAAAAGAAGTCATTAAAAAAATAGTAGCTTTACTCGACCAGACAAAATCATAACTCATGAAACTCACTCCATTTCACCTAGCCATTCCAGTAGATGATGTCGCAAAAGCAAGAGCATTTTATACCCAAACCTTAAAATTTGAAGAAGGCCGAAGCAGTGATCATTGGGTGGATTATAATTTCTTTGGACACCAACTTGTTATTCATTATAAACCAAAACAAGAAACAGAGATTTACACCAATCCGGTTGATGGTAAAGATGTTCCTGTTCCTCACTTCGGGGTTGTACTAAATTGGGGACAATTTTGGGAATTTGCCGATAATTTAAAAGCCGCGGCCATTGAATTCATTATCCCTCCCTATATTCGATTTGAAGGAGAAGTTGGAGAACAAGCTACCCTATTTTTTAAAGATCCATGCGGAAACGCTTTAGAATTCAAGTCATTCAAAGACATGTCACAGTTATTTGCTAAATAGTCTCAAAAAAGCGCATCTGATTTATACTGATTACAAGATTTACACAATACCCTGAGGTTCTCAAGCTCATGTCCTCCCCCTTTAGAAAAAGGAAAAATATGATCAATAGATAAATCTGATTTTTTTCCACAAAGCACACAACTGTGTTCATCCCGATTAAAAACGGCTTTTCGCGTTGCAGCTTGAATTTTGCGATTGCGTTTTTCTTTAGACCTCTTTTTGATGTATTCTACCTGTACTTCTAGTTGTTTAGCATAATGCTGTTGTGCCTTCGAAATTCGCCTTTGCATACGATAGGTCAAGGCCAACATAAACGCGGCCAGAACAACAACAAAAATGAATGCTGATAAAAAGACAGTACTCAAGGTGTTCGATAACGATGGTAAGCTAGCAAGGTGTTTTGTAAAAGCATGGCAATTGTCATGGGACCCACTCCTCCAGGAACTGGAGTTATATGGGAAGATTTTGGAGCAACTGCATTGAAATCTACATCTCCCACTAGTTTATATCCTTTGGGACTATCTGAATCGTCCACTCTAGTAATACCTACATCAATAACCACAGATCCTTCGTTAACCATATCGGCCGTCAAAAAATTGGGAATGCCCAATGCGCAGACTATAATATCAGACTGCAAAGATAATTCCTTTAAATTTTGAGTTCGACTATGTGCCAAGGTAACAGTGGCATTAGCAAAAGGTTTTTTTTGAGACAATAGAATGCTCATTGGCCTTCCAACAATATTACTTCTTCCAACCACAAGCACATTCTTACCTGAAGTTTCAATCTCATATCTCTCTATGAGTTGCATAATACCAAAAGGAGTAGCAGAAATAAAACTGTCCATTTCTAAAGCCATTCGTCCAAAATTTGTAGGATGAAATCCGTCAACATCCTTCTTAGGGTCAACAGCTAATAGTATTTTCTCTTCATCAATTTGAGGTGGTAAGGGCAATTGAACAATAAAACCATCGATTGCTTCATTTTCGTTCAAAGCGTTTACTTGCTGCAAAAGCTCTTCTTCGGTTGTAGAATCTTTAAGACGGATCAGTGTAGACTCAAAGCCCACTTTTTCGCACGCTCGCACCTTATTCTTTACATAAGTCATGGAGGCTCCATCTTCACCAACCAACACAGCCGCTAAATGCGGAGGTTTTTTATTCTGTTTGATGATTTTGGTCACCTCAGCAGCAATCTCTTCCTTGATGTCTGCACTTATTTTTTTTCCATCTAGAATTATCATCTTTATAAATTTTAAGGCATTCGCCCTGGTCCTCCCTGTTGCTGCATCATACGCATCATATTCTTTGCGCCACCACCTTGCATCATTTTCATCATCTTACTCATTTGGTTAAACTGCTTTAAAAGTTGGTTTACCTCTTGAATACTTCTTCCGCTTCCCACTGCAATACGTTTTTTACGCGATGCATTTAATAGCGCAGGATTGGAACGCTCTTTTGGGGTCATACTATGAATTATGGCCTCTATGTGTTTGAAGGAGTCGTTATCTACATCTAAATCCTTCGTCATTTTTCCCATTCCAGGAATCATTCCCATTAAATCTTTCATATTTCCCATCTTTTTAATCTGGTGAATTTGAGACAAGAAATCATCGAAGCCAAATTTATTTTTAGCAATTTTCTTCTGAAGTTTACGGGCTTGTTCTTCATCGAATTGCTCCTGCGCTCTTTCTACAAGAGACACAACATCTCCCATTCCCAATATACGATCAGCCATTCGGTCCGGATGAAAGACATCAAGTGCTTCCATCTTTTCTCCAGTACCGATGAACTTAATGGGTTTATCAACAACGGACTTTATAGATAATGCCGCTCCACCTCTAGTATCACCGTCTAGCTTGGTCAATACTACACCATCAAAATTCAATAAATCGTGAAATGCCTTAGCTGTATTCACAGCATCTTGACCAGTCATAGAATCCACCACAAAAAGCGTTTCGTCCGGGCGAGCCTCATCATAGATTCCTTTAATTTCATCCATGAGCTCTTGGTCCACGGCTAGTCTACCAGCCGTATCTATGATCACCACATCATTTCCATTGATTTTAGCCTGGCTGAGACCATCTTTTGTAATGATTAGCGGATTTTTTTCTTCTGTATTTGCGTAGACATCGACTCCTATTTGAGATGCTAGAATACTCAATTGTTCTATAGCAGCAGGACGATATACATCACATGCGACAAGAAGTGGTTTTTTTGCCTTTTTAGTCTTAAGATAATGAGCAAGTTTTCCAGAAAAGGTTGTTTTTCCTGAACCTTGTAAACCTGCCATAAGTACAACCGCAGGTTTGTCCTGCAATTCTAGACCGACGCTTTGCCCACCCATTAACAGGGCCAACTCGTCGCGAACAATCTTAACCATTAATTGGCCAGGCTGAAGAGAATTTAAAACCTCCTGTCCTAGTGCCTTTTCTTTAACCGAATTAGTAAAAGCTTTGGCTGTTTTAAAGTTGACATCTGCATCTAACAGGGCACGTCTTATATCTTTGAGCGTCTCAGCAACATTGATTTCATTAATCTTTCCTTGACCCTTAATTCTATTAAAGGCTCCTTCGAGTTTCTCACTTAAGTTTTCGAACATAGATATCTACTTTTTGGGGCGTAAAAATACAAAGTTATCGCCTATGCTAGGAATCTTTAAATAAAGTAGCCATAACTAATACATGTGGAAAAGTTATTCCCGCTAAGAAATACACTAAATAGGATTTGTAATTAACCACATCGATATTGAATACAAAGACTAGTATTAAAAAGGTACTTAAGGCCAAAGCCCAGTACAAAGACCCATTTTTGAGATATTTTAAAAGTGACCCCTTCGACAAATCGTTATACATCGTCTTTAATTGATGAATAATTGAAGGCACACTATGCCAAATCACAAAGTAAATTGCGAAAGACCAAAGTAGTGTTGCTGTATAGAAAATAAGTGACAGAAAGCCCAATACCAAGAATTCAAAAAGTATATTGATGCGAAGCTCTTTCGTATATAACCCAAAATATAAAAAGCTAATACACATAAGCCCTGTATTTATGAGCACACCAAATTCCAAGGTTTGATAAGTAATTTGATAACCTACAATATCTGAAATTACCTGCAGTGACTCTGCCGCATTAAAGAAAAATAAAAGTAAAAACACTTCCAAACCATAAATAACGAATAGCAACAGTCGAATTATACCTTTTCGATCAAATAACAAACTAAAGTGCTGTTCACCAAAGTGAAATGCACTTATCAACAAAAAAAAGAATAATGCCCAGTTTTGGAATTGATAAAAAATTAACAAAATCGCAAAAATACTAAATATATAAACTATAATGCTTTGTGTGGCAGTCATTCTCAACACACCTTTTTTGTTTAAAATTGAAATAATTTGTAAGTCATTGGTTCCATGAATTAAACCAATACTCAATATTAAAGTCAAGGCAAAAATATCTTCGTAATAATCCGCAGAAAGATTGGAAATCCAAAGCGCTACGAGACTTAACATGAAATAAGGAATTTTCAAATTTTGAATTTAGTATAAGTTATTTTATTTTTTTGATAAAATTTTTGGTAAAATTAACATATTGTGTTCAATTAATTATATATTTGGTTCAACAAAAATTAACTATACTACATGAAAGCACTACTTCTTAACATGCCATTGTTGGCAGACGTTTCGAAAATTGCGACTGACGATTATGTTGGTTTCACTTTTTTTGTAGGTTGTATGGCCATGATGGCCGCATCAGCCTTTTTCTTTTTATCAATGAATAGTTTCGACTCTAAATGGAGAACATCTATTCTGGTCTCTGGTTTGATTACATTTATCGCTGCTGTACACTATTGGTACATGAGAGATTATTGGGCATCAAACGGAGAATCACCAACATTCTTTAGATATGTTGACTGGGTATTAACTGTACCTTTAATGTGTGTAGAATTTTATTTAATTCTCAAAGTAGCAGGAGCTCAAAGATCAATGATGTGGAGACTCATCTTATTATCTGTGATCATGCTTGTTGCAGGATATTGGGGAGAAGCTGTTGCTAGAGACCAAGCATGGTTCTGGGGATTAGTTTCAGGAATTGCTTACTTCTTAATTGTCTATGACATTTGGTTTGGTAAAGCAAAAGCACTTGCTGTACAAGCAGGAGGAGCCACACTTCAAGCACACAAAACACTATGTTGGTTTGTACTAGTAGGATGGGCTATTTATCCAATTGGATACATGGCTGGTACTCCTGGATGGTACGAAGGGGTATTCGGTGGATTAGCGATGGACGTTATTTACAACATCGGTGATGCAGTGAACAAAATCGGATTTGGTCTAGTAGTTTACGGCGCTGCTGTAGCTGCAAAAGAGTCATAATCCTTTTGATACAAACGCATAGAAAGACCGTGATTTTCACGGTCTTTTTTTTTACATTCTTTGAGGAACTCGAATTCCTAATAAAGACATAGCACTTTTAATTACAGCAGCAGTATTATAGGCCAGAATCAACCTAAATAATTTTTTTCGTTCATCTACTTCCCCAAGAATAGATAACTGCTGATAAAATGAATTAAAGGTCTTCACTAATTGATAAGTATAATTAGCTATAAGTGCTGGAGAATACTGATTAGCAGCCAACGATATCGTTTCAGGAAACTGATTTAAGTTTTTAATCAACTCCTTTTCAATTATCTCAAAAGAAATAGAAGATTCCATTTGAACTCCTTCAAGTGAAAAAGTGTTCTTTCTTAAAATAGATTGAATCCTCGCGTAGGTATACTGAATAAAAGGCCCTGTATTCCCTTGAAAATCGACTGATTCTTGAGGGTCAAATAGAATACTTTTTCTAGGATCAACCTTTAAGATATGATACTTTAAGGCACCCAATCCAATCACGTCGAATAAATACTCTTTCTGGGTTTTACTAAAATCTTCTATTTTACCTAATTCTTCAGAAATAGATTTAGCCGTATCGTGCATATCTTGCATCAAATCATCAGCATCAACAATAGTTCCTTCTCTACTCTTCATTTTTCCTGAAGGCAAATCAACCATTCCATAACTCAAATGATATAAATCCTCTGACCAATTGTAACCCAACTTACTCAAGATTAAAAACAACACTTTAAAATGATAGTCTTGTTCATTGCCCACAGTATATACCATGCCAGTAATATCTTGGTAATCTTTGACACGCTGAATAGCCGTTCCTATATCTTGAGTCATATAAACAGCTGTTCCATCAGAACGAAGTACAATTTTTTCATCTAAACCGTCTGGAGTAAGATCAATCCATACACTTCCATCTTCTTTTCTATAGAAAACACCCTTATCTAAACCTTCTTTAACAACTACTTTTCCCAATAAATAAGTGTCACTCTCATAGTAAAGTTTATCAAAATCTACTCCAAGTCTTTTATAGGTTTGAGAAAAACCGGTATAAACCCAGGAATTCATCTTCTCCCAAAGGGTTACGGTTTGTGAATCAGAAGCCTCCCATTGAATAAGCATCTTCTGGGCTTCTTTAAAAATAGCTGCTTCTTTTGAGGCTTCTTCAGCTGTATATCCTTGAGATTGCAGCTCACTCTGTTGTTCACGATATTTTTGATCGAACAGAATGTAGTACTTACCTACTAAATGATCCCCCTTCTCTCCACTGCTCTCTGGCGTTTCTCCATTCCCGAATTCACGCCAAGCTACCATCGACTTGCAAATATGAATACCTCGATCATTGATGATTTGAGTCTTATAAACCTTGGCTCCTGAAGCTTTCAAAATCTCTGCTACAGAATAACCTAGAAGGTTATTTCTTATATGACCAAGATGAAGAGGTTTATTTGTATTAGGAGAAGAATACTCTACCATCACAACTTTTCCGTTATTCTTATGTCGACCAAAATCTTTGGTTTGGTGGATGTTTTGTAACAAAGCCTTAAAATAAGAGTCGCTTAGACTCAGGTTTAAAAAACCTTTTACGACATTGAAATCTTTAATTTCTGAAGTGTTTTCGCATACATATGTCCCAATCTTCATGGCTAATTCCTGAGGATTAGACTTTAGTTGCCTCAATAAAGGAAATACGACAAGGGTGTAATCTCCCTCAAATTCTTTACGAGTGGGTTGAATTTCAAAAACGTCTATTTCTAGTTCAAACAATGAATTTATAGCCTCCTTGAATGAGGCGCTTAGTATTTCTCTGATATCCTGCATAATTCTTGACTCAATGCTGCAAAACTAATTATTTTTGTAAGGAATAAAGATGTTCGATGTTAGTAAATACTTCTTATAACGATAAAAAAATCAATCAAGAAATCAATAGTCTTGTTGGAGCACCTTTTGGTTTTTTCGAAAGAATCAAAATGGCTGGTGTGGGAAGCCCTCAAATGAGAATTCGAACGGCCTCAAAAGAAATCCTTTTTTTACTCAATAAAAACAAGAACAGAAATGTTGCAAATATTGAATTAAGGCCGCAGGGAATTATTGTGAGATTCCATTCAAGACTTGAGAATTATTCCCTAGTGATTCCTTATTTTAAACTTTCACTTTTCAAAGGAGAAAAAGACAGTAGTGCTGTGTTCTGTGATCAACACAAAATTACATTTGAAATATACAACAAGCAGGTCTCTAACTTTATGAAGAGATTGCTTAGCGAGAAAGCAAAATATAGCTCTTCAATTTAACGCTCAGCTAAAGGTTTAAATTCTCTATGCGTTGGTCCAACATAAATTTGTCGAGGACGACCAATAGGTTGCTTTTGCAAACGCATTTCTCTCCATTGTCCAATCCATCCAGGAAGTCTTCCCAAGGCAAACATAACTGTAAACATTTCTACTGGTATACCTATAGCCTTATAAATTACTCCTGAATAAAAATCTACATTGGGATATAATTTACGATCTACGAAATAGGAATCCTTAAGTGCCTCCTCTTCTAATCCTTTTGCAATATCCAAAACAGGATCACTTACTCCTAAATCATTTAAAACCTCATCAGCGGCTTTTTTGATGATACGAGCTCTAGGATCAAAGTTTTTGTAAACTCTATGCCCAAAACCCATAAGACGAAATGGATCGTTTTTATCCTTTGCTTTCAGCATGAATTTCTTTGTGTCTCCACCATCTTCCATAATGGCGTCTAGCATTTCCAAAACAGCTTGATTTGCTCCACCGTGCAATCTTCCCCACAAAGCTGAGATTCCAGCAGAAATTGATGCGAATAAGCCCGCGTATGAAGATCCGACTATGCGCACTGTTGAAGTAGAGCAGTTTTGTTCATGATCGGCGTGCAAAATCAAAAGCTGGTTGAGCGCATTTACAACAACAGGATTTTGTTCATATTTTTCACCCTCCTTTTTAAAGAACATTTGACATAAATTCTCTACATAATCCAAATCAGAATCAGATTCTGTCAAGACCTTATCTTCACTATTACGAAAAACCCAAGCAGTCAATACAGGAAACTTCGCCATAATTTTTACGATAGCCTTATACATTTCTTCATCTGACTCTAAATCTACCGTTTTGGGATTAAATGAAATTAATGCACTGGTGAGAGACGCCAAAACACCCATAGGATGGGCTGACTTTGGAAATCCATCCAAAATTCGCACCATATTATAATTTACATAAGATTGTTTTTTGATGTCGTCAAAAAATTTATTGTACTGAGCTACATTCGGTAATTCACCAAAAATAAGCAGATAAGCAACTTCTAAAAAATTAGCACGATTGGTCAAATCCTCAATGGCATAACCCGCATAGCGCAGAATTCCTTTTTCGCCATCGAGATAAGTAATTGAGCTTTCACAAGACCCCGTATTTTTAAATCCAGGATCAAGAGTTATCGCTCCTGTGGTTGCTCTCAGGGATTTGATATCAATACCTATTTCATTTTCTGTTCCTTTAACTAAAGGAAGTTCATAAGATTTATCATTTAAAATAAGTGTTGCTTTATCAGACATAGGTTTGTTTTTTTGGAATACAAAGATAAGAATAAGCTATGATTTTCTAAAGCCTATGAGAGATGATAGAGTCGTTTATAATATAGATTCAGATTTTTTTTCCAAGTAAAACGCTTTGCTTTTGCATGTTTAGAAATTTGCTTCCAAACCTCCGGCTCATTAGTGAAAATCTCAAGGGCATTATCGAGTTCTTTAACCATATTTTTTAGCTTTTGATTTAAGGTTTTTCCTGAAAAACAAAAGCCAGTTTCAAGATGCTTGACCGTATCTTTTAGACCCCCGGTGTGATGAACTAAACACGGATGTCCATTTCGCATAGCTAGCATTTGGCTAATCCCACAAGGTTCAAATAAGCTTGGCATAAAATAAAGGTCAGACTCTAGATAGATACTATCGATAACGTCTTCGGATTGTCCATTGATAAAAATGAAATTAGTATACTTAAAACTAAACCCTCTAAACAATTCTTCATACTCAGGCGCTCCAGTACCTAAAAGTATCATTACCCCATCAATCTTTTCTAACTTCTGTAAAATCAGTTCGAAAGTCTCTGGAGATTTTAAGAAAAAGTAAAATTTTTGTTCTGTCAATCTTGCAACACTCGACATTACAAATCGAGGTTTATTACTGATCAATTCAAACACTTTTTCTCCAGTGTGTGCTAAAAAATCAGCCTTATACTTTTTAGATTCTTCTTGAAGCCAAGGAAAGATAGCCTTGATAATATTGGTGTAGAGTACACCCTTTTTTACTCTTCGAATGTTAGCATAATTACAGCCATTCAGAATACCGTGAAGTCGCCCTTCTTTATCCGCTTTTCTCAAGTCAAATTCTAAGCCCTCACCACCTATAAATATAGGTAGAGTACTTGCCTTAACTACATCCTCTTTATATGAAGGAGATACGGTGTGTACAGCATCAGAAAGTCGTATACCAATAGCCATAAGATTAATGCAATCCTCATACCTTTCGTCCTTTAATAGCTTTTCATCGTAATTTAAATGAGGAAACCAATGCTCTAAAGAAGCATAGTTATCTCTAAAAGGACGTATACCTTGAATCGCAAGATTATGAATAGTATACACAAAGCGAATAGATTGCAACTTTCGGTAAGTTTCGTCAAATTCTCTCAAAATGAGCATAGCGCTCGTATGCCAATCGTGAAGGTGTACGACATCTAGAGACCCAAAAGCACCATCTACTATTCCTTTAGCTACAGCAGCACAAAAAATGAAATATTTGATAGCGTCTTTGTAAAAAGGCTGTTCAAGGTCATTGTGATAAATATGTGCGATATTACCCGAAGTGATTTCTGGATGATGAACCACATAATGACTTAAATTCGAAAACTTTTTCTTAGGCGGTACTTGATAAAGTGCAGTCTTGTATTCTACACCTCTCAACTCCACCACAATTTCGGTTAAAAAGCGTCCGTTTTGATGAAGTCTTGAGTATGAAGGGGTGACGACATGGGCCTTATCACCTCTTTCAGAAATAAGTCTGGGGACATCGCGAACAACATCGCCCATGCCCCCGGCTTTACAATTTGGAATGCCATCGTTTTCAGCAGAAACAAATAAAACCGTATTCATCTGAATCGACTTTATCTATTGACTTTAAAAGCGTTTTCTTGAGGGTAATATCCAGTTGATCCCAATTCTTCTTCAATTCGAAGTAATTGGTTATACTTCGCCATTCGATCTGATCTTGATGCAGAACCAGTTTTAATTTGCCCTGTATTGAGTCCAACAGCCAAATCTGCAATCGTATTGTCCTCTGTTTCTCCTGAACGGTGAGACATTACAGAGGTATATCCTGCATTTTTAGCCATATTTACAGCTGCAATGGTCTCAGTCAAAGTTCCTATTTGATTTACTTTAATAAGGATGGAATTTGCCGTTTGTTCGGCAATACCTCTAGATAAGCGTTCCACATTGGTTACAAACAAATCGTCTCCAACCAATTGAACTCGGTCTCCAACTTTTTCAGTAAGTAGTCTCCAACCGTCCCAATCATTTTCATCCATACCATCTTCAACACTAATAATTGGATATTTATCACAGAGTTCAGCCAAATATGAGGCCTGCTCTTCAGACGTTCTTACAGCGCCTTTATCACCTTCAAATTTAGTGTAATCGTATGTGCCATTTTCATAAAATTCAGCCGCAGCACAGTCTAAGGCAATCATTATTTCTTCACCTATTTTATAACCCGCATTAGAAACAGCTAACGCAATAGTATCTAAGGCATCTTCAGTACCATCTAATGTAGGGGCGAATCCTCCCTCGTCACCAACTGCCGTTGATAAACCTCTATCTTTTAATACCTTTTTGAGGTGGTGAAAAATCTCAGTTCCCATTTGTATCGCCTGAGAAAAATTTCTAGCCTTTACAGGCATAATCATAAATTCTTGAAAAGCAATAGGGGCATCAGAATGAGAACCTCCGTTGATAATATTCATCATTGGAACCGGAAGAGTATTGGCACTCACACCACCTACGTATCGATACAAGGGCATCTCTAGTTCTTCAGCCGCCGCTTTAGCCGCCGCAAGAGAAACACCTAAGATGGCGTTCGCTCCAAGTTTAGATTTATTAGGGGTTCCGTCTAAATCAATCATAATTTGATCAATTAGATTTTGTTCGAATACTGAAATTCCAACAAGTTCTTCTGCAATAAGTCCATTAACATTTTCAATAGCTTGTTGTACTCCTTTACCCATAAAAGCGTCACCTCCATCTCTCAACTCTACAGCCTCGTGCTCTCCTGTTGAAGCTCCAGAAGGAACAGCTGCACGACCCAAGAAACCATTTTCGGTAATAACATCTACTTCAACAGTGGGGTTTCCTCTTGAATCTAAAATTTGTCTTGCATGAATGTTTAAAATAATACTCATTGGTTATGATTTAATTGTGTTTCGGCGCGAAATTAAGGAATACTTTTATTTGTTCGTACTCATCAATGTTATAAAATCATCAAAGAGGTAACGTGAATCATGCGGTCCTGGGCTACTTTCAGGGTGATATTGCACAGAAAATGCAGGTTTATTTTTAATTTTTATTCCGGCAACCGTTTGATCATTCAAATGTACGTGTGTCATCTCCACATCTGAACTAGCCCCCACTTGTTCAAGATTAACCGCAAATCCGTGGTTTTGAGAAGTTATTTCTCCGCGTTTGGTCATTAAGTTGAGAATAGGGTGATTGATTCCTCTATGTCCATTGTGCATTTTAAAGGTCTCTATTTTATTAGCTAAAGCCAAAACTTGGTGGCCTAAACAGATACCGAAAAGCGGAGCCTTCTCTTGTAAAATATCTTCTGTGACAGAAATGGCATTAGTCAATGGCGCTGGATCTCCAGGACCATTTGAAAGAAAATAACCATCTGGTGCCCATGCCTTCATTTCACTAAAAGGCGTGTCGTAAGGAAAAACCTTTACATAGACACCTCGCTCAGCTAAGCATTTAAGAATGTTTCTTTTAATTCCTATATCAAGTGCAGCGACTTTTAATGGCGCTTGTTCGTCTCCAAAAAAAAACGGTTCTTTTGTCGAAACCTTAGACGCAAGCTCTAAACCTGCCATTTGTGGAATTGCAGTCAATTCTATTTTCAATTGGTCGAGCTCATCTACGCGAGTTGAAATAACGGCGTTCATGGCACCATTGTCCCGAATGTGTGAGACTAAAGCTCTAGTGTCCACATCAGAAATGGCAAATAGTTGTTCTTTCTCAAAATAATCTTCTAAACTTTTGCTTGCAGCAGGTCGCGAGTATTGATAACTGAAATTTTTACAAACCAGGCCAGCTATTTTAATACTGTCAGACTCTACTTCATCTTCATTAGTTCCGTAGTTACCAACATGAGCATTGGTCAATACCATAATTTGCCCAAAATAGGAAGGGTCTGTAAAAATCTCTTGATATCCGGTCATTCCTGTGTTAAAGCAAACCTCGCCAAAAGCGGTTCCATCTTTATCAGCCACTGATTTCCCGTAAAATACAGTTCCATCTTCTAATAAAATCAGTGCTTTTTTTCTCTTTTTGTAATCCATTAGTCTACCCTTGGTTCTTTGGTAAAAAACATAAAAAAAAGGATACGTAATAACGTATCCTTTAAAATTTTATTACGAATTAATCAACATACTTTTCAAGTCGTCTTTGATTCTTGATCATTGTCTTCAGTCTCTTCTGCAGCGGGAGATTCAACCTCTGCTTGTGACTCCTCAACTTCTACAACCCCCTCATTAGTCTCAACGAGCTCTTCTACTTTTTCAGCAGAAGCTTTTGATCGACGACTTCTTCGAGTAGTCTTTGCCTTCTTCTCTTCTGCATTATAAATCGAATTGAAGTCAACAAATTCAATCATAGCCATATCGGCGTTATCTCCGAGCCTGTTACCAAGTTTGATAATTCGAGTGTATCCACCAGGACGATCACCGATTTTTTCTGAAACTGTTGAAAACAACTCAGTTACGGCATACTTATTTCTCAACATAGAAAAGGCTACACGTCTGTTGTGACGAGAACCATCGGTAGTTTGATTATTATCTTCTTTCGCTCTAGTAACGATAGGCTCAATAAATTGCTTTAAAGCTTTTGCCTTAGCCGTAGTTGTATTTATTCTTTTATGCTCAATAAGAGAGCAAGCCATGTTGGCAAGCATCGCCTTGCGATGTGACGCCGTTCGGCCTAAGTGATTAAATTTCTTTCCGTGTCTCATGATTCACTAATCTCTATCCAATTTATATTTTGCCAAATCCATACCAAACTGAAGGCTCTTGTTTTGAACGAGCTCTTCTAATTCAGTCAAAGATTTTTTACCAAAGTTTCTAAACTTCATCAAATCGTTTTTGTTGAAGGAGACCAAATCTCCTAAAGTATCGACCTCAGCAGCCTTTAAACAATTCAAGGCACGAACCGATAAATCCATATCTATCAATTTGGTTTTTAGCAACTGTCTCATATGCAATGATTCTTCATCGTATGTTTCAGCGCTTTCAAGTTCATCAGCTTCTAAAGTGATACGCTCATCAGAGAATAACATAAAGTGATGAATCAAAATTTTAGCAGCCTCAGTCAAAGCGTCTTTTGGATTGATTGAACCGTCTGAACTGATTTCGAAAACAAGTTTCTCAAAATCCGTCTTTTGCTCAACTCTGAAATTTTCAACACTGTATTTCACATTTTTAATCGGTGTAAAAATAGAATCTACAGCAATACTACCCATGGGAGCATTTGATTTTTTATTTTCATCTGCTGGGACATATCCTCTGCCCTTCTCAATAATGATCTGCATGTTGAAATTAACGTTAGCATCTAAATTACAAATCACCAAGTCGGGGTTTAAAATCTGGAAACCTGAAATAAATCTTTGAAAATCTCCAGCTTTTATTTCTGTCGCATTTGTTATTGATATCGCAACTGTTTCATTGTCCACGTCATCAATTTGACGCTTGAAACAAATCTGCTTCAAGTTTAATATAATTTCCGTTACATCTTCAACGATGCCTGGAAGAACAGAAAACTCATGCTCAGCACCATCAATTCTAATAGATGTGATTGCATGTCCTTCAAGAGAAGACAACAATACCCTTCTTAATGCGTTTCCAACGGTCAATCCATAACCCGGTTCCAAAGGACGAAACTCGAATTTTCCTTCAAAATCGTTGGATTCAATCATTATTACTTTGTCAGGCTTTTGAAAATTTAGTAATGCCATATGAAATGTGTGTTGGGGTTATTATTTAGAATACAATTCAACGATTAACTGTTCTTTAATCGTCTCAGGAATTTGAATACGCTCAGGAATGCTAGCGAAAGTACCTTCTTTCTTTTCTCCATTCCATGTTAACCACTCGTATACATTCGAATGGTTCGAGAGAGAATGATCAATAGCCTGAAGCGATTTTGATTTTTCTCTCACTCCAATTATTTGACCAGGTTTTAACTGGTATGAAGGGATATTAACCACTTCTCCGTCTACAGTAATATGTCTGTGAGACACCAACTGTCTTGCTCCTCTTCTCGATGGAGCTATGCCCAATCTGTATACTACATTATCCAATCGAGTCTCGCACATTTGAAGTAAAACTTCACCTGTAACTCCTTTACTTCGGTTCGCTTTCGAAAACAAGTTGCGGAATTGTCTTTCTAAAATACCATAGGTGTATTTGGCTTTTTGCTTTTCCATTAATTGGATTGCATACTCTGATTTTTTACCTCTCCTTTTGTTCACTCCATGTTGACCTGGAGGGTAATTTTTTCTTTCTAATGATTTGTCTTCTCCAAAAATAGCTTCACCAAATTTTCGAGCAATTTTAGAAGTTGGTCCTGTATATCTTGCCATAATTAATTTTTATAGGAGGAAGCTATGAATTAAGGCTTTATCCTTCGATAGCTATTTATCCTCCAAGGATTATTTATTTAAATTAAACTCTTCTTCTCTTGGGTGGTCTACATCCATTATGTGCTAGTGGAGTAACATCTACAATTTCAGTAACCTCAATCCCTGCATTGTGAATTGATCTGATAGCAGACTCTCGACCGTTACCAGGTCCTTTTACATAAACCTTCACTTTTCTCAAACCGGCTTCATGAGCTATTTTCGAACAGTCTTCAGCTGCAACTTGTGCTGCATAAGGTGTGTTTTTCTTCGACCCTCTAAATCCTAGTTTACCAGCTGAAGACCATGAAATAACGTCTCCATTCTTGTTTGTTAATGAGATAATTATATTGTTGAAAGATGCAACGATATGTGCCTCTCCCGTAGACTCAACAACTACCTTGCGCTTTTTAGCGACTTTACTATTTGTTTTTGCCATAACTCTAAATATGCTCTACTTTATTCAACGAATAAATGATTACTTCGTTGCTTTCTTTTTGTTAGCAACAGTTTTACGTTTTCCTTTTCGGGTTCTTGAATTATTCTTAGTACGCTGTCCTCTTAAAGGAAGACCAGTACGGTGACGAATTCCTCTTTGGCACCCAATATCCATTAATCGCTTAATGTTCAATTGAGTCTCAGAACGCAATTCACCCTCTATTTTGATCTGAGAAACCGCTTCACGAATGTTACTAATTTCAGTGTCATTCCATTCAGAAACTTTTTTGTCCTCAGACACCTCTGCTTGCGCTAAAATATCTTTCGCTCTACTGAGACCTACACCGTATATATAAGTTAACGATATAACTCCACGCTTTTGTTTTGGTATGTCAACCCCTGCAATTCTAGCCATAATTAACCTTGTCTTTGTTTGTATCTAGGATTTTTTTTGTTGATTACGTATAATCTCCCTTTTCTTCGTACGATTTTGCAATCCGCACTTCTCTTTTTTATTGATGCTCTTATTTTCATATCAATATCTGTATGTTATTCTTGCCTTTGTCAAATCATATGGGCTCATCTCCAATTTTACCTTATCTCCAGGTAATAATTTGATGTAATGCATACGCATTTTACCAGAGATATGAGCTGTGACAACGTGTCCGTTATCTAATTCTACTCTAAACATAGCGTTGGACAATGCTTCAATGATAGATCCGTCTTGTTCTATTGCTGCTTGTTTCGCCATGTTAAGCTGTTTTTCTGTTTTTACCAGTCTTCATGAGACCGTCGTAATGTCTGTTGAGCAAATAAGCGTTGATTTGCTGCACTGTATCAATCGCTACTCCAACCATAATGAGCAAAGAGGTACCCCCATAAAACAAAGCCCAACCCGCTTGCACATCCATCAATTTGACCACAATTGCCGGTAAAACTGCAAGTAATGCCAAGAAAATAGACCCTGGGAATGTAATTAAGGACATGATGTGATCGAGGTAGTCTCCAGTTTCTTTACCTGGACGAATACCCGGAATAAATCCTCCACTTCGCTTTAAATCATCTGCCATTTTATTTGTAGGAACGGTGATTGCTGTATAGAAGAAGGTAAAAATGATAATCAAAACTGCGAATAAAATGTTATAAGCGAGTCCAAAAATATCTTGAAAATTAACTTCCATCCACTGACCAAAACTAGTATGATTAATTGATCGCCCTATTAGTCCCGGAGCGAACATAATTGCTTGGGCGAAAATGATTGGCATTACCCCTGAAGCATTCAACTTTAAAGGGATATATTGTCTAGCTCCTACTGCATTCTTATCATAACCACCAGAGGCAGTCCTTCTCGCGTATTGAACAGGAATTTGACGCATAGCCATTACTAACAATACAGAAAGTAATATCACGACAAACCAAACAATCAATTCAATCAGAACAAACATAAAACCTCCATTAGAGTTTGTTGTTCTAGAAATAAATTCTTGCACGAAAGATTGAGGCATCGTGGCGATAATACCGACCATAATCAATAATGATATACCATTACCAATTCCTTTATCTGTAATTTTCTCACCCAACCACATTGCGAAAATGGTACCAGTTACTAAAATCGTAACCGCAGGAAACATAAAGCTCAAACCTTTACCTAAAACAAAAGCAGAATCTGGCACGCCTAAAGCACTTAAGCCAAATAAATAAGTCGGTGCCTGAACGACACATATTGCGATTGTCAACCAGCGTGTTATTTGGGATTTAGTTTTTCTTCCGCTTTCACCTTCTTTGTCCAATTTTTGTAAATATGGAATTGCAATACCCATAAGTTGTACTACAATTGAAGCGGAGATATATGGCATGATTCCAAGAGCAAAGATGGAAGCGTTTGCAAAGGCTCCACCAGTAAATGCATTGAGAATTCCTAAAATTCCTTGTTCAGTATTGGCGTTGAGCTCCGAGAGTTGAGCAGTATCTATACCCGGAAGTACAATTTGAGCGCCAAATCTGTATACCAATAGCATCGAGAGGGTTAATAGTAAACGCTCTCTAAGCTCTTTGATTTTCCAGATATTCGTTAATGTTTCAACAATTTTATTCATCGGTTAGGTATTATATGGTTTTAGCTTCACCACCAACTTTTTCAATCGCAGCAGCGGCACTTGAACTAAATTTGTGAGCAACGACTTTAACTTTTGCCCTAAGCTCACCATTTCCTAATATTTTTACTAAATCTTGCTTTTTAACCACATTGTGGGCCAAAAGCGTGTCAAGATTAATCTCAGTCACTCCCGCATCAGCAAGCTCTTGGATCTTTGACAGATTTACAGCTTGATATTCTTTTCTATTGATATTCTTAAAACCGAATTTTGGTACACGACGTTGAAGTGGCATTTGTCCACCTTCGAAACCAATTTTTCTCGAATATCCAGATCTAGACTTGGCTCCTTTGTGTCCTCTTTTGGCTGTACCGCCTTTTCCAGAACCCTGTCCCCGTCCAACTCTTTTTCCTTCTCTATTTACAGCGCCATCTGCTGGCTTTAAGCTACTTAAATTCATTATAACTTAGATTTATGTTTCCTCAGTGGAAACCAAATGTTTTACAATATTAACCATCCCTAAAATATTAGGTGTAGCATCGTGCTCTACGACTTGTCCAATTTTGCGTAAACCTAAAGCTTCTAATGTACGCTTTTGATTTTGTGGACGTTTTATACTACTTCTGATTTGTGTTACTTTAATCTTTCCCATTTGCCTATCCTTTAAAAACCTTATCTAAACTTACTCCTCTTTGTTTAGCTACCGTTCCGGCATCTCTCAATTGAGTTAAAGCATCGAATGTAGCTTTAACCACGTTGTGAGGATTAGAAGAACCTTGAGACTTAGAAAGTACATCGTGAACTCCTACAGATTCTAGTACTGCTCTTACAGCTCCACCAGCAATTACCCCTGTACCTTGAGAGGCAGGCTGAATATAAACTCGCGCACCACTAAATTTACCTTTTTGCTCATGAGGAAGCGTTCCTTTATTCAGTGGTACTCTGATGAGGTTTTTCTTAGCATCTTCAACAGCCTTAGCAATTGCAGTTGCTACCTCTTTAGACTTACCTAAGCCGTGACCTACAACACCATCTTCATTTCCAACAACTACTATTGCTGAAAATCCAAACGCTCTACCTCCTTTGGTTACCTTAGTTACACGTTGAACACCAACCAAACGGTCTTTCAATTCTAAACCTCCAGGTTTAACAGTTTCTATATTTCTATTTTTCTGTGCCATAGTCAATTAAAATTTTAATCCTCCTTCTCTTGCCCCTTCAGCCAAAGATTTAACTCTTCCGTGATATAAATTTCCTCCGCGATCGAAAGCTACTTCAGAGACCCCTTTGTCCATTGCTTTTTTGGCAATAGATTTTCCTACCTCAGCTGCAATTTGAGTCTTTGTTCCTTCTGCTTTGAGCTCTTTATCTTGAGAAGATGCTGAAACAATTGTAACACCTTTGGTATCGTCAATTACTTGAGCGTAAATTTCTTTATTACTTCTAAAGACAGCAAGTCTTGGTCTTTCTGGAGTTCCGGAAGAAATTTTTCTAATTCTTCTTTTTATTCTTAGTCTTCTATCTGTTTTTGATAATCCCATGATTCAAAACTTATTATGCTGATTTACCTGCTTTACGTCTTATGATTTCTCCGACGAATTTGATTCCTTTTCCTTTGTAAGGCTCTGGTTTTCTAAATGATCTGATTTTGGCCGCTACCTGACCCACCAATTGCTTATCATGTGAAGTAAGCTTAACTCTTGGGTTTTTACCTTTTTCCGAAATCGTTTCAATTTTCACTTCAGGCGCAATACTCATAACGATATTGTGCGAAAAACCGACTGCTAAATCCAATTGTTGCCCTTGATTGCTCGCTCGATATCCAACACCAACAAGTTCTAGTTCCTTCGTAAATCCATCAGTTACTCCAACTACCATATTGGCAATTAAAGCTCGGTACAATCCGTGTTTAGACTTATCTTCTTTTTTATCCGCAGCTCGTGTAACTCGAACTGCACCATCGGCTACTTCAACACTCACCGTCTCAAAAGTTTGGGTCAACTCTCCTAATTTACCTTTTACAGTCACCTTTCCGTCTTGAACACTCACCTCTACTCCTGAGGGGATTGCTATTGGATTATTTCCTATTCTTGACATAATTCAGCTTTTTCGAATTAATATATGTAACACAAAACCTCACCACCAACATTTTCTCTCTCAGCTTGTGTACTTGTCATAACACCATTTGATGTAGACATAACAGCAATACCTAAACCGTTGAGAACTCTTGGAAGCGTATCAGCGTTTACATATTTCCTTAGTCCGGGCTTACTTACCCTTTGTAATTTTTTAATAACAGGTTCCTTAGTCAAGTTGTCGTATTTCAACGCAATCTTGATAACACCCTGTAAATTGTCATCCTCGAATTTATAGCTCAAGATATACCCTTGATCAAATAAAATCTTAGTGATTTGTTTCTTAAGATTAGAGGAAGGAATTTCTACCACTCTATGCCCCGCACTATTAGCGTTGCGTATTCTCGTTAAATAATCTGCTATTGGATCTGTAACCATTTCAACTTATATTCTATTACCAGCTCGCTTTTTTTACGCCTGGGATTAAACCTTTGTTTGCCATTTCTCTAAACGTAACCCTTGATATTCCAAAAGTTCGCATATAACCTCGAGGACGACCTGTCAATTTGCATCGGTTTCTCTGACGCACAGGTGAAGCATTTTTAGGTAATTTTTGAAGTGCTTCATAATCACCCGCCTCTTTTAATGCTTTTCTCTTTGCAGCGTATTTCTCAACTAACTTTGCTCTTTTACGTTCGCGAGCTTTCATTGATTCTTTAGCCATATTATTTCTTTTTAAAGGGTAATCCCAATGCTGTTAATAATGATTTCGCTTCTTGGTCAGTCTGTGCAGAAGTCACAAATGTAATGTCCATTCCACTAATGCGATTGATTTTATCAATATTGATTTCAGGAAAGATAATTTGCTCAGTAACTCCAAGATTGTAGTTACCTCTACCATCAAAGCCATTAGCTTTAATTCCTTGAAAATCTCTAACCCTTGGCAATGCAATGGTAATCAAACGGTCTAAAAATTCGAACATACGCTCGCCTCTTAAAGTTACTTTAGCGCCGATTGGCATACCCTTTCTTAATTTGAAAGAAGCGACGTCTTTTTTCGAAATCGTCGCTATGGCCTTCTGACCGCTAATAGTAGTTAATTCCTCAACAGCATGATCGATAAGCTTTTTATCGGCAACCGCAGCACCAACACCACGGCTGATGACAATCTTTTCTAATTTAGGAACCATCATTACATTCTTGTAATCGAATTCCTCTGTGAGCGTTTGTACAATGCGCTCTCTATATTCTTCTTTTAATCTTGGTGAGTATCCCATGACCTTAAATTTCTTCGTTTGACTTAACCGCTACACGTACTTTTTTACCGTCTCTCATCTCAATCCTTACTCGAGTCGCTTCGCTTGACTTCGGATCGATTAGGGCCACATTAGAAATGTGTATTGGCGCCTCTTTCTCAACAATTCCCCCTTGTGGGTTATTTGCACTAGGCTTTTGATGTTTAGAAACCAAGTTAACACCTTCTACGATGACTCTCTGTTTCTCTTTGTCAATGCGCTGAATAACTCCTTCAGAACCTTTATGTTCTCCAGTAATTACTTTTACGCTATCTCCAGTTTTTAACTTAAACTTTACCATCTTTCTGATATTTATAATACCTCAGGGGCTAGTGAAACAATTTTCATGAATTGCTTATCACGCAATTCTCTTGCAACAGGTCCAAAAACACGAGTTCCACGCATTTCTCCTGTGGCACTTAATAGTACACAAGCGTTATCATCGAATCTGATATACGATCCATCTGGTCTGCGTACTTCTTTTTTAGTTCTCACCACTACTGCAGTTGAAACAGCACCTTTTTTCACGTTTCCGTTAGGCGCAGCGTCTTTTACAGTCACGACGATTTTGTCTCCTAAAGACGCGTAACGTCTTTTAGTACCACCGAGAACTCTAATTGTCAATACTTCTTTTGCTCCAGTATTGTCTGCTACTTTAAGTCTTGATTCCTGTTGTACCATGATTATTTAGCTCTTTCAAGTATTTCAACTAACCTCCAGCACTTGGTCTTACTCAAAGGTCTTGTTTCCATTATTTTAACTGTATCACCCTCATTGCAATCATTCTTTTCATCATGAACAACATACTTCTTCGTTTTCAAAACGAATTTACCGTACATCGGGTGCTTTACGCGCTTTACTTCAGAGACAACAATTGATTTCTCCATTTTGTTACTCGTAACAACGCCGATTCTTTCTTTTCTAAGATTTCTATTTTCCATAAGGTCAGACCCGTTATTGAATTTCCCTTTTATTTAATTCTGTAGCAATTCTAGCTACAGTTCTTCTCGTCTTTCTGATCAACATCGGATTTTCAAGCGGAGATACCGCATGCGTAATCTTCATGTCTTCATATTCTTTGCGAAGAGTCGCTAACTTAAGCGTTAACTCTTCAACCGATAATTCTTTAATTTCTGATTGTTTCATAGTACTCTTGGTTTAATCATCAGAATAATCTCGTGCTACAATAAATTTAGTGCGCACTGGTAATTTTTGAGCAGCAAGTCTTAGTGCTTCCTTGGCAACATCCATGGGAACACCAGACAACTCAAACATAATTCTACCAGGCTTAACCACAGCTACCCAATATTCGGGAGCTCCTTTACCTTTACCCATCCTTACCTCTAAAGGTTTTTTAGTAATGGGCTTATCTGGAAATATTTTAATCCATAATTGACCCTGTCTCTTCATGTATCGCGTAGCCGCGATACGAGCAGCTTCAATTTGGCGTGAGGTAATGAAGTGTGAATCCAAAGACTTGATTCCAAACATTCCGTTAGACAATTGATGCCCACGCTGCGAAATACCTTTCATTCGCCCCTTCTGGGCTTTACGAAATTTAGTTCTTTTAGGTTGTAACATGCTTACCTATATTTTCTATTATTTTCTACGACGTCTTTTTCCGCCGTCTTGTTTTCCTTTTGATTGAGAAGATGAGAGTCCAACTAGAGGAGATAATTCTCGCTTACCGTAAACCTCACCTTTCATGATCCAGACTTTGATACCTAAGCGACCATACGTAGTATGCGCCTCCTCAAGAGCGTAATCCACATCTGCTCTAAACGTAGACAATGGAATTCTACCCTCTTTATAACCCTCTGATCTCGCCATCTCAGCTCCGTTTAAACGACCTGAAATCTGAATCTTGATACCTTCCGAATTCATACGCATAGCAGCTGCAATAGCCATTTTAATGGCTCGTCTGTACGAAATACGGTTTTCAATTTGTCGAGCAACTGAGGCAGCAACTAACTTTGCATCTAATTCAGGTCTCTTGATTTCGTGTATATTGATTTGTACTTCCTTTGAAGTAATTTTTTTAAGCTCCTCCTTTAACTTATCAACCTCTTGACCAGCCTTACCAATGATAATACCAGGTCTGGCAGTTGTTATCGTTATTGTGATTAGCTTTAATGTTCTCTCAATAATAACTCTGGAAACACTTGCTTTTGCAAGTCTAGCAAAGATGTATTTGCGAATTTTATCATCTTCGGCAATCTTATCTCCATAGTCGTTTCCGCCGTACCAGTTTGATTCCCATCCTCTGATGATTCCTAATCTGTTTCCAATTGGATTTGTTTTCTGTCCCATATTATTTAAACTGATTCAGTTTGAGTTTGGTTATGTACTCCTAAGACAAGAGTTACATGATTTGATCTCTTTCTTATTCTGTGAGCGCGTCCTTGGGGTGCTGTTTGCAATCTCTTCAGCATTGTTCCTCCATCGACTCGAATTTCTTTCACAAATAAATCTGCATCTTCAATACTCGCGTCTTCGTTTTTAGCTTCCCAATTAGCTATAGCCGATAACAACAACTTCTCCAATCTTCTTGAAGCCTCTCTCGAGTTGAATTTTAAAATCGCCAAAGCCATCTCAACTTTCTTACCTCTAATCAAATCTGCTACTAAACGCATTTTTCGAGGAGAAGTAGGACAATCATTAAGTTTGGCAAAAGCTGTCTGTTTCTTTTCAGCCTTAATGCGATCCGCCATTTCTTTTTTACGAACTCCCATAATTCAATTACTTTTTTCCTTTATTTTTTGCTCCAGCATGACCTCTAAAAGAGCGCGTTGGAGAAAATTCACCTAGTTTGTGACCTACCATGTTTTCAGTGACATATACGGGAACGAATTGTCTTCCGTTGTGTACTGCAATAGTCTGCCCTACGAAATCAGGAGTGATCATTGATGCTCTTGACCAAGTCTTGATAACAGAGTTCTTACCAGACTCAACATTCTGCTGAACTTTTTTCTCTAAACTATGATGGACAAATGGTCCTTTTTTTAACGAACGTGCCATATTATTTTTATTTCTTTCTTCGTTCTATGATATATCTATTACTGTCTTTTTTCCTAGATCTTGTGCGGAATCCTTTAGCTGGAATACCATTTTTAGATCTTGGATGACCTCCAGAAGCGCGGCCTTCACCACCACCCATTGGGTGATCAACGGGGTTCATAACTACAGGTCTAGTCCGCGGTCTTCTTCCTAACCATCTGCTTCTACCGGCTTTACCAGACACAATAAGTTGGTGGTCTGAATTAGAGACAGCTCCAATAGTCGCCATACATTCAGATAAAATCATTCTTGTTTCGCCTGAAGGAAGTTTAATAATTGCAAATTTCCCGTCTCTCGCCATTAACTGAGCGAATGTACCGGCACTGCGAACCATTACGGCTCCTTGACCAGGTCTTAACTCAATGCACGAAATAATGGTGCCTAATGGAATAACTTTTAGAGGTAACGCATTACCAATATCTGGAGTAGCGTTTTCACCTGATGAAAGCTTTTGACCAACTTGTAAGCCATTTTGAGCAATGATGTAACGCTTTTCACCATCTGTATACTGCATTAAGGCAATAAAAGCAGTTCTATTCGGATCATATTGAATAGAAAGCACCTCTGCGTCTATGTTTTGCTTTTCTCTCTTAAAGTCGATAATTCTGTATCTTCTTTTGTGACCACCACCTCTATGAGAAGTCGTCATTTTTCCTTCACTATTTCTACCTCCAGATTTTTTTAAAGGCGCTAAAAGCGACTTTTCTGGCTTTGATTCAGTTAACGCATCGAAACCGTTAACCACTTTAAAGCGTTGTCCAGGAGTAATAGGTTTTAATTTTCTAACAGCCATGATTCTGTTTTATAGATTACTGTAAAAATCAATAATGTCTCCTTCAGCCACGTCTACTATCGCCTTTTTCTTAGCTACCGTTTTTCCGTGTTGAATTCCAGTTTTTGTATATCTCGTTTTTCTTATCGGAGCTACATTCATTGTTCTCACCTTGTTTACAGTTACTCCGTAAGTCTTCTCTACAGCCTCCTTGATTTGAAGCTTATTAGAATTAGGGTTAACGTAAAACCCATATCTGTTAAACAACTCGCTATCTGTGGTCATTTTTTCAGTAATGATTGGTTTTAATAAAATATTCATATCCCTATTGCTTATTTAATGTTGACTCTAATCCCTCTAATGCACTTTCTGCAATCACCAATGTATTGGCATCTAAAATTTTATAGGTGTTTACATTTGAAGATGTAATCACATTAGATGACTGTACATTTCTAGCCGACAAATACACATTTTGATCTACGCTTGACACAACAAACAAAGATTTTGAATCACTTAAGCCTAAAGCACCCAAAAGTGAAACAAAAGATTTCGTCTTAGGCGCATCAAAATTAAAGTCTTCAATTACTTTAATTTCATTTCCATTAGACTTCAAACTTAGAGCTGATTTACGAGCCAAACGTTTTACGTTCTTATTTAATTTTTGCTGGTAGCTTCTTGGTCTAGGACCAAAAATTCTACCTCCACCTCTAAAAACAGGTGATTTGATACTACCGGCACGTGCTGTGCCTGTTCCCTTTTGCTTCTTAATTTTCCTGGTACTTCCTACGATTTCACCTCGTTCTTTAGCCTTGTGAGTTCCTTGACGTTGATGCGCAAGGTATTGCTTTACATCTAAGTAAATCGCATGCTCATTTGGCTCAATACCAAAAATTGAATCTGACAACTCGACTTTGCGACCTGTACCTTTTCCGTTAATATCGATTACTTCAACTTTCATTACTTCTCAACGATTACGTAGGCATTTTTATGTCCTGGAACACATCCTTTAACTACCAACAAATTTTTATCTGCAATAACTTTGACCACTTGAAGGTTTTGAACAGTAACTCGCTCGCCACCCATTCTTCCAGCCATTCGCATTCCCTTGAAAACACGCGCGGGATATGAGGCTGCACCAATTGATCCAGGTGCTCTCAGTCTATTATGCTGACCATGAGTCGCCTGACCAACTCCTGCGAATCCGTGTCTTTTAACAACACCCTGAAAACCTTTACCTTTTGAAGTTCCAGCTACGTCAACAAATTCTCCTTCTGTAAAGAGTTCAACATTAATTTGATCTCCCATTTGATAATCACCCTCAAAATCACGAAACTCGACAACTTTTTTCTTCGGAGATGTACCTGCTTTTTTAAAGTGCCCTTGTTCAGCCTTTGAGGTACGTTTCTCTGCCTTGTCATCGAAACCAAGCTGTAAGGCTGAATAGCCATCTTGTTCTTCGGTTCTGACTTGGGTAACCACACAAGGACCAACTTCAATGATTGTACATGGAATATTCTTTCCATTCTCATCAAAGATGCTCGTCATGCCGATTTTTTTTCCTATTAACCCAGACATATGTATATATTCATTTTATATTTAAAAAAATTGGGGTCAAGAAAATGCTGTAACCCCAGTAATTTTCTTTCACCGTTTTTCTCAAACCATCGTTTGAGACATGTTTGCGGCCTAATGGCCAAATATCATTTACACTTTAATCTCTACTTCAACACCACTTGGCAATTCCAACTTCATCAAAGCATCAATTGTTTTTGACGAAGAACTGTAAATGTCAAGCAACCTCTTGTAAGAACTAAGCTGAAACTGCTCTCTCGATTTTTTGTTCACGTGGGGTGATCTCAAAACCGTGAATATTTTCTTGTTTGTCGGTAATGGAATTGGACCCGTTACAACAGCTCCAGTTGTTTTTACCGTCTTAACGATTTTCTCTGCTGATTTATCAACTAAATTGTAATCGTATGATTTTAATTTTATTCTAATTTTTTGACTCATCTTCTAATCGTTTTAGTCGTTACCTCCTTTTGCCGCTTTAATAACCTCTTCAGCAATGTTCGAAGGTGTTTCAGCGTAATGTGCAAATTCCATAGTAGATGTAGCTCTACCCGAAGACAAAGTTCTCAAAGATGTTACATACCCAAACATTTCAGATAAAGGCACCTCAGCTTTTACTACTTTAGAACCAGAACGCTCATCCATGCTGTTAACTTGACCTCTTCTTCTGTTCAAATCTCCAACGATATCACCCATATTTTCTTCAGGAGTCAAAACTTCTAATTTCATTATAGGTTCCATTATGATCGCGCGTGCAGCTTTAGCGGCAGCCTTGTATCCCATCTTTGCAGCCAATTCGAAAGACAGTGAATCAGAATCTACCGGGTGAAAAGACCCATCTTTAAGCGTCACCTTCATGCTATCCATCTCAAATCCTGCAAGAGGACCATTCTTCATAGCTTCTTTAAAACCTTTCTGTACAGAAGGGATATATTCTTTGGGAATATTACCTCCTTTAATAACATTGATAAACTCAAGGCCAGGCTTACCTTCTTCAGTAGGCTCCATCACAAAAACAATATCGGCAAACTTTCCTCGTCCACCCGACTGTTTTTTATAGACCTCACGATGATTAGCAATAGCTGTAATAGCCTCTTTGTATTCGACCTGTGGTTGGCCTTGATTAACCTCTACTTTAAACTCACGTCTCAAACGATCGACAATAATATCTAAGTGAAGCTCACCCATACCAGAAATTATGGTTTGTCCAGATGCTTCATCCGTTTTCACAGTAAATGTAGGGTCTTCCTCAGCTAACTTCGCTAAGGCCATACCCAATTTATCGACATCAGCCTTAGTTTTTGGTTCTACTGCGATACCAATTACAGGATCAGGAAACTCCATACTTTCTAGTACGATAGGGTTTTTCTCATCTGATAAGGTATCACCAGTTTTTATGTCTTTGAATCCAACAGCAGCACCAATATCTCCAGCAGAAATGCTCTCAATCGCATTCTGTTTGTTAGAGTGCATCTGGTAAATTCTTGAAATACGTTCTTTATTTCCAGATCTATTATTCAATATATAGGATCCAGCGTTTAGTGTTCCTGAATAAGCTCTAAAAAACGCTAAACGTCCAACGAATGGATCCGTTGCAATTTTAAAAGCTAATGCAGAGAATGGATCTGAAGAATTTGGTTTTCTTGAAGTCTCATTTCCAGTGTCAGGATTTGTACCTATAATAGCATCCTTATCTAAAGGGGAGGGTAGGTATCTACATACAGCATCTAACAGAAACTGAACTCCTTTGTTCTTGAAAGCCGAACCACATACCATAGGAATAATACTCATATCCATAACAGCAGCGCGGAGTGCAGCGTGAACCTCTTCTTCAGTGATTGAATCTTCATCCTCAAAGAATTTCTCCATCAAATTTTCATCGTATTCCGCAACAGCTTCAATAAGTTCTGCTCTATACTGATGAACCTCATCTTTCATCTCCTCTGGAATATCGATTACATCAAAAGTCGAACCAAAGTCGTCATCATGCCAAACGATAGCTCTGTTTTTAACTAAATCAACAATTCCTCTAAAGTCAGCTTCATCCCCTATTGGTAATACAATTGGAACAGCATTTGACTTCAACATCTCTCTGACCTGCTTACACACATTTAAGAAATTTGAACCTTGGCGGTCCATCTTATTTACAAATCCCATACGAGGAACTTTGTAATTATCTGCAAGTCTCCAATTTGTTTCAGACTGAGGTTCTACACCATCAACAGCTGAAAACAAAAATACCAAACCATCAAGTACTCTTAGCGACCTATTTACTTCAACAGTAAAATCTACGTGACCAGGAGTGTCGATGATATTAAAATGATAACCCTTGGCATCCGCAGTTGGTTGCCCGTTGTCCGTAGGGAAGTTCCAAGTACAAGTTGTAGCGGCAGATGTAATGGTAATGCCTCTCTCTTGCTCTTGTTCCATCCAGTCCATTGTTGCAGCACCATCGTGTACTTCACCAATTTTGTGACTTACTCCCGTGTAGAATAATATACGTTCAGTTGTAGTGGTCTTTCCGGCATCAATATGAGCCGCAATTCCAATATTTCTTGTGTATTTTAAATCTCTTGCCATGACCTACTTAGAATCTAAAATGTGAGAATGCTTTATTAGCTTCAGCCATTTTGTGCGTATCTACTTTTTTCTTAACAGCAGCACCCTCTTCTTTGGCAGCGGCTAAAATTTCAGCAGCCAATCGTTGTGCCATTGACTTTTCGTTTCGCTTGCGCGCAAAACTAATTAGCCATTTCATTGCCGTAGAAATTTTTCGATCAGGACGAATAGGCATAGGAATTTGAAAAGTAGCTCCACCTACTCTTCTTGAGCGAACTTCAACGTGAGGCATCACATTACTCAACGCATCTTTCCATATTTCTAAACCAGACTTTTCTTCGTCAGTCTTCCTTTCATTTACAACGCCTATTGCGTCATAAAATATTCTGAATGCTACGGATTTTTTTCCGTCCCACATCATCATGTTAACAAATCTGGTTACCAACTGGTCCCCAAACTTAGGATCTGGTAAAATAGGTCGTTTTTTTGCTTGTCTTTTTCTCATGATTCGGTACTACTTATTTTTTTGGTCGTTTTGCTCCGTACTTAGATCTTCTCTGTGTACGTCCTTCAACACCTGCTGTATCAAGTGCACCTCTTATGATATGATAACGAACTCCAGGCAAGTCCTTAACTCTTCCTCCTCTTACCAATACTATCGAGTGCTCTTGGAGATTATGTCCTTCACCTGGGATGTAAGCGTTAACCTCTTTTCCATTGGTCAACCTTACCCTTGCAACCTTTCTCATCGCTGAGTTTGGTTTTTTTGGTGTTGTTGTGTAAACACGAGTACAAACACCTCTTCTTTGAGGACAAGAATCCAAAGCAGCCGATTTACTCTTCTTGGTTAAAGAGTGTCTACCTTTTCTAACTAATTGTGATATTGTTGGCATTAATAATTTATATTTTCCCTAATTTTTGGGGCTGCAAATGTAGAAATTAATATCAATTATTCAAATCATTTCGAATATTATTTCCAGGTTTTTTTTGCGACTTACTGAGAGAATTTTTTATAAGTAGATATTTTGCATGAAAATGGCCCTGGAAAATGCTAGAAAATACATCTGAGAATTTAGACGTTCACAACTATTAATTGTAAGTAAATTATGTAAGTATAAATAATGAAATTTTCAACAACAAAAAATGAACTTTGTCGTTTATTTAACACTTTTAATCTATATTATCGTAAAAAACCCTAAGCTGCGTTAATTAAAAGCAAAATAATTTTGGATTATTAACTCAATTTTAAGATTTTTACATTTAGCTAATTCAAATAATTAAAAAATGAAAACAAAACTCAATGGAATCTTAACGCTTTTCTTAGCGTTGATTGTGCAAGTTGCTTTTGCACAAGAGAAGACGGTTTCCGGTACGGTAACAGACTCAGACGGTCTGCCTCTACCTGGTGTGAACATCGTCGTTGATGGTACTATTAATGGTACGCAGACTGACTTTGATGGTAATTATTCAATTACTGCTAGTGTCGGTGACGTTTTGATTTACTCTTACATCGGACAACAAGAGGAATCTAGAACGGTAGGTGCGAGCAACACTATTAACGTACAAATGCAAGAGGATGCAACTGCTCTTGAAGAGGTAATTGTAACTGCCCAGGGTATCAAGCGAGAGAAGCAAGCTCTTGGATACGCTATTTCATCTGTAGGAGAAGAGCAGCTAGCTCAAAGAACTGAAGGTGACATAGGACGTGTGCTTAGAGGTAAAGCTTCAGGGGTTAATATTACCCAGCAAAGTGGTATCTCTGGTTCAGGTACAAACATCACTATTCGTGGTCTTCAATCATTCAGCCAGAATAACCAACCGTTATTCATCGTTGATGGAGTTCCTTTTGCAAGTGGTACAAACGCGCAAGGTGGATTCGTTGATGGAAACAACGGTTCTTCGCGTTTCTTAGATCTCGATCCAAACTCGATTGAAAATGTACAAGTGCTTAAAGGTCTATCCGCAGCTACACTTTACGGTGAACAAGGTAAGAACGGTGTAATCTTAATTACTACAAAAAGTGGTTCATCTGGTGCAGTAAGCAAGAAAAATGAAATTACAGTAACTCAATCTTATTTCTTTAACGAAATAGCATCGGTAGCAGACTATCAAAACGAGTACGGTAATGGATTTGACCAAAAGTTTGGATGGTTCTTCTCAAACTGGGGTCCATCTTTCAGAAAAGGTGGTTCAACAGGTTGGGGTAATGCCTCTAATTTCCCTTCAGTTTATCAATTAGATACAACAGATGGTACAATTCTTCACCCGTATTCAACTGCTGGTGCTGCAACAGGTATCCCTGCTGCTTTCCCAGAATTCCAAGGTGCTAGATACAAGTGGGAACCGTATAATTCAGTTCCTAACTTCTTTAGAACTGGTACTGTTGCAAACACTTCGGTCAATGCAGGTGGAACTTCAGCTGATGGAAAAGTTTCTTATAATGCGACATTTGGTCACTTGGAAGACAAAGGATTTACTCCTGGAAACAAACTATTAAGAAACAACATCTCTGTCGGTGGACGTGCTCAGTTGTCTAACAACTTCACTGTAGCCGGTACGATGAACTACTCGAGAACTTCATTCAAGTCCCCTCCTGTAGCTGCATCATACGGTTCAAACGTAGGTGGTACTGGTCAATCAGTATTTGGTAACATTATTTATACGCCAAGATCTGTCGATTTAAATGGTTTACCATTCCAAAACCCAATTACTGGTGGTTCTACTTATTATCGTCAGAACAACTCGATTCAGCATCCATTATGGACAGTGAATAACGCAGCAAATATCCAAACAACAAACAGAGCGTTTGGTCAAATGACTGCCACTTTCAACTTCAATGATAACTTAAACTTATTATATCGTTTTGGATATGACGTCTACAACGAGAGAAACGTGAATTATCAGAACAGAGGGGGTATTGGAACAACAGCTGTTACTAGATCAGGTATTTATGAAACATGGGATAACAACAATAGAATTTGGGACCACTCAGTTATTTTGACTGGAGACTATGATTTATCTGAGAAATTAGATATGACATTCAACGTTGGTGCTACTTCACGTTCATCTAACTACGACAGACAAGGTGTTTCTTCATCAAGTCAGAATGTATTCGGAGTATTAAGACACTTCAACTTTGACAATCAAGATGAAATTCAATTTACTACCTACAAGAATATTTTGGGAGCTTATGCTCAAGCTGATTTCGGGTATGATAGAATTCTTTACGTTACCATTAACGGACGTAATGACTGGGTATCAAACCAAGCAGTTGACAACAGACAGTTATTCTATAAAGGTGGATCTTTGGCATTCATTCCTTCAACAGCATTCCCTTCAATTAAAAGTGAGAATGGAATTAACAATTTAAAAGTAAGAGCTGGATATGGTGAATCAGCAGGTTTCGCAAGCGGATTCCCAACTTCAGTAAACTTAAGTTTAAATACGCAAGCTTTCGAAGATGATGCTAGAGGTACAATTGTAACTAACTCGGTTTCAAATACAGTAGCAAATCCAGGAATTCTTCCTGAGCGTTACCGTGAATTAGAAGCTGGTTTAGAAGCCAGCCTATACAAGAATAAAATTAGTATAGACTTATCTGTTTACAAGAGGTTTACTGAAGACTTAATTATCAACAGACCATTAGACCCTTCGACAGGAGGTACAACAATCCAAACTAACATTGGAGAGATTGAAGGTAATGGTATTGAATTAGATTTAGGAATCAACTTGATCCGAACAGAAGATTTCAGCTGGGATATCAATGCAAATTACAACCAACTTGAGTCTATCGTAACTGATTTAGGGCAAGATACAGACATTATTGTCTATGCAGGATTTTCAAACAGAGGGAATGCTGCTATTCCAAACCAACCACTTGGTGTAATGGTAGGAAGTAGAGTGAAAAGAGGTTCTAATGGAGAGCTTTCAGTTGCTGCAAATGGTAACTACATTAGTGAAGCACAAGATCCAGATACGGGCTTAATTCCTGTAATCGGTAACCCGACTCCAGATTTCATCCTTAACGTTGGAAATAACATTTCGTACAAAGGTCTTAACTTCTCATTCCTACTCAACCATGTTCAAGGAGGAGATTTATATGCACAAACTGTACAAACATTATTAGGTAGAGGTCTTATCACTGAGACTATCGATCGTGAGAATACTTATATCTTACCAGGTATAGGTCCTGATGGTCAACCTAATGACACACAGATCAACAACTCTGACTTCTATTTCTCAAATGTTCTTTACGGTCCAGACGAGTTAGGAGTTTATGACGCCACAGCTTTACGTCTACAAGAAGTTTCTTTAGGGTATAGCTTACCGCAAAGTTTGTTAGAAAAGACTCCATTTGGTTCTCTAAGTCTAACTTTATCAGGGTTCAACCTTTGGTACAAGGCTTTCAATATGCCTGATGGTGCTAACTTTGATCCTAATGTTGCTGGTTTAGGTATAGGTAATGGTCAAGGGTTTGAATACTTAAATGGTCCTTCGTCAAAACGTTTCGGATTAAGTGTTAAAGCTTCATTCTAATCATAAAACATTTATTAGTAAATCATTATGAAAAATTTATTTAAAATATTTAGTGTAGTCGCGATAGTTGGAGTTTTAAGCTTACAGTCGTGTGAGACTACTGAATTAGATCTTAGGGAAAACCCTAACGCTCTGTCAAAAGATCAGGCAAGTCCTGACTTTTTGATGAACCAAGTCCAATTGAGTTTTGCTAGTTGGGTTGAGAGTTTTGGTAACATTGGAGCAGAGCTTGCTCGAATTGATTACCACTCAGGTAGAACATATGAAAATAACTTTTCACCATCAACTTTTGACGGAAGATGGTCATCAGCCTATGCTGGTATGTTCGAAGATATCAAAGCTTTAGCACCACTCGCAGAAGAAGCCGGATTAGATACGCACTTGGGAATTTCAAAATTCGTTAAGGCTTACGTTGCAATTACTTTAGTTGACTATTTTGGAGACGTTCCTTTCTCTGAAGCAAACTTAGGTGGTGAAAACTTCAATCCTTCTGCTGATGCTGGAGCAACTGTTTATGCATCTGCAATGGCATTAATTGACGAGGCTATCGGTCACTTTAATGCTGGAGGTCCTGCTGTAGCAAACGACTTTTATTTCAGTGGTGATGCTGACGCATGGGTTAAAGCATGCAATACGTTAAAGTTAAAAGCGTTAATGACTTCAAGATTAGTTGATTCAGGAGCAGTTTCTGCTTTCAACTCAATCATCTCTGGAGGAAATTATATTGCAAGTTCTGCTGACGATATGCAGTTCACTTGGGGTATCGAAGCACTTCAGCCTGACTCACGTCACCCAAGATACCGAAGTGATTATACAGCAACTGGTGGTGGATACTACCAATCGATTCACTTAATGAACTATATGCTAGAGAACGACGATCCAAGAAGACGTTACTTCTTCTATCGTCAAAATGCTGAAACTCCAGGTCAAGACGGTGCTGCACCAGCTCTTGAAACACTTGGATGTTCATTACAAGAAGCTCCTGCGCACTATGACGGATTCCCTTTCTGTGGATTACCTGATGGTTACTGGGGTAGAGATCACGGAAACGATGAAGGTATTCCACCAGATGGATTCTTAAGAACAATTCACGGGGTTTATCCTGCTGCTGGACGTTTTGACGACTCAACATTTGAAGGATCGCTTCAAGGAGATGGTGGTAAGGGAGCTGGAATTACTCCAATCATGCTCGCATCCACTGTGGATTTTTGGACAGCTGAGGCTGCACTTTTAGGTGGAGACGCTGCTGCTGCTAAAACTGCAATGTTAGCGGGTCTTGCTAAGTCTGTAGCAAAAGTTCAAGGATTTGCTTCTCTTGACCCTACTGCTGATGATTCATTTGCACCTGATGCAGCTGCTGTAACTGCTCACGCTGACGCTGTTGCTGCTGCCTTCGATGCTGCTGTAACTGCTGGTGATGCTGACGGTTGGTGGAATGTTGTGTCTCAAGAATTCTTCGTTTCATTATTTGGAAATGGTAGTGATGCTTACAACTTCTATAGAAGAACAGGATATCCAAACAACTTACAACCTAATTTAGAGCCTAATCCAGGTGCATTTATTAGATCTATGTGGTATCCGTCAAATTATACAAACACGAATTCTAGTGCTTCTCAAAAACCAGACGTATCACAAACGGTATTCTGGGATACTGGGGCTACAAGTCTATACTAATAACAATAACTCTTATGAAAAATATTTTTAAAAATTTAAAATACGCTTTCGTTGCACTAGCCTTTGTGGGCTGTGAAGCTGAGAATAACGTTATTGACCAAGTATTTGCAGATGTTGAGAATGGTGCATTTTTAAGATTGGTATCCACTGATGGTTCATCAATCAACAAAGCTGACACTTCTTCTGCTGCAAGCATTACTTACGAATTTGACGGTGTTGATCCTGAATTACTGTCATCTATTGAGTTCACTATCTCATTTGTAGATAGAGACGACGCAGATGGTGTTGAAGAAAGTGTTGGTCCAGTTCCTTTTGGATCAGCTACTGCAGCAGATTTATCACCCTCTCAATTTGGTAAACCGTCTGGAGTTAAAGGCTATACACTAGCTGATGCTCTTTCTACTTTAGGTTTATCTGTTGAGCAAATCAATGGTGGTGATCGTTTTCAGCTAGGTATGACAACTACTTTAACTGACGGACGGACGTTTGGCCCAGGTCAAGCAAACGGTAACGTATCAGCTGTTGGAGGATATTATTCTTCACCTTACGTTTTTACTTCTTCAGTAGTGTGTTTATTCCCTATCACAGCAGGACAATGGACAGTGCGTATGTTCGATTCATACGGAGACGGATGGCAAACAGGTGCTGAAGGAAGAGGATTGCGAATCGTTCTTCCCGATGGCTCTACATTTGCTGAAGTTGGACTTTGTTCTTTCTGGGATGAAGATCCGTACGATTGTATAGCTGAATTAAACGAAGGTGTAGCCACAATTGATGTTCCATCAGGGCTCGGTCTAGTAGACTGGGTTATAGACGGTGATGTCTATGGTGAAATTTCATTCGAAATTGAATCACCAAGTGGTAACATTGTCGGTTCATATGGACCAGGTACAGCTGGAGTGCTTCCGGTAAACTTGTGTAACGAACCGGTACAATAAAATTCATGTGCCCTCTCTATTGAGGGGGCACTTTTAAAAATATTTTACTCATAAGGAAAAACACTATAATAAAATGAAAACAATATATAAAAAACTATCGGTAGTCTTTTTGGCATTAGTTGTGTTCGCCTGTGAGACTGAGAATACGGTAATTGATGACGTTTTTGACACTGTTCAGAACGGTGCTATCCTAAGACAAGTATCCTCTGCAGGTGCAATTGACTTAGTGAACCCTAGTTCGACAGTTTCAGTTACTCTAGAATATCAAGATGCTGAAAATGCATCTTTACTTTCAAACGTTGAAGTCTACTTGTCTTTTGTTGACAAGAACGGAGCTGATGACAGCGTAGGTCAAACTTTATTGGCAACATTATCGCCAAGCGATTTTTCACCTAGTCTTTATAATTTGCCCGAAACTACCTTCACGTATTCATTTGCAGGTGCAATGTCTACCTTAGGTTTAGTCATTGATCAAATTAATGCAGGTGACCAATTTGTATTAAACTTTCAATTGAATTTGACAGATGGTAGATCATATGGTTCAGATAACGCCAATGGTAATGTTTCTGCGGTTGGTGGGTATTATTCTTCACCATATCGTTTAACGTCAAATGTAGTATGTCTATTACCAGATGGTTACATGACAGGTGCTTATACACTTACTGAAACTGTAGCCGGTGGATTTGGTGCCGGTACTATCGTTAGTGGAGATGTAATTATAGATGCTCCAGCTCCAACAACTAGAACTATCAATTTCACAGCATATGGAATGTTCGGAGGTTTTGGTAGAACTTGGACAGTTGATTTAGTTTGTGGTGAATTTGTTATTGCAAACCAATCGATGTCATTAGCATGTGGTGATGATGGTATTTTCTGGGGGCCTGCTCCTGGACAAGACTTATCGTACGATGTAAATGATGACAGTTCATACACATTTGTAGTTGCTGAAGATGGTGGAAGTTGTGGATACGAAGTAGAATTCGAATTTACATTAACGCGTTAATCCGTAACAATATTTAGATGAAAAGACCGCTTTTAAGCGGTCTTTTTTTTTGTCGCAATATGATTAAATGTATATTTGAAAAAAAAATTCATGAGAGTAATACTATTTTTTATTTGTGTCGGATTAACAAGCCTTGTATCAGGCCAAATCGCAAACCTAGAAAACTTCTCACAGCAAGGAAGAGGAGGTGAATTATTTGCATCAATGCGTAAAAAAAGAGATGTATCAAATGATCTACCCACAGTTGGTTCAGTATATATCAATGATGAATATCAAGCATGTCAAGTGTACTACAGAAATGATATTGTAGGAAATTTTTACTATCGTCATAACGCATTTAACGACGAAATCGAAATTAAAGAAACAGAGTTCAGCAATGAAGAAGAAAGTTCATTAGCGACAGTGAAAGAACTTCGAGTAGTAAACACAATAGACGGACGAGAGTTATCTTTAAGTACATATAAAAATAAAGAAGAAACCATTAGAAATGGTTATTTATACACACTTGTTGAAGGTGAAAAATACTCTCTGTACTACAGAAACAGAGTTCGTTATAAGGAAGGTATGAAAGCTGTTAATTCTATGGTTCGCTCTACACCTAACAAATTCACACATTTCACTGATTATTATATCGTCCAAAATAGTGAGCCGGTAGCAAATTACTTCAGTGGAAAAATAAAGGATCTTGGAATGTTTTTAAACGATGATATTGAAAAGGCCAAAAGTTATTTAAAGGAGAATAAACTAAGCACAAAGAAGATAGAAGATTTAACTTCACTTTTTAACTTCTTAAATACCTAGCTTACATGCCTTTTCGACTTTATTGTCTTAGTATTATTCTATTCTCAATTTACACCACTCATACGAGTGCTCAAAGAGTAATAAATTACAATACTATTGCAGCTCCAACTTCTCCGGCTGAAAGTGAAGCCTTGGCCAACATATTTACGAGAAGAAATCCTCAAAACGATTTTATTTATAACGATGTTAAAAATGACGTAAGTGTAGAAAAAATACTAGCTAAAGCATCGGGAAGTCCATATGTTAATGAAGAATTCAAACCCTGCAGAATCGTTTACAAAAACGAAGAGACAGGAATTGCATTTTACAGGTTCAATGCCCACAATAATGAAATTGAACTCAAAGAAAACGTAGCTGCTGAAAAAATATTTTCGTTAAATATTGATTCAAATATTGCCATTAAAGATTTAGAGAATAATGAATTAATACTACTAAAAAGAGTTATAGATTCAAAAAATAAAGTTTCGAACTCCTACGTAAACTTACTCTTAACATCAAATACTTTAAATCTCTACAGAAGAACATATATAAAATTCAGTGAAGGCACAGAAGCTACAAGTTCAATGGTAATTGCCACTAACGATAAATTCACGCCTTATCAAGATTATTTTATAGAAACAGAGAACTCCAAAGCTTTGCACTTAGTCAAGCCAAACAAAAAAAGTCTCTACGAAATATTTCCTGATTTAAAAGGCTCAATAAAGTCAATAATCAAAGAACAATCCTTAAACCTTAAGAAAGAGGAAGACCTCGTTACGCTTATAGAAGGAATCTCACAACTTATAGCTTAGACAAATGTCTGATGATTACATTTTTGGAATAAGAACCATCTTAGAAGCTCAAAAATCAAATACCCCTATCCAAAAGGTATTCATCCAAAAAGGATTGAAAAGCAATTTAATTCAAACTCTAGAAAGTCAATTAAGACAACAAGAAATTTCAATTTCATACGTTCCTGAAGAACGATTTAGAAGATTTAAAAATCAAAATCATCAAGGAGCAGCTGCATTAATTTCACCGGTCACCTATGTTGACTACACAGAGAAAGTTGAAGCTAGTCTTCAGCAACCGAAAAAGGCCTTTTTCTTACTATTAGATCATATTACAGATGTACGAAACTTTGGTGCTATACTAAGGACTGCCAATAGCGCCGGTGTTGATGCTGTAATCATCCCTTCAAGTGGAATGGCTCCAATTACATCAGATAGTATAAAAAGTTCTTCTGGCGCTTTATTTACTACTTCTATTTGCAGAAGCACACATATCAAAGATGTTATTTACTATCTTCAAGGTTCAGGAGTAAAAGTAATCGCTGCTACAGAAAAAGCAGAAAAGAACATCTACGATGAGTCATTAGACGATCACATAGCCATCGTTATGGGTTCAGAAGACAAAGGCATTCATCCTTCAATTTTAAAATTAGTGGATGCACAGGCCAAATTACCAATGTTAGGCAAAGTAGATTCCTTAAATGTTTCTGTCGCATGCGGATTATTTTTATACGAAGTAGTACGCCAACGACTTTAAATAATGAATTCAATACCATTTGCTGAAAGAGCTAGACCTCTTTCTTTACAAGATTATATAGGTCAGGACGCTATTATAGGACCTGCTGGAGTCGTAGGACGACAGATAAAAGCAGGTCACCTCAGCTCTTTAATTTTGTGGGGGCCTCCAGGAACAGGTAAAACAACACTAGCACATTTACTAGCACAAGAGCTCCAAAGGCCTATTATTGAACTCAGCGCTATTGAAAGCAATGTTAAAGAAGTTCGCGCAGCTATCGAGCAAAGTTCAAAAAGTCAACAGCTTTTTTCAAAAAAACAGTCTATTTTATTTATCGATGAAATTCATCGCTTTAGTAAATCACAGCAAGATTCATTACTTAAGGCTGTAGAAAAAGGTATAGTTACACTTATAGGGGCCACTACAGAAAACCCCAGCTACGAAGTGATCCCTGCCCTTCTATCCCGCTGTCAAATCGCACAGCTAAAGACCTTATCAGATGATGAATTAAGCCAATTACTTGAAAATGCTGTATCTCGAGACAACTATTTTAAAAATTGGGATATCGAACTGCAAGAACTAGATGTTCTCATACATCATTCTCAAGGCGATGGCAGAAAACTGTTAAATCTATTTGAGAACACTTGTGAAGGCCTGAAAGGTGAATCTGGAAGCACTAGAATTAATGTTAATAATGAAAATACTAGTTCATTTATTCAAACCAAGAGTTTCAGATTTGACAAAAAAGGAAACCAACATTACGATATTATATCTGCCCTAATTAAGTCGATAAGAGGGAGTGATGCGGACGCTTCAGTTTATTGGTTAGCTCGTATGCTCGAAGGAGGTGAAGACCTGAAATTCATATGCAGAAGATTAATCATATCCGCATCAGAAGATATTGGTCTTGCCAATCCCAATGCATTACTCATAGCTGAAGCAACAGCAAGAAGTGTAGAACAAGTTGGAATGCCTGAATCAAGAATTATTTTGAGTCAATGTGTTATTTATCTCGCCTGTTCTCCAAAGAGCAACACCGCCTATAAAGCAATTAAAAAAGCCTCTGAAATCGTAAAACAAACAGGTGATGTAGAAGTGCCTCTTCACTTAAAAAACCCCAGGACAGCGTACGATAAATACCTCGATTATGGAAAAGGTTATTTGTATCCACACGATTTTGAGGGCGAAAATCCAATTCAAGACTACCTGCCAGAAGGGCTCGTAGCCACTCGAATTGTCGACTTCAAAAAATCCCCTAGCGAAGAAAAATTAAAAAATCAATCGAATAAAAAAGTTTAAAACTCCAGTTTGAGTTCTGTTTTCACTTGGCCGCCAGAATTATCGTTTAATTCTATATACCATGTATCTTCTTCTTTAAAAATAAGACCAGAAGCATCCGCATTTTGAACTAGATACACGTTGTTTGCTGAAGTAGATTTCATGGTGAATACCACTTTACCGCTATTATCCACTAAATTGAAGTTGTCGTCATCAACTTCTACCACGCGAAGCACATCGCGGCTAGAGGCCACCTTGGGTGTATCACTAGACTTACTCGAACGTTGAACTGCGTACAACTCAACAAACGACTTCTGAATTGCATCTTGATAAGTAGCGGCGTATTCTTTTAACTTACTCTCTCCTGCCTGAGTTCGATATACTTCTTGACCTTTACAGTCCTTTAATAAAATAACCACTTTAGTCGTTAAAAAACTTGGCTCTTCTAATATATCAACTTCAACCGCATTACAAATATTAGATATTACTTCATCATCTAAGGCATTGTCGTAATAGGTTATAAATCCTGCCTCTGTAAAGAGATGTTTCAGGATAGTACTACTTCGATAAGCGTTATCCTCATAGAAAATATCAAATTTTACAGGAATAATAACGTAATCGTACTTTTGCAACTGACCTAAGGCTGTTTGACTAAGTATGAGCAAAGCGAGTAGTATGAGTCGTTTCATTATTGAATATTTATAACAAATATAAAGAATCCAATTGCTCTTCAAAATCACTAAAGCAATTGAATATTGGACATTTTTCATGTTTAAATTGTTTCATAGGATCAAAATGCATTGCGTGAAGACCACAATTTAAGGCACCGAGCACATCTGCTTCTAAATCATCTCCTACCATAAGCACTTGCTCAGGTCTTCGGTTGGCAATCTCCAATGCGTGATTAAAGATTATAGGGTTAGGTTTTTTGTATCCTACCTCATCTGCATTAATAAATCCTTTAAAGCAATTCTCAATGGGAGTTTTGGCTATTTTTTTGTACTGTACCTCTTTAAACCCATTGGTAACGATGTACAAGTCAAATCTTGTTGAAAGTCGTAAAATCACTTCTGAAACATACGGAAACAAGTGTTTAAAGGTTGTTAAAAAGGTAATATAGCCTTCAACAACTCGATAAAGCAGTGGTTCATCAAAATCAAAGTTCAAAGCAAAAAAAGTTTCTCTTACCCTGTTGTATCTCAAATATTCCTTGTCAATGACACCATCTCTATACTTTTTCCAGTAGGCCAAATTGATCGGACGATATACATCCATAAATTGGTCAATTTCGATATCGACCTCGAACTGCTCAAAAAGCAATTTAAAAGTAAGGGCTGAATTTTTTTCAAAATCCCATAGCGTGTGATCTAAATCAAAAAATAAGGTGTTAATTTCTGTTCTCATCAATAAATTGAATAAGATTTTCAAAATAAGTTGTACCTGGTCTTTCGGCCACGAATTCATTGGAAAACACAAATCGCAGGGTTCCGCCAATTTTTTGAGTTTCATTGGCCACAGCTCTAAGATCACTAAAAGCCTGCTTAGCTGCCCTTCTATTTGCAAAAACCTGATTTGTCATAACAAAGGGGTGCACTTTTAAAGGTTGAACCATTTCTACGTCCAAATCGTAAAAAAAATGTATGCTCGACGTTCCATTTCTAAAACCAATTTTATCCGCATATCCCATAGAAAAATCATCTCGTAATTCCGCATCTATAAGTCGCTTGTAGTAATGTGGCATACGCAGATTCAATTTTGAATGTAGGGCATACCAAATTGGTCTGTGTATTTGTTTGGTGAGTTCTAATCGTTCTCTCTCTAAAGCATTACTGTCTTGAAGACCTAAATGAGATATCGATAAGGCAACCGTTTTATAATCTGCAACCGATTTAATCAGCCGATTTAATGACGAACGAAAGCGAGAAATGTTTTGGTCCTCATATAGATATTTACTGTATTCAAAGAAAAAACGCAACTTTATGTCAGAGAACTCCAATCGACTGATCAACTCATTATAGATTAAAAACGGATCTTCACTTCGCCCAGTCCAAACTGCAAATCGAGTCTTAATTGTGTTGAAATTGAATCTTGCGAGGTCACCTAAACTCTCCGTGAGGTGGCGCATCAATCCACGTCCACTGTATTTAAAGGCTTGAACCACATTCAAAGACAATTCATAATTCACCTCTGAAGCTCGTTCGGGAATTTGGTCAAAATGTTCCTGTAAACTCTGGTAAAAGGCATTCATCCACAGGTCAATTAAAGGCCTTTTAAGCGCATCTAGTTTGTGTAAAACACTTAGCTCTGCCTTGAATTCGTTTTTAGGATTTTTAACATGAAATAAAATTTCCTCGTACCTGCTCAGTAAAAAAAAAGAAGCCGCAAATAAATCAAAAGGGATTTTACTCTTTTCACCAACCCCGAAGAAATAAGGAATGTCATTCCAATCTCCTGCAGTTACATCAATTGCTCTAACTCCCTTTTCAAAAAGTAAAGGATGGGATTCGATAAAAAACTCATTCTGAAGAGGCTGTTTGGCATAGGTGATTTTGGGGCCATCGTGCTTGATAAAGTCCTCCACTGAGGTAGTTAATTCAAAATCTAATTTTAAAATATTCTCAATGCACTGCTGGGTAATATAGCGCAGCCGATTCGATATTCTATGCGTGTAAATTAACAGCATTCCACAAGTTTAGTTTCAAAATTTTCAAATGAAAATCCTCCATAATTTCCAGAACTCATCATCAAATAAACCGTACGATCAGTAATCTGCTCATACAGGCGCTGTTCAAAAGCCTTTGCATCGGTATACACTTCAAGAGATGAGTTTTTAAATGCACTTTGAATTTCTTGCACACTTAATTCTGGCATATTTTTAAGGGCTAACGATTCAGCCGTATAATAAACGATTGCCTCATCTGCCTCATCTAAACTGTGCGCATATTGTTTAATAAATTCGGCATTTAAAGAACTATAGGTATGTAGTTCAAAACAAGCGACAACTTTAAAGGAATCAAATTGTTCTTTTACCGCGGCCAAAGAAGCTCTCACCTTACTCGGCGCATGGGCAAAATCCTTAAATATTTTAATGTTTTTATGCTGACCCATAAGCTCTAATCGCTTTGAAGCGCCTTTAAAAGAAGATATTGCTTCAAAAAAATCTGCAGCATCTACCCCCATTTGTTGACAGATCCATTGCGCTCCAGATATATTATTGACATTGTGCTGTCCAAAGACATCAATAGGTACTTTTCCTTCATCAGTTTCAATCATAGTGACACCATCTGAAATACTATGTTTAAGTGTTGTGTAGGGAAATTTACGAAGTGGTCTATCGCAGGATATTACTAATTCATTAACCTGAGCGTCTTCTTCATTGTAGGTGATACTACCTCCCTCGACTAATGTTTCTAGAAATATTGAAAATTGATTATTATAATCTTCGGCAGTCTTAAATACATTGATGTGATCCCATGCAATCCCACTAATTAAAGCAATATGGGCTTTATATTTGTGAAATTTAGGACTCAAATCAATTGGTGAAGACAGATATTCATCGCCTTCTATGACTATGAAATCAGCATCAGAGAGTTTGACCATTCGGTCAAATCCAGTCAATTGAGCCCCGACTAAATAATCCGCTTCAATATCCCAATACTTTAAAACGTGTAAAATCATTGAAGTGATGGTAGTTTTTCCATGGCTCCCTCCAATAACTACCCTTGTTTTTTCTTTTGCCTCTTCATAGATAAATTCAGGGTAAGAATAAATTTTAAGTTGCAGTTCCTCTGCTCTAAGCAACTCTAGATTGTCTTTTTTAGCGTGCATTCCTAAAATAACAGCATCGAGATCTCCTGTAATCTTTTCTGGAAACCAACCCATTTGAGCTGGCAACAAGCCCGAACTGTCCAATCTTGACTTGGAGGGTTCATAGATAGCATCGTCGCTACCGCTTATCAAATAACCCTTGTCGTGCATAGCCAAAGCCAAATTATGCATTGCACTTCCTCCAATGGCGATAAAATGAATTTTCATAGTAAAAGGTGTGCTACCACTTAAAAAGTTTCTAAATTTAATAGCATAAAGATACTAACACTCTATAAAGACCTCGCCTATGAGATTAGAAAACCTTAATCAAATACAAGAAAAAGAAATGTTCCCCGGCCTCCATGGAAAATTATTTCACGGTGAACAATTGAGTTGGGCCTTTTGGAGAGTTGATGAAGGTTCAGCTGTTCCTGAACATCAACACATACACGAACAAATGATGTACGTCATCTCGGGACGATTTGAATTCTCCCTAGATGGCATCACTAAAATATGTGAAGCTGGAGACCTCATTCACATTCCCTCAAACCAATTTCATTCAGGTATAGCGCTAACAGATTGTGTGTTAATGGATGTGTTTTCACCTGCTAGAGATGATTACAAATAAGTCATGAATATCTCACTTGAACATAAAACCGCTATTGTGGGTGGATGCAGCCGAGGAATTGGCGAAGGTGTTGCTCGTGTGCTTGCAAAGGCAGGAGCATCGGTCATTCTAATGAGTAGGAATGAAAAAGCATTGAAGCAATTATTAGAAGAATTACCCTGCTTGCATTCAGAACAAAAACATGAACTATTTCTGGTAGACTTTAACGATCATAAGGATTTTCAAAAGAAAGTAGATGTCTTTTTCAAAGAACATAAAGTAGATATACTAGTCAATAATACGCAAGGTCCTGACGGTGGTTCAGCCTTAGAAAAAAAGATTGACGATTATCAAGAGGCCTTTGATTTACTGTTTAAAAACCATGTGTATATCACTGAAAAGGCCATTGGGTATATGATGGCTCAAAAATGGGGACGAATCATTAATATCGCTTCGATTTCAGTGAAAGAGCCTTTAAATTATCTGGTGCTTTCAAACTCTATTAGAGCTGCACTAACTACTTGGGCCAAGAGTATGGCAATTGACTTAGGACCTTACAACATCACAGTAAATAATACACTCACGGGCTACTTCGACACCCAAAGAATTGCCGAGCTCAATCAGAAAAAAGCCGAGAAATTAAACATCAAAGCATCCGAGGTTAGAGACCAAATGATTGCCAATGTCCCCTTAAAACGGCTAGGAACTCCTGAAGAGTACGGTAATCTAGTTTGCTTTTTGGCCTCTGAACAGGGGTCTTACATAAATGGAGCAAATATTCCTATAGATGGTGGTCTATTGAAGTCACTCTAAACATTTAGCAAGTTCCACAACTTATCTTTAAGAGTAGTAATACCCATTTGAGCCACCGAAGAGATAAACATAAACTGTAATCCCGGGGCATTCGATTCTATTTCGTCTTTGAGTTCTGACATTAATTCTTCATCGAGCATGTCAGACTTGGAAATGACTAAAAAACGATCCTTATCTAATAACTCAGGGTTATATCTCCTGAGTTCATCACATAAAACCCTGTACTCCTTGAGGTGATCTCCACTGTCAGCAGGAACTAGGAATAATAAAGTAGCATTGCGTTCAATATGTCTCAAAAAGTAATGTCCTAATCCTTTACCCTCTGCAGCTCCTTCAATAATTCCAGGAATATCAGCCATAACAAAACTTTGGAAATCTCTGTACTCCACTATTCCCAAATTAGGTTTAAGCGTTGTGAATTCGTAATCTGCAATTTTTGGTTTAGCCGAGGTCATCACTGAAAGAAGGGTCGACTTACCCGCATTAGGAAAGCCTACAAGTCCCACATCGGCCAGAACTTTTAGCTCTAGAGTTATGTTTTTTTCTTCTCCTTCTAAACCACTCTGTGCGTAACGAGGCGTTTGATTTGTCGGACTTTTGAAATGCCAATTTCCACGTCCACCTAAACCCCCTTTGGCAACTACTAATTCCTGTGATTCTTCTGTGATTTCAGCAATAAAAGAGTCGTCCTCTGTATCTTTTAGTACGGTTCCAAGCGGGACATCGATATACACATCTTCACCATCTGCTCCGGTTGAGCGATTTTTGCTTCCGTGTTCACCGTGGCCTGCATTAAAATGACGTTTATATTTAAAGTTTAATAGCGTCCATAAATTGGAATTCGCTCTGATAATGACATGACCTCCTCGTCCTCCATCTCCTCCATCAGGACCTCCTTTGGCAACGTATTTTTCCCGGTGCAAATGTGAAGAACCTTTACCTCCGTTTCCTGAAAAAACATGAATCTTTGCGTAATCAACGAAATTACCTTCTGTCATAAATCTGCAACAATATGCTCTAATTTTAGCGCAATTTCATCAATACTACCAATACCATTTACTACTTCATACTTATTTTGTTTTTGATAGTAATCAATAAGTGGAGCTGTTTTTTGGTTATACTCATCGAAGCGATTTCTGATTTTAGATTCATCCGTATCGTCAGAACGACCACTGTCTTTACCTCTTTGAATCAAACGCTGAATTAATATTTCATCTTCAGCTTCTAGGGAAATAGTCGCATTGATTTTCATCTTCTTGTCTTGCATTAAATCATCAAGAGCCTCAGCTTGTGCAGTAGTTCTAGGGAATCCATCAAAAATAAATCCATTGGCCTTAGGGTTTTTTTCGACCTCATCAGAAAGCATTTTAATCGTTACTTCATCAGGTACGAGTGCTCCATCATCAATGTAAGACTTTGCCAGTTGACCCAAGTCTGTTTGATTTTTGATATTATATCTAAATATATCTCCAGTAGAAATATGCACCCACTGTAGTTTTTCTTTTAATAAGGCTGCCTGAGTTCCTTTTCCTGCTCCAGGTTTTCCAAATAAAACAATGTTTTTCATTCGTTTTTATCAATTATATAAATAGCGTTCAAATTTCTCCCTTCTTCGTTGTAATCGAGCCCGTAACCCACTACAAATTCACTTGGAATTTCACGACCGATATAGTCTATGGCATACTCTCCTTGATAAGTGTCTTTTTTATAGAGTAAAGAAGCTATTCTAAAGGAGTTGATTTTAGCGTTGCTAAACATGTCGACCAAAGTTTTCAAGGTTCTTCCACTATCGATAATATCCTCCAAAATGACAATATCATGTCCTTCTATGTCTTCACTGACCTCAAGAAGTGTCTGCACAAGTTGGGTAGAGGTTAAGCCTGAATAGGATGCTAATTTTACAAACGAGACTTTACAATCGCCTTCGTAATATGAAATAAAGTCACTCGTCAGCCGAAATGCTCCATTTAAAACGCCAACAAACAAAGGACTCTTGTCCTTGTAGTCTTTGTATACCTCAGCTGCCATCCGTTGAACAATTTGCTGAACCTCCTCAGTCGAAAGCAACTTTTTAAATTGAATATCATCGATAACCATCAAGCGAAATTAGTTAAAGAAAATTACAATTTTAGATTTGCCGTATTTTTGCCTTAATTAATGACATATGCAGTATTCAAGTTCAAGCTTTAAGCTCGGTATTTTAGGTGGAGGACAGCTCGGAAAAATGATGACAGTCCATACAAGAAAAATGGATATACATACCCTGATTCTAGATCCTTCTGAAAGTGCACCAGCCCGATTGAGTTGTAATGCCTTTTTTCAAGGGGATCTTCTAGATTATGACACCGTGTATGAATTTGGCAAAAAAGTAAATGTCTTAACTATTGAGATCGAAAACGTAAATGTGGCCGCTCTAGAACAGTTAGAGCGAGAAGGAATCAAAGTTTATCCGAAGCCCAAAAGCTTGAACGTTATTCGAAATAAGGTGCGTCAAAAAACGTTTTATAAGCAACATCAATTGCCAACAGCTCCCTTTCAAAAATTTACAGATAAAGACGACCTTGTCAAAAATACACCACCACTACCCTTCGTTTGGAAATCCGCTGAATTCGGATACGATGGCAAAGGAGTTCAAGTGGTGAAAAGTGAGCATGATATCGCACAAATTCCCAATGGACCATGCTTGGCAGAACAATTAATTGATTTCGAAAAAGAAATTGCAGTAATTGTGGCAAGAAGTAGTCAAGGAGAGGTCAAAACTTATCCCCTTGTCGCTATGGATTTTCACCCCACTGCGAACTTAGTCGAATATGTCGTTTCCCCAGCTCCACTTGACAAATCAATTCATCAAAAAGCAGAACAATTAGCATTAGAAGTTGCCGAAAAGATGGATATCGTTGGTTTACTAGCTGTTGAGATGTTTTTGACCAAATCAGGAGATATTCTTATCAATGAAGTAGCACCAAGACCTCACAATAGTGGACATCAAACTATAGAATCAAATTATACCGACCAATTTGAACAGCATATTAGAGCCGTCTTAGACCTACCTTTAGGTTCAAGTGCATCCAAATGCTGTGGCATAATGATCAATCTTATAGGTGAAGCCAAACATAACGGACCAGTGATCTACCAGGGTTTAAAAGAGGCTTTAGCCATTGAAGGAGTTTATGCTCATGTATACGGCAAAGCAGAAACAAGACCTTTTAGAAAAATGGGACATATGACAATTGTAGATGCTGATCTGGAAAAAGCCTATCAAAAGGCGAAGCAAATAAAATCAATGATAAAAGTAATAAGCGTATGAAAAAAGTAGCCATCGTGATGGGTAGCACAAGTGATTTAACAGTCATGAATGAGGCCATCGAAGTTTTAAAAGAGTTAGGCATAAAAACAGAGGTTGACATTGTTTCTGCGCATCGTACGCCAGAAAAACTCTTTGAATTTTCAAAAAATGCGCATCTCAATAATGTTGGGGTCATCATTGCCGGAGCAGGAGGCGCTGCGCACCTTCCAGGAATGGTAGCATCATTAAGTCCATTACCCGTTATTGGTGTTCCAGTTAAGAGTAGAAATTCAATTGACGGATGGGATTCTGTACTTTCCATTCTTCAAATGCCGGCAGGTGTTCCCGTAGCGACTGTAGCTTTAGATGGTGCTGAAAACGCAGGTATTTTAGCGGCACAAGTACTTGGAGCTTCAGATGAGAATATTTTGAACAAAATAATCAGCTATAAAGAAGGACTCAAACAAAAAGTAGAACAAGGGGCTGCATCTTTGAAATCACAATTACATTAAATGAAATCTATTTTAGGCGCTCCATTTGCATTTAGCGCGTATCAGCTTGAAGATTACCTCACAGAAATCGAATCAGGTATTACCAGTAATAAGGAAGAAATAAAGGTCATCAAAAATAATCCAGAAGTACCCACTTTCGAAAATACCATAGCCGCCCTAGATCGAAGTGGCCAACATTTAGCTCAATTTAGTAGCGCTTTCTTCAACCTAAACTCAGCAAATACCAGTGAAAAATGGCAAGAAGCCGCTCAACAAATAGCACCAAAGCTCAGTAATTTCAGCAATGATATTATACTAGACCAAGAGCTATTTCAACGAATTCAAGCCGTATATCATTCTGCAGATGTAAAAGGAGAAGCTCAAATGCTACTCGAAAAAACCTTTAAAAAGTTCACCAACAATGGGGCATTATTAAAAAATGAGCAAAAAGAAGAATTGCGGAAAGTAGACGAGAAACTATCTATGCTTTCTGTTAAATTCGGATCAAACGTTTTAGCAGATTCAAATGCTTATGAACTTCATGTACAGGACGAGTCAAAGCTCAAAGGATTACCAAAAAGTGCTAAAGATGCGGCGAGAGTCGCTGCCGAACAACGGCAAAAAAACGGTCATGTTTTTACACTAGACTATCCTAGCTATTTACCCTTTATGAGGTACTGTAAAGATCGAAGTCTGCGAAAAGAGCTCTTCATTGCTTTCGGTCAGAAAGGGTTTCAAAAAAATGAATTTAACAACGAAAAGACGGTAAAAGAAATAGTTGCACTTAGAAGTCAAAGGGCTAAAATACTAGGGTTTGACACCTACGCTGATTTCATATTAGATGAACGCATGGCTAAAACACCTAAAATGGTCTTTGATTTTATCGAAGAACTCTATAAAAAAGCTTTACCTGCAGCACAGAAAGAACTCAAAGAGCTAAAAGAATTCGCAGCTACAAAAGAGGGGATTAAAGATCTACAGAAATGGGATGTCGCTTATTTTAGCGAACATCTCAAAGCTGAGAAATTTGATATTGATAGAGAGAAACTTAGAGTCTATTTTAGTTTAGATAGAGTACTAGACGGTGTTTTTGACATCTGTAATCGACTTTTTCAATTGGAGTTTAGACCTTTGAGCAAGGTTGAAGTCTATCATCCTGAAGTGCGTATTTTCGAAGTTCTAGACGACAAAAAGCAACCTTTAGCTTATTTGTATACCGATTTTCATCCAAGGGCATCAAAACGAAATGGAGCGTGGATGACTTCATATCAATCTCAATTTATTGCAGAAGCGCAAAACCATCGCCCACACGTTTCTATTGTTTGTAATTTCAGTAAAGCGACAGAAAGCCAACCCGCACTTTTACAATTTGAAGAAGTGCTCACTCTTTTTCACGAGTTTGGCCACGCTCTTCACGGTATTTTAGCAAACACCAAATACAGTAGTCTTTCAGGAACCTCAGTATCTTGGGATTTTGTAGAATTACCAAGCCAACTTTTCGAAAATTGGTGCTATCAAGAAGAGGCCTTAAATCTTTTTGCCAAGCATTATGACACAAACAAAGTCATACCTATTGAAGACATTGTTAAACTCAAACAGGCAGCAAACTTTCAAGAAGGAATGGCTACACTAAGACAATTGAGTTTTGCAGCGCTGGACATGGCATGGCATACTACTTGTTTTGATTCAGAAAAAAGTATTAAAGAGTTTGAGGCAGAAAAAATGCAGTCTTTTGAGCTCCTAGAAGCTTGTGACCAAACATGCATGAGTACTGCTTTTTCACATATTTTTCAAGGAGGTTACGCCGCTGGTTATTACAGTTATAAATGGGCTGAAGTACTTGATGCTGATGCTTTTGAATACTTTCAAGAAAAAGGCATTTTTGACTCCAAAATCGCCTCAAAATTGAAGGATTCCATTTTGTCTAAAGGAGGAACAGAAGACCCTATGAAATTGTATACTGCATTTAGGGGAAGAAAGCCAAAAGTAGAGGCTTTACTTAAAAGAGCAGGCTTGGTTTAAAGCAGTAGAATACCGCTAATCAGTATCATCCAAAAAAACATGGGCACCGCCTCAACCCAAAATGAGGCAAAATAGGGTCGCTGCTTGGTAGAACTTAAGCCAATAATTAAAAGTAAAATCAACCATATTATAAACCGACTAACCACCTCCACAAAAACATATCGCTCCCGTACAAAGGTTAATATTAACCATAACATAGCTAATAAAGCACCTAGCCACTTGGTGTTAGTAATACCAAAATATTGAGGAATCGTTCTTGAGTAAAGCTGATCTTGACGTATATCTCTTAACTCAAATGGAATCATTAAAATGACAACAAAGAGAAAACGTTGTGTATACAACAAAATCCAATCTCTAAAAGCGTTGCTCATTTGAATAAATTCTAATCCATTTTCAATTAAAATGGGCGCTAAAAAAGTAAATGAAGTCCAAATAAATGCGACGATAAACACCTTTAAAAAGCCGTGATTTCGAAGTTGTGGTTTAGAGGAAAGCACTGGAAGTGCGTAGGCCATTGACAGTAATCCATTGGCACTAATGAAGATTTGTAATTCAAAATTAAAGAAGCAAAAAAGCACAAGAGAAACGAGAAGTGAAATTTTAGTAAGAATTCTTACAAAAACTAAAAAAAATGTTGATTTGTTTTTGGTCTCCAACAACAAACCTCCAAACTTTACAATATTGTAATAGGAAACCGAGGAAAAAAAGAGAAAAGTTATCCACTTAAAATCCATCAATAGATTCATTATATGTGCACTGAGCACATACAAACAGCATAGTGCTAAGGCCACATGCACACTAGAATCTACATAGTACTTTAAAAAATCTCTATAGACTTTGTCGCTCAAAGTAATTATTTCGTTAATAAATTAAGAACTATCTGTCAGGACAATACATAAAATAAACGTGGAAATCGATAATTTTGTACACTTAAAAAAAAAATGTTATGTACACGGATCAATTCTCAAATCGTCACATTGGTATAAATACCCATGAAGAAGGTGAGATGTTGGAACAAATTGGAGTTTCTAACCTCCAAGAACTCATAGATCAAACCATACCTGAAGATATTAGAAATCGTGAGAAAATGCGACTGCCAAAGGCTATCTCAGAATATGAGGTTTTAAATCATCTACAAGCCTTATCCCTGAAAAACAAAAACTTAAATAGTTATATCGGTTTAGGATATCATCCGAGTATCACTCCAAGTGTAATCAAGAGAAACATTCTTGAGAACCCGAGTTGGTATACGGCCTACACTCCCTATCAAGCTGAAATTGCACAAGGAAGATTAGAGGCTCTTCTCAACTTTCAAACAGTGGTTTGTGATTTGACCAAAATGGAAATTGCTAACGCTTCCTTACTTGATGAGAGTACCGCGGCGGCTGAGGCAATGACAATGCTTTTTGATTTAAGAAGTAGAGCGCAAAAAAAAGAAGGTGTTTTAAAGTTCTTTGTAGATGAAAATTGCCTTCCGCAGACACTTAGCGTTCTTCAAACAAGATCCACACCACTTCATATAGATCTGGTGATTGGAAAGTTTAAAGAACACCAACTAGATCATACTTATTACGGTGCATTTGTTCAATATCCAGGAAAGCACGGGCAATTACCAGATCTTAAAAATATTGCATCTAACTGCAAAGCTCACGATATCAAAGTGGTTGTAGCTGCGGACATTTTGAGTCTCTTGTGGTTTGAAGCCCCTGGCACATATGAAGTAGATGTTGTTGTGGGTACTACACAGCGATTTGGAATTCCAATGGGCTACGGAGGGCCTCATGCTGCTTTTTTTGCTACTAAAGAGGCTTACAAACGAAGTGTTCCGGGTAGAATCATAGGACAAACCATTGACACTGACGGTAATCAGGCTTTGAGAATGGCATTGCAAACTAGAGAACAACACATCAAAAGAGATAAGGCCACCTCAAATATTTGTACAGCTCAAGTTCTACTTGCGGTTATGGCTGGAATGTATGCTGTTTATCACGGCCCAAAGGGGTTGAAAAATATCGCAAGAGCTGTGCACCTAAAAACCAAACTTCTTTCGGATCTTCTTCAAAAAAGTGGAGTTGAACAACTCAACGACACCTACTTTGACACCTTGTTATTTAAAAGTGATACACTCGACCAAATAAAAACAAGAAGCCTGCAAGAGCAATACAATTTCAATTTCATTGATGAGCATCATTTCTCTGTTTCCATTAATGAAACCACTTCAGAAACAGACCTTTCAACAGTTGTAGAAATAATCAGTGGTGAGTCTGTAGCAATAGCAGCAAATAGCGTTGCCGGGTTATTTCACAGCGAGAACATAAAAGCTGAGCGAGAGAGCTCTTATCTCGAGCACAAGGTTTTCAATAGCTATCACTCTGAAATAGATTTGATGCGCTACATCAAAAAATTAGAACGTAAAGACTTGGCCTTAAATCAATCTATGATTGCTTTAGGCAGTTGCACGATGAAACTAAATGCAGCTACTCAAATGCTACCACTTAGTTGGAGTAATTGGGGAAACATTCACCCATTTGCACCTTTAGACCAAGTTTCGGGATACACTGAGATGCTCATAGCACTAGAAAATTACCTCACAGAAATTACTGGATTCGCAGCTACCTCACTGCAACCAAATTCAGGTGCGCAAGGAGAGTATGCAGGCCTAATGACCATTAGAGCCTATCACAAAGCTAATGGTAATGAGCACCGTACAATCTGTTTAATTCCATCTTCAGCTCATGGAACAAACCCAGCATCAGCAGTGATGGCAGGAATGAAAGTAGTAGTAGTCAAAACCGACGAGAGGGGAAATATTGATTTAGAGGATCTAAAAGAGAAAGCTATTGTACATTCGGATAATTTAGCTGCACTTATGGTGACATATCCTTCAACGCATGGGGTTTTTGAATCTTCCATAAAAGAAATCACCGATGTCATTCACCAAAATGGAGGTCAAGTTTATATGGACGGTGCAAATATGAATGCTCAAGTTGGACTCACCAATCCAGCACTAATTGGAGCAGATGTTTGTCATTTAAATCTGCATAAAACATTTGCCATACCACATGGAGGAGGTGGACCAGGAGTCGGACCAATTTGTGTCGCAGCTCAACTCGCGGACTTTTTACCTACCAATCCATTGGTTCCAACCGGAGGTTCAAAAGGAATAACTGCTATTTCGGCTGCACCATTTGGAAGTGCGTTGGCTTGTCTTATTTCTTACTCTTACATCCGATTATTAGGGCCCGAAGGATTAACAAAATCCACTGAATATGCTATACTCAATGCCAACTACATCAAAAGTAGATTAGAAAACGACTATCCCGTTTTATATGTTGGAGAGCAAGGGCGTGCAGCTCATGAAATGATCATTGACTGTAGACCATTTAAAGCCTATGGTATTGAGGTAACCGATATAGCCAAACGATTAATGGATTATGGTTTTCACGCGCCGACAGTATCTTTTCCTGTGGCAGGCACGATGATGATTGAACCAACAGAAAGTGAAAGCTTATCAGAATTAGATCGCTTCTGTGAAGCAATGCTTTCGATTAAAAAAGAAATCTTAGAATGTTATAGCGAAGAAATATCAAATCTCTTAAAAAATGCACCTCATACCTTGTCTATGATTACCTCGGACGATTGGCCCTATGATTACAGCCGAGAAAAAGCAGCATTTCCATTAGATTTTGTGAGAGAAAATAAGTTTTGGCCAAATGTACGAAGAGCTGATGAGGCCTTTGGAGATCGTAATTTAATGTGTACTTGTGCACCTATGGAATCCTATAGTTAAATCATAAGTCTTTAATTATCAGTATTTTAAAATTAAATGCAAGCGTGTAGATTTCTTTTAAACTCTTGTTTAGGCTTCGGCAAGTATTTTGACTAAACGCGAAAAAACATTTAAGATGCCTGTAAATTAGAGTAACAGAAACAACCTTATGGCGATTGGAATTTTAGGTACCGGAAGTTATATACCCAAAGTGGTAACCAAAAATGAGCATTTTTTGGAGCACGAGTTTTATTCCAATCAAGGAGACCGTTTTGAAGTTGATAACACTGAGATTATTGCAAAGTTTCAAGCCATCACAGGAATACGCGAAAGACGTTATGCCCAAGACGATGAGTTAACTTCTGATCTGGGTTATCAGGCGGCAAAAAACGCGATTGAAGACGCGACCATTGACAAAGAATCCATAGACTATATCATCTTCGCCCATAATTTCGGAGATGTTAGAAAAGGTGAAAATCAATCCGATCTCATCCCTTCTTTAGCGAGTAAAGTAAAGAATCAATTGGAAATTAAAAATCCTAACTGTGTGGCATACGATATGATTTTCGGCTGTCCAGGATGGATTGAAGCCATGATTCAAGCCAAGGCGTTTATTCAAAGTGGAATGGCAAAAAACTGTCTTGTCATAGGGGGCGAAGCACTTTCAAGAGTGGTTGATCATCACGATAGAGACAGTATGATTTTTGCTGATGGCGCTGGAGCTTGTATCCTTGGAGAAACACAAGGCCATGGAGAAATATTAGCACATCACTCACAAACCTTTGCCGGAGACGAAACCTTCTACTTGTATTTCGATAAGTCGAATCATAAAGAAAATGGTTACGACAAAACGCGATTTATCAAAATGAACGGCCGTAAAGTATATGAGCTTGCTGTGGTCAATGTACCAGAAGCCCTTCGCGTGTGTTTAGAAAAATCTGGAGAATCTATAGAAAATGTGAAAAAAGTATTTATTCATCAGGCCAATGAAAAAATGGATGAAGCTATTATCAAGCGCTTTTACCGTAAGTTCAAAAAAGAGGTGCCAGAAAACGTAATGCCCATGAACATTCAAACCGTCGGTAATAACTCTGTAGCCACAGTTCCTATTCTATATGATATGGTTCGTCAAGGAGTTTATAGTGAGCATCAACTTCGTGAAGGAGACATAGTCATCATGGCCAGCGTGGGTGCAGGTATGAACATCAACGCCCTTGTCTACAAGTACTAATGCGAATAGCAATTGTTATTCCATTTTACAATGAAGAATCTTTTCTCAAAGATTGTATCCACAGTTTTATAAATCAAACTAAAGTACCCAACCAAATTATACTTGTAGATGACTCTTCAACTGATGCTAGCACCGAAATTGCTCAAGCTTTAGCCAAGGATCATGACTTTATAACATACATCAAGCACGAGAGTAGAGCCCAACGTAGCCCAGGAGCTAAAGTCATTCAAGCTTTCAATTATGGTCTTAAACAGATCATAGAAGCTGATTTCATTGGTAAATTTGATGCCGATGTGATTTTACCACATCATTATTTCGATTCCTTAAATGAGGCCTTCAAAGCCAATACGAATTTAGGCATGTGCGCAGGACTCTTATATATACAAGACGAAAAAGGCTGGATCTATGAGAATATCGCCGATCGAAATCACATTAGGGGCCCAATAAAGTACTATTCAAAAGCTTGTTTTGAGGCGATTGGAGGTTTGTATGCAGAACTTGGATGGGATAGTATTGACACCCTTTTGGCAGAATGTCAAGGATTTGAAATTACAACTTTAAAAAATATACAGGTCAAACATTTAAGACCTACCTCTCAAGATTACCATTCAAAATCAGATTATTACCTCAAGAAAGGAATAAGTTATTACAGAATGGGCTATGATTTTAAACTGAGTTTTTTAAGCATACTCAAACAATACTCAAGAAGCAAAAAAATAAACGCTGTTTATCAACAGTTACGAGGCTTTTTCAAAGCAAAAAAAACAGCATCTATTACGCCCTATGTCTCCCCTCAACAAGCTAGGTGTATCAAAAAGTTACGCTATCAAAAAATCAGAAAAAAAATCTTCTAGAGCTTAGTAATCAAAAACCACCTTAATTGGATTTCCTGTTGTTCCATTAGGAAATGAAATGCCCGTAAGTATAGACATAGTAGAGGCTATATCTAGAATTAGAGTGCGCTCTACGGTACTTCATTTAATTCCCTTGCCACAGAACAATAAAGGCCGGTGGGTGTCGTAATTCATTCCGGAGGCATGAGTAGCCAAATCTTTGATTCGAGATATACCCCGGTTTTTGAATAAATACAATATCTCCTGAACACTTAAGACTATGACCGTTTTGTACTAAGTTTTTCATTCGATTCATTTCGTTATATCCATGCACTTGTTCAGCTGTAAACACCTGCTCAATTTTGGATCTCTGCATTAGTTCCTCAACTATAAATGAGGTAAGCTATTTTTAATTAAAATTGCCCTTAACCAATCGTTTGAAGCCTCCTTCTCCATAGTGGTCCAAAATCGAGTTAAGTAATCATAGTGAATCTGATCTACAACAATTCCCACAACTAATTTGGGCTATTCAAAAAGTTATTTTTATTTTTTATTAAAATGGTTCTAAGAATGAAATAACCAATGACCGAGATGGATAAGAAATAGGGTAAAATTTTATCGCCTTTCGTCATAATTTTATTTTAAACATCAAGGTAACAACACGAATAAAAGTTCAAAACAATATTAAATGGTTTTTTTAAAGGGTCTCAAAATGCATATGGGGTTAACAGAAAAACAAAACCAAACAACTAATAAATCTAAAACTTGCAATTTTAGATAAAAAAATATTATATTCAACGCGCAATTAATCCTAAGCTATGGAAAAAAAACCAACAGTTGAATTAAAGCTGCCAATCCTTAAAAATATGGAACTAGTAGCTACACAAACGGCAGATGTTGTTTCCAAACATATGCAACTTTCAGAAGAAAAATCAGGTGAAATTTCAATGGCTTTAATTGAGGCTTGTATAAATGCTTTTGAGCATTCTGAATCAAAAAGTGAAGTTTATATTCATTTTATAATAGATGACGATAATTTAATGATTAAGGTAATTGATAAAGGAATTGGATTTGATGCATCTCAGGTGAAAATACCTAAAATCGAATCTAAAATCAACTCTGATGAACGAAAAAGAGGATGGGGCCTTATGTTAATAAAAGAATTAATGGACTCGGTAGATTTTGAATCAAGTGATTCTGGTACAACGCTAACAATGATTAAAAAGAAAGACCAAAACGATGAATAAAATTTTAGAAGCAAGCCTAAAAGGTGAAGTTCTTGTGATAAAAACAGAAGGGTATTTAAACAAAGATTTAGGTCAAGACATACAAGACGCCGCACAAGAACATATTGCCAACGGCATTAATCAAGTACTTATTGATTTAAAGCAATCAAATATTGTTAATAGTATAGGTGCATCAATAATAATTGAATTAATTGAGCAATTACAAGAAACGGATGGAACATTAGCTTTTTGTAATCTTGCCCCGATAATAGAGAAAACCTTTAAAATTATGGGTCTCACCAAGTATTGTTCTTGCTATTCCAACGAAAACGATGCGATTGAAGCCATGTCATGATGGAATAACCAATGAAATTTACCGGTCTAGACTTGGATTTAAATCTATTTTACTCTGATCTAAAGTCAGAAAAAAAATTTAAATCCTTACAACTGCACTTTTTTAACCAAAAGGGGTTATTGACTACTATAGGACTGAATAAGTACTTTTCAGACATTAGTTTTCCTGAGAAACTATTCAACGAGAATAATAGTAATATAATAGACCTAGAGGATTCAATTAATTCATCTCATTTAAATATATTTGGACCTTATCGTTATGCTTGGTTTTCATTCATTCATTTCGAACAAAAAAGAATTGGTCTTCTTATTCTTCCAAGCAACAACAAACCGTCTTCTTCGTCTAAAAACACAATAATTTCTCTAAAATTATTAATTCAACAGCAGCTACAACTCTCGCATTTAAATCAAGAAATAAACAAAACTAAAAAGGAGCTCGGTAATAAAACCTTAGAAACGGAATCGCTTATTGATATTACAGAAATCATCAACGCTCAAAAACAAGCTAAAGAACAACTTTTTAGTGACATTTTGATTATGATTCTTTCCATAATGAATGCCTCTAAAGGTTTAGTATTGATACGTGACAAGAAATCAGATTTTTTCAATGTTGAAGCTTTATTCAATTTAAATAAAGACGAAGAACCAAAACATATTTTAAGAATAACCAAAGGGGTTCTAAAAAGTTTAAATGATTCCAAGTCATCACTAATAATAAACGATCCTGAAAATTACAAACTTCTTAATTTCGCGAAAAAAAATTGTGTTGTAAGTCCACTAGAATCAAATAATCAACTTGAGGGAGCTATTATATTAATTGATAAAGAAAGTAGACATGGAACAATTCGTTTCACTAATCAAGACCTAAGACTTTTTGATAGTCTCTGTAAAAAAGTAAGTTTAGCTTATGACAATATCCAACTTATTGATTCATTAAAAGAGTCCCATAAACTTGTTGAAAATATCATGTCTTCAATTACAACAGGGATAATAATGATTAATGTCTTAGGAGAAATCGAATTCGTCAATAATAGCGCGAGAAAGATATTTTCGATTGATAACGATGATTTTTTACAAAATCATTATTTCATGGTTTTCCAAAATAATCCAAATTTAATTGCGCTCTTAGAAGAAGCAGAAAGTCAAAATGATATTATTTTCGAAAACAATTTTAAAATAGACGACTTAGGAGGTACTTCTCACGAAATCAACTTAACTCTTTCTCCTGCACTTAATGAAGAAAATGAAAGATCAGGGATTGTATTTTCATTTGAGGATTTATCAAACCTTAACAAATTAAAATCAACTTTCAAAAAATACGTTTCTGAAAACATTGTTGACGAACTACTTAAAAATGAAACCTCACTGGAGCTTGGTGGTGCGCAAAATGAAGTGTGCATCCTTTTTTGTGATATTAGAGGGTTTACGGCAATGTCAGAAAAAATGAAACCTGAAGAAGTTGTCTACCTATTAAATAATTATTTCGAATCAATGATAGACGTTGTTTTTTCTAATAACGGAACTTTAGATAAAATAATTGGTGATGAATTAATGGTATTATATGGTGTTCCTTTAAAACAACAAAATGATGCCCAGAGAGCTGTTGATTCGGCCAAACAAATGTTTCAAGCACTTGAAAAGTTTAATAATAAAATAGCCATTGAAGGTTTGCCAAAACTGAGAATAGGTATAGGTATCAATCAAGGCAAGGTAGTTTGCGGTAATATCGGTTCGGAACGTCAAATGAACTACACCGTTATTGGTGATGCTGTAAATTTAGCCGCACGGCTGTGTTCTCATGCAAAGGCAGGTCAAATTGTAATTTCCAAAAGCGTTTATTCTGAATTAGATGATCATCAAGGTTTTGATGAAAAGGATCCAATTTTCGTGAAAGGAAAGAAAAAGCAAATTCAAAACTGGATATTTAACGCCTAAGCAACCTTTTTTATCACAACAATTGTGATATCATCTGGATTCATTATACCATTAGACCATTGATCTGCTAAAATCACCAAGGCATTTTTAATCTCTTCAGAAGATTTATGAGCATTTAACCCAATACAACTTTCTATTTCTTCATAATCTAATAGAATATTATCGTCATTTGGAAGTTCAGGTAATCCATCTGAAATCATGACCATTACATCATTTAGCTCAAACTTCTTTGTTACTCCAGTATACTTTTCTGACTCTATCCCACCTAAGGGTAAATTAGGTTCCAGAATCTCTTCTACTTGCTTACTGGTGGCTTTATAATAATAAGTAGGAGGCATTGCAGCCGAAGTAATTTCAAAATTGTCATCGTTAAACTTGGCTACACTAAGACTCATTCTAAGCCTGCCAAAATTTACTCTTTTAACAATTCTATTGAGTTGCTCTAGAATTAGCGAGGGCTCACCCATTGGTATGCCATGTAAGCCTGCCTTTGTCACAGACACCATAATTCCAGAGACAACACCATGCCCTGTTGCATCGCCACATATTGCATAAAAATATTCTCCCTTTTTATAAAAAAAGTCGTAATAATCTCCGCCAATTTCAGTTGCTGATTTTAAGTAAGTACTTATATCATAATTTTTTACCTCAGGATTTTTTTTCGGTAATAAACTGAGTTGTAATTGACGTGCCTCTTCTAGTTCTTCACTCTTTCGCTCCCCTTCTAATCGTTCTTTAGTTTTAGCTTCTCTATATTTTACAAAAAATCGCATGCCGATGAACGTTAAAATTATATAGGCTGCAATAGATTCATATCTTAACCACCATGGTGGTGCATTATAAATTGTAAGATTTAAATCATTAGTACTTCTTTCTCCATTAGAATTAATACCATAAATTTTTAGACTAGATTCATAATAGGGTAATCCATTTAACTGGATTTGATTATTAAATCCATTTGAAATAAAGTCTTTAAGACCTGTTTGTTGAAAAACAAATTGGATTTGATCTGATTTATAACGAACTGAGCTAAACAAATCAAGAATTAATGTTTTTGTAGTATAATCAACTTGTAATGAATTATCACTGAAATTTATATCTGACTTAGAATTTAATTTATCTATACCAACTGCCCTAAATAAATTTAATTCAAAGCTTTGGGATTCAATATTTATAAAAGAATCAAAAGGTATAATTTGAATTCCATTTCCCCCAGATACAATTAGTTCATTGCCCACGGCATGTAGAGATTCCTTGTGAAACAGATCAAATTTTAGACCATCTTCTTCAGAAAAATTCTTAATCAAGTTGTTCTCGAGAAAATTTATTCCTGTTCCCGATTGAAAATACAGATCATCATCAACAGTTAAGAAGTCATAAACATTGTTCGATAGTAAGCCGTTGGTTACATTGTAATTTTGAAATTCTTGTGTGCTTAAATCTAGAGTAAACAAACCACTACCCAAAGATGCGATATACAATTTATTCTCATCTTTTATATACTTTAATTTCTGTATTGTTGACGCTGCCAAAGATTTTGAAGAATCTCCATTAAAAGAATAATCGGTAATAATGGTACTAAAATCTTTAGGGTAACTAACCAGATTCTTGTTATCACTTGTTAGAAAAAGCGTTTCTCCTATTAGTTCTATATCCATAAAACCTTTGGGTATATGAGCGTTTAATAATTCATTGTACTCATAAGAAATAAAATTACTATCTGAATTTAGATCGATAAGCTTATGAATATCAAATTCGAAAATACCAATATCGTGAGAAGCATATAATTTTTCATCTATAACTTTTAAATTATTAATATCAAAATTCTTTAGTTGTTCCTGGGTGATAACATTTTCATACGAAAGACCATTATTTATATCATAAATGTTAATGTTTTCGTTTGCAATAAGTATATAATTCTCAAAAGATTCGAAAACACTTTCTTCGTCTATTTTCACATTAGTGGTACTGACTAAATCTATTGAATTGTAAGTTCCTAATTCGTAAACTTCAAAACCATTTTGTGAAACTTGAATAAGTTGATTTTCATAATTTCTAAAATAGAGTGATTCAGAATCTCCATTTGAGTGTTCTTTAACCATTGACTCCTTAGAATCAAAGTACCTAACTCCATTTGAAGTACCGAAATAAAGGGTTTCATCCTTACTAGTTATCGAATTAATAGATTCGTTTAAAATTAAATCATTAAATCTATTGTCTGAGACGATTGTGCTCAATTCATCAGTACCTTTTTGCCAAATAAAGGTGTAATCTGAAATTTGAAATACGTTTTTATCAGATAAATTTGGATATAAGCCAGCAGATTGAATATCAAATCTTTCTTTTGAATAGTCAATTCTTTTTACACCTACAGAGGTTTGAATTAAAATACCGCCATCATTGAGAAATTCGGTTCTTGTAATTCCATTCTCAAATCTTGAAACCAAATTAAAACTTGAATCTGAAATGTTATAACTCACAAGCTCGTTTTCACCTACGATAAGTATCTTGTTTTCAAAAGATTTAACCCCTAATATATTGCTTGAAGTCAATTTAGTTTTATCACCTGCAAAATATCGTTTAAAGGTATTATTACTTTGATCAAAGATGTTAAAACCATTAACCGTTGCTACAAACACTTTATCTTCATAAAAATCAATCGAATGACTTATATTTGAAATTGTATTCGATGTAGAAATAGATAAAGGATTTAATGGATCAAAGACGAAATGATGAAGAATGTTAAACGACTTATCGATTACATAATATCCTGATGTCTCTGTCGCGACCCAAAATATAGAATTTGACAAATCCTCAACTACCGATACCGGTGTTGACTTTAGAGGTATTTGCTTAAAGTCAAAAGTTTCTGGATTATAAACACTAATTCCGTCTTCGGTTAGAACAAACAAATCTGATACAGCACTCAAAAAAAGCTTATTGATTTTTGAGTTTAAAATACTAGTTGAGTCAGATATACTTGAGTAAAAGTCATGTCTTTCATTGTCATAAAACACATCTAAACCTTCTTGAGTTCCAACCCACATAAGACCGTTTTCTTGAATTTTTATATCTGTCACATAGCTAGAACTTAATTCTAAATTTAGATTTTTTATTTGTGAATTCACAGAAATTGAAACAAAGACAAAAATCAAAAAAACGATTCTCATAATACTACTATGATTAAGATTGGACTTGTGCTTTGGCTAGGTTTCTCACTATAGATATGTTCCAATCTACAAAAGGATTATTTGCTAAAGAAACCATGATTTGATCGCTTTTCTCTTGGTTACCTGTTGCCTTTAAACACAAAGCATAAAAGTAATCGTGATACTCACCAAGATCGCCCGTTTCCTTCCTTTTTTCGTAATTATCCAGAGCGTTTTCTATGTTTCCTTGATTAAGGTTTAAATATCCTGAAAGCTCATAATAACCGTTGAATGCCTCAGGATCCTTATCAATCCATGGTACTTGCAAATCTTTTAATAATTCCAAATTTCTGCTCGCAGATTCATATTCTCCAAAAATTATATCTGACCAGGCATTTCTATATATAACTCCCGAAGAATGATTCCTTTTTAAGCTTTCAATTTCTTTACTATCAATTGCATTAGCTAATGATTGCTCAAAATTCTCTGTAGCTCGGTTGTTAAATAAAGATAAAGACTGTTGTGATTCTTCTTTCCTTAAACTGTGAGCTAATATTAACCACCTATTAAATTCAACTCTATTTAAAATATTATTTAAAACAAAGGTTGATAAATTCATCTTTTCAATTTCATTTTGTGCTTGTGTCAAAAATTTTACTGCTTCATCATACCTTTTCTGAGCTAACCATGTGTAAGAATAATAAACATGGTTTTGTGCCCACCAAAAATCATTTAAGGACACTTCTATAGTTTTTTCATACCATTCTCTAGCAGAATCGTAATTCCCCATGGCGCTTAAAGTATGTCCTACCATCAATCTCTGTTCCATGATTTGTGATGTCTTTTCCGTATTCTTTTGAACTGCTGTTTGATATAATGACAGAGCTTCTTCTAAATCTCCCTCTGCTCTATAAATATTCCCTAAAAATCGAGGAGTTGCAGAGGCATCAGGGCGAATTTTAGAGGCCAACTTCAACCACTCTTTTCCTTTTTCCAAATCTCTTCTATCTTCAGGCAAAGGCATATAGTCCGTACCCACGGTGACATTTAGTAAACCCAAAGCCAAAGCAGACATGTATGAATTTGGATTTAATTCCAATGCTCTATTCCAATAATTAATGGCATCGTCAAAATCTTTATTAAAAGACTTCATGTAGCCAGTAGTTTCAAATAAAAAAGGAATATCGCTATACTTCTGAAGCAGTTCATCCATTATTTCAATAGAACCTGGTAAATCATTATAAATTCTTCTTTGATAATTAGACTCAATAATTTTCTGCTCAATTTCAGAAACAGTCATTCTATTCTCATAAGCTTCTAATAATCTTGACCTATTTTCTTCAGGACTATTAGAATTGTAGTAAATCTTTGCCAACAGAAAATCATTATCAAAATCCAAGGCCTTTTTAAAACTCTCCCTTGATTCATTGGCCTCGTTTTGATCATTTCGAAAAACACCCTCCATGAAGGCTTTTTTAGCCTCGATGGAATTGGTTGTCAAAGGAATAAATTTGACATCTTTATCCTCTTGACAAGAAGTAAATAAAGTAATCGATACTATTAGGAGTAAAAACTTTTTCATCATTTAAAAATTTATATTAGTTAGAATAAGTAATTCAATAAAAGAAATAGCACAAATAGTACCATTGATTTAATTAGTGATTTGATAGCAGAATTAACCCTGCTCATTTTTGTAAAGGCGATATTCCCTGTAACATATACCATATGAGATAAGTGATTTTTATATTCACTCTCATTATTAGTCAAGCCAATTAATTCATCCCTGTAAAGATCAAAATCCTTATAGTTTAAAGCCATATCTCCAAAAAATAATGGCGACACTAGAGAAGATTCTTTTAATCTTGGCAAAAAACACCGAACACAATTCACGAAAGAATCTCCAACGAAGTATAAAATAGGTAAAGCAACAAGCAAGAGTATGTAATCAAAAACGTCATCAAATCTAAAAGCGTACATATTTTCCTCATCAAGAATATCAATGGTGTAAGCAATTGTAATAAATAAACCATAAATTGATACTACGGCACTAGCCTTAATTTCAGCAAACTGAATTTGGTTGTGATTGTATTTTATGATTTCCCAAAAATCATCATTAGTAATATTCATATTCTAAATATTTATTTCAATACCGTAAAGAAAATCAAAGTCATTTTTAAGAGGTTGTACATAAATTACAGACCTGTAATAAAGTACATAGCGCACATAAGTACTTACCTTTTCATTTACTTTAAATCTTATGTATTGATTACCAAAAACGCGAACATCATTTATATTATTGTATCTCCATTGACTATATATTGTGGTCAATGCAGTTATATTTTTAAAAAGCTTAACAGAACCAAATAAATTAAAAGAAATACGAGTAGTTAGATTTTCAGTTGAAGGATAAGACTCATCATTAAAGCTATAACTTGAATATTTTTCAAATTCCCGAAATGGTCCTATCGCTAGATCAAAATAATCCTTGTCTTTCAAATACAAATGCTTTCGCCAACCTAGTCCAATCAAACTTCTTTGATCAATGTAAGATCTTAAGTTATTACCTGATTGAACAAACATGAAGAGCGAATTCTTTTCGTTTATAATATGATTCCAACGAAATTGAAACGTGTTGCTTCTATCAAACAAATTTCCATTAAACTTTGTTGAATTATGAGCATAGGTCAATCTAAATAAATGGTTGTTTTTTCTTGAACCTAAGGTTAGGTCCCCACGCATAAAAGAGAGGTTAATATTCCCTTTTTTATGATCACTCATGAAGTTCGCAAAGACATGAAAAGTAGTATCAATTTTTTTTAGACTAGCTTCAGTATCGATAATGGCTTGAGCAAAACTTAAGGTATGAATCAATAAAAAAGCACAAACAAGTACAATCTTTAATTTCAAATGTTTAGGTTATTGGTTGTGATTTGAAAGTAAGTATTAATGGTGAAATTACAAAAACTTATTTCATTATATTGCAATAATAAATAATCAAATGAAATCAATTTAAACTCTTTTGGGTATTTGCATCTTTGTATTCGGATGTCAAGACCATTAAAACAAATACGCAGAAGAAAATAACAGCGACGAGCTGATTTTCGTAGTTGACATGAGCGTTAACGGCAAATCTAAAGCAGAAGTAGCAACATTTACTGAATACTCCACGGCACAAGTAAAAAAAATGAACCTAGCTCTATGGGATGAGGCTTTTTTGAGTCAGGAGAGAAGGTAATTTTAATCGAGCGCTATAAAAATGCAGATGCCATAATTAATCATGCGACTAATGTCTCTGCAGGAGGGATTTTAGAAGAGGCTTTTGCTCAGTTCAACTCCTTTTTCACCATTGACATGATTAGTATTCATGGAAAAATCTCCGATGAATTAAAAGAAACCCTTTCAAACTTTCCTTTTCCTGTAGCCTACAACGAGGCTTACGCTAATTACAGCAGAATGGTTTCGAATGTCAGCACTAGTCCAATGACTATTGATTTCGTAAGTCTAGAATCAGAAGCAAACACATTCATTGACAACCAATTCAACTTCTTTTATGAGAGTAGTCTGGAGACTGCACAAAATACTTTTTCCTCTGATGCAGTGCTAATTGGAACTGATGCCGCAGAATACTATTCGGGTTGGGAGGCAATGAATACTTCAATCGAAGGACAACTCGCCATTGAAAATCCAATGTTTACACATTCAAATAGAAATGTGATTATAAGTTCAAGTGGTGATATGGCTTCCTATACGCAATTGCTCAATTTTTCATTCGAGGTAGACGGAGAATCTATGTCTGTTGAAAACGTGCGAAATCGTGGCGTCATTCAGAAAATAAATGGGGAGTGGAAGATTGTTCAAATTCACTGGTCTATAGGAGTTCAAGGACAAGCGGTATCTTATTAAGCTCGAAGACTGCAACGCAATTGAAAAGAGGAATAGTGAGTTCCTCTTTTTTTTTTGATATGTAAATCATAACCTTATAGCAAATGTAGACTTGTATATAATGTTTATTTTTATGGTTATATGAAATATATTTCTGCCATAGGGCGCTATTTTATGATGATTTTTGAGGTTTTCCGAAAGCCTACAAAATGGTCTGTAATGAAAGGCTTGATTTTCAAAGAAATCGACGAGCTCATTTTTAATTCATTAGGTATTATCATATTTATTTCTTTCTTCATCGGTGGAGTTGTGACTATACAAACTGCACTTAATTTAACATCTCCTTTTATTCCTAAATACTTGATTGGGTTTGCTACACGACAATCGGTGATTCTCGAGTTTGCTCCCACTTTCACCTCTATTATAATGGTGGGAAAGGTAGGATCTTACATTACCTCGAGTATAGGATCAATGAGAGTTACAGAACAAATTGACGCACTTGAAGTGATGGGTGTGAATGCACTTAATTATCTCATCTTTCCGAAAATAATAGCCATGTTTATGTATCCTTTTGCTATTGCCATTTCAATGTTTGTTGGCATCTTTGGAGGATATATGGCAGCCTCCGTAGGTGGATTTGCTCCTTCGGCAGATTTTATTTCAGGGGTGCAATTAGATTTTATACCCTTCCACGTGACTTACGCTTTTATAAAAAGTGTCGTTTTTGCCTTTGTTATAGCAACCATACCATCTTATTTTGGTTTTTATTTAAAAGGAGGAGCACTTGAAGTTGGAAAAGCGAGTACAACCTCGTTTATTTGGACTTCAGTGATTGTGATTATCTTAAACTATTTTCTAACCCAGTTGCTACTAGGCTGATGATACAAGTTGAACATTTACACAAGAGCTTTGATGAAACTCCCGTACTAAAAGGAGTGAGTACCACATTTCAGAAAGGAATCACTAATCTAATTATAGGTGCTAGTGGCTCAGGTAAAACAGTTTTTCTCAAAAGTTTACTCGGTATACACACCCCAGATTCAGGAGAGATTTATTACTCTAAACTTCGATTAAATAAAATGTCTAAAAATCAATACACCCAACTTAGGCAAGAAATGGGGATGGTTTTTCAAGGCTCTGCATTATTTGATTCCAAAAATATAGGAGATAATGTCAGATTTCCTTTGGAGATGTTCACTAAACTTTCTAATAAAGAAATGAATCATAGAGTAAATGAAGTTTTAGAGCGTGTTAATCTGCATAATGTCAATTCAAAATATCCTTCAGAAATATCTGGAGGAATGCAAAAACGCGTAGCAATTGCCAGAGCTATTGTAATGAATCCTAAATACCTGTTTTGTGATGAACCCAATTCAGGGCTTGACCCAAATACAGCCATTTTAATTGACGAACTAATACAAGAAATTACAAAAGAGTATCAAATGACTACGATTATCAATACTCATGACATGAATTCAGTAATGCAAATTGGTGAGAGTATTGTCTTTTTGAAAAACGGTTTTAAAGAATGGGAAGGAACGCATAAAGAAATCTTTAAAACAGATAATGAAGCCGTTACTAATTTTGTCTACTCTTCTGCCCTATTTAAAAAAGTGAGGCATATGTATATCATCGAAGACCAACAAATTAAGGAATAGCCTTAACCACAATCTTTTGATCTCCCAATCTCACGCGTATCCAATTTTGCAATCGCGTACTTAGGTCACTAATTTGAAAAGTGTCAAGGGCTGAATTCCATCTTACCTCCAAAAAAGGAGTAGTGTCTTGAGTCGTAAAGTCAGTGGTTATTTTATTGAAATAATTCAAGCTCACGATCTCTGGAAATCCTGATTTCAATTCGAGTTTGAGTTGTTCAAATAGAAAGTCTTCTCGTTTTACACTAGATAATCTAGCCACCTCTTGTTCTAAAACAGAAATCTGGTTTTCTTTAGAGAGCAATTCATTTTTTTTGCTTTCATACAGTTCTAAAACGTATTGCATTTCGTTTCCACTTTCATTTTCAGTACCTTGAAACACCTCCAAATCAGCATCTTTTAAACGGTCGTATTGATTTTTTTGTACAGTCCAAGTGTTGATAACACTTTGAGGAATAGTTTCATCACCGATAACTACAACAGCAATTTCAGAGCCTTCTTTCTGATCGTATTTTAACTCGGTCAATTCTTTGCGATAAATACCATTTTGATTGAACTGATAAATTTCAATAGTTTCACTTAAAAAAGTTTGTGCATCTCGACGAAACAAACTCTCTTGAAGTACGCTGTAAAAAGTTATTCCAGCAGGAATAATAACTACAAAACCCATAATTGAGACCACTCTAGCTATAAAGCGCCTACGTTGTGAATTCGCATATCTGACCATAGGAAATCTCAAATATTTAATCACCAAATAAGTAGCCAATGCGACAAACATCGTATTAATGATGAACAAATAAAGTGCATTATAAGCGTAATTCCACTTTCCCACTGCCAATCCAAATCCCACCGTGCATAATGGTGGCATAAGGGCTGTAGCAATAGCTACTCCAAAAATGACACTAGCCATTGTACCTTTCTTTGCACGAGCAATTACTAAAGCTAAACCACCAAAAAATGCAATCAATACATCTCTAATATCAGGTTTAACCCTTGCCAATAACTCAGAAGACTCATCTCGAAGCGGAAATAGTGCAAAAAACAAAAAAGCTGTAAAAACACTTAATCCAACCATAACCAAAAAGTTCTTTATTGAACGATTCAAAAGGTCTAGATCATTTATAGCCAAAGACATTCCTATACCCAAAATAGGCCCCATTAGAGGAGAGATTAACATAGCACCAATGACGACTGCCGTAGAATTGGCATTCAATCCAATAGAAGCGATGAAAATGGAACAGATCAAGATCCATGAGGTATGACCTTTGAAAGCAATATCCGCTCTAATACTAGCTTTTGTATTTTCTGCATCGGTGTCGGCTTTGATATCTAAAAGTTCTTTTAAAAAGAAGTAAACACCTTTAAATAAGCCTTTAAAATCAGCTTTAATTTGATTTTTTGGCTGAAGCGTATCGCTTTCATTATTTGATTCAGGTATATAGCTCATAATAAACCTAGGACTTAATTGGCCAAATCAACCCAAACATTGGGTTGAAATAAAAATACTCTTTTTGAGTCAAGTTCCGTGCATTCAAATCGTTTAATGCGTTTTTTTCCTTTTTGAAACCAACGACCTTTTCCATATGCGAAAATACTTCCTAAGGGCAATTCACTGAGTAACTGCTTGTCGTTTGATTTTAGGTCATAATGCATTAAAGCCTTATCAAGCAAATGATCTGTAGAGCTACTAGCTTTGGGATTTTTAAAATGATGGTGCAATACTGGCAATAAACGTTGTGGAAAAACACGCTCATTTAAAAATGGCTTCATCAATTCAATAAAAGTTTGTTTCCATTCCACGCCGTGTGGCTTTATGCGTAAACCGTGACGTTGAAAAGCTACTAAGTGGGCGATTTCATGAATTAGCGTAATTAGAAAACGATAATTGTTTTCAGTAGCATTCACAGTAATTACATGAGAACCGTTTGGAAATTGTCGGTAATCACCATGCCTAGTCTTTCGTTTATTTACAATTTTAAGATGTACGTTTTGACTTTTGATTAAATCAAAACAAGATTGTATAGAGGCTGCCGGGAGGTATTTTTCTAGTATTTCGACCATTACTCAGGGCGTTGAACTACTGACTTGAAGACATTTACCATTGTAATAGCGGTGACCGTTTAAGGCGAACTCAACAGCGTACACTGCCATCTCATAAGCCGTTAATGGAGCCTTATAATCAGGAAAAGCCTCGTCTAACATTTCCGTCTGAACCGCCCCTAAGGCTAGAGCATTAAATCTCGGTCCATTTTCTTTAAACTCTTCAGCCCACAATTCAGTCAATCCGACGAGGGCAGCCTTACTAGAAGAATAGGCCGATAGACCCGCAAACTTCATACTTCCCTGTACACCCCCCATTGAGGACATACTCAACACATGCGTCTTTGAATGCATAAAAGGGAGTAAAGCTTGAGTCAGAGCGACAACACCAAAAACGTTTACTTCATAAACAGCCTTAAATCGATCCAAGTCGTAGTCAGCTAAAGAAGATTGATCGAATCGACCAGCATTGTGCACCAAAGCGTCAATTTGATCTTCGCGAGCTTGTAGCTCTCTTGCAAATATCTTAGCAGCATCAGAATCAGTCATATCATAAACATAACTGAAAACATTTTTGTGATTTAAATCTTGAGTAGGTTTACTATTTCGTGAGAGTGCATAAATCTTGTGTCCTTGCTCGGCCAAGATTTTAACCATTTCTAAACCAATTCCTCTCGAAGTACCCGTGATGACAATTACCGACATATCAATTTAATTTAACCCCCAACTCAGGTCGGTTGACAAAAAATTCAATTACAGGAATAAACTCGTTAACCGTTTGAGCCATAAATTCAAAATTCATGAGATTTGCTTCATCTCCTGCCTTGTGATAAAAATCATAATTCGTAAAATCATAAGTACAAAAAGTATGAGCAGGGATACCGAATTCCTCGTAAAAAGGTGCATTATCAGACCTTCTAAATAAATTTAAAGTCTCGGAGGTTTCTAAAAATCCAGCTAGTGGTTTTTGAGCAATTTCATTCACTAAATCAGGCAAATTAGATTTGTTATATCCTGTGACGTAAGTGCTATAATCATTGTGATTCATGGGAATTCCCATCATTTCAAAATTGAGCATTAAAGGTAAATTCAAATCCTCACCTTTTAGCTTTTTAGCTAAGTGTTTTGATCCTTTTAATCCCTTCTCTTCTGCTGAAAACAATGCAAATATCAGAGATCGATCTTGAGGAGGATTGGCGCCGAAATACCGAGCGAGCTCCAGAACCACAGTAGTCCCTGTAGCATTATCATTTGCTCCATTACCAATACTATCCATTGAATTCTCTTGAGGCATGACTATTCCAATATGGTCGTAATGTGCTCCAATTAAAATGAATTCATCACTTTCTTTATTTTGGCCAGGTACAAACCCCACAACATTATAAGCCAAACCGTCATAATTTTGAAGAGTATCATAATAAGTGCTAAAATAGGGCTTCACACCATTTTGAGAAAAGTGATCAGAAATGTACGACGCAGCATGTTCAATTTCAGGGCTACCTGTATCACGGCCTCTCATTTCATCAGAGGCTAAGTAATTTAAATGTTTTGTAATGTCTTCAACTTTGATTTGTTGCTGTACTTCGATGGTGGAATAAGCAATTGGAGCAGATTGTTTTTCCTGGTTTTTTTTCTGGTTGCAAGCGGCAAACATCAAAAGAATTGCATAAAGAATTATACGCATGAACTATATTTTTCTTAAAATTAAACAAAAAAGGCAGTCCTATGGACTGCCTTTTCATCATCAATTAATTAATATATCTTAAGCCAGCATGTTTGCTGGATGTTCCAAGTAATTCTTAAGTGTCTGTAAAAACTGTGCTCCAGTTGCACCATCCACTGTTCTGTGATCACAAGCCAGAGTAATTTTCATCATATTTCGAACTACAATTTCACCATCTCTAACCACTGCTTTTTCAACTATGGCTCCAACGGATAAAATCGCAGAATTTGGTTGATTGATGATAGAAGTAAATTCTTCAATACCAAACATTCCTAAATTCGAAACCGTGAAGGTACTGCCTTCCATATCAGTAGGAGTTAGTCTTTTATCTCTTGCACGAACTGCCATATCCTTGACTTGAGCGCCTATAGCAGTAAGTCCAAGACCATTAGCGTGTTGAATTACAGGAACAACTAATCCATCTTCAACAGCAACCGCTACTCCAAGATTCACATGATCGTGATAAATCGTTTGTTCCTTATCCCATGTAGTATTGACTTGAGGATGTTTAACTAATGCCATTGCACAGGCTTTTAATACCATATCGTTAAACGACACTTTAGTATCTGGCATTTGATTCATCTGCCCACGGGCAGCCTTAGCCTCATCCATTTCAATAGAAACGGTAAGATAATAGTGAGGAGCACTAAATTTAGATTCTGATAATCGCTTGGCGATAACCTTTCTCATCTGAGAGTTTTTTACACCCTCGCTATTTACTGTTCCACTTACCGGAGCAACTGTAGTTTGAACTACAGCAGTTGATGCTGCCGGCTTGTGCGCGAGCACATCTCTTTTGATAATTCTTCCATTTTCTCCCGAACCTTTAATCGCACCCAAATCGAATCCCATGTCTGAGGCCATCTTTTTTGCTAGAGGTGAGGCAAATGTTCTTTGATCTGAATTTGTACTTAGTACTGGATTTTCTTCAACTGGTGGCGGTGCAGAAGTAACGACCTCAGCTACCTGTTCTGTGGTGATATGCTGTGGTTGATTTACACTTGGTGCTTGTACACCAGCATTGAGAACAGCATTAATATCAGTTCCTGAAGGGCCAATAACTGCTAATACCTCATCTACTGGAGCTGAAGCTCCTTCACCAATCCCAATATGAAGTAATTCTCCAGAATAAAACGACTCAAACTCCATAGTAGCCTTATCTGTTTCAATTTCAGCCAAAATATCTCCTTCTTCTACTTGATCTCCGACCTTTTTAAGCCATGAAGCCACAGTTCCTTCTTCCATAGTATCACTTAACCTTGGCATGGTAATGATTGATACTCCTTCAGGTATTTGAACTTCTTGAGCAGCAGGTGTGTCAGCAACTTCGACCTTAGCTGTAGCTTCTGGTTCCTGTTCAGCTGGCTTCTGTCCACCACCTAATAGCCCCGAAATATCTTCACCTTGATCTCCAATAATAGCTAGTAACGAATCTACAGGTGCAGACTCTCCTTCGTGTATACCAATATGCAGAAGGACTCCTTGATGAAAAGATTCAAATTCCATCGTGGCCTTATCTGTTTCGATTTCAGCCAGAATTTCACCTTCTTCTATAGAATCTCCAACTTTTTTTAGCCACTTAGCGACAACACCTTCTTCCATGGTGTCACTCAAACGGGGCATATTAATTATTTCTGCCATCTGTTATTACAATTTATGAGATAAGAATGGATAATCTGTTTGTTCGTACACCGCATCGTACAACTGTTCTACTGGTGGAAAGTTAGATTCCTCTGCAAATTTCTCACACTCCTTAACACGGACTTTTACTCTTGCGTCAATTTCTTTAATTTCTTCTTCGGTTGCCCATTTTTTACCGAGTATTTTATCCTTCACTTGGGTGATAGGATCTATTTTACGGTACTCTTCAACCTCATCTTTGGTTCTGTAGTGCTGCGCATCTGACATTGAATGTCCGCGATAACGATAGGTTTTGGCCTCTAAGAAAGTTGGTCCTCCTCCACTTCTAGCTCTTTGAATAGCCTCTGAAATGGCATTTGCTGAAGTCTCCGGATTCATACCATCGAAGGCTCCACACGGCATATCGTATCCTAATCCCAATTTATAAATATCTGTAGTATGCGCTGTACGTTCTACAGATGTACCCATAGCGTAACCGTTATTTTCACAAATAAACACCACAGGAAGTTGCCATAACATTGCAAGGTTAAAGGTTTCGTGTAATGAACCTTGACGAACAGCACCATCTCCCATATAACAAAGTGTGACTGCATCTCTTTTAAAATATTTGTCAGCAAAAGCTAAACCCGCACCTAAAGGAATTTGTCCTCCAACAATTCCATGTCCCCCGTAAAACAAATGTTCCTTTGAGAAGATGTGCATCGATCCACCCATACCTTTCGAAGTACCCGTAACCTTGCCGTATAACTCAGCCATTACTTTTTTAGGGTCAACTCCTAAACCGATTGGTTGTACGTGATTTCTATACGCAGTTATCATTCGATCTTTTCCAATATCCATGGCGTGCAGCGATCCCGCCAGAACAGCCTCTTGTCCGTTGTACAGATGCAAGAATCCTCTAACTTTTTGCTGAATGTAAACTGCGGCTAATTTGTCTTCGAATTTTCTCCAAAACAACATGTCTTCATACCAGTTCAGGTAGACATCTTTTGTAAATATTTTCATTGACTAAGTTTTTTCTTTGTATTCTCGATGAATGAGGCAAAAATACAATCTAATAATTTATTCAAGAAAAAAATATTCAACCTAATTTTTACTCGTAAAATCCTTTATCAATGGCAAGTGTTATTGATATACGCAAGGTGTTTTCGAGCGGGTTTTTGATTTGAGAAGTTGAAAATAAATACGAAAGGTCAAAGTGAGTTTCTCTGTAGTCAAAACCAGCTCCAAAAGTGGCATAACTTCGAGAACCTTTGTCTTTACTTTCGTTAAAGTATCCCGTGCGTAATGCAAATGTATCTTGAAAACTATACTCTAAACCCAAGGACCAAGCAATCTCTTTTAATTCTTCAGAGAATCCTCCAGGTGCATCAGAAAATGAATTCAAAAAACCTTCAAAAAATCCAATATTTTGATATTCTAAATTGTCTACCGAATCAATATCTCCATCGTTGTCAAAATCTCTTGGTGTAGGCACTAAAAGTTTTTGTGTCTCAAAACTCACCGCCAAATGAGAATCTGCGTTAAAAATAAAGTCGTATCCCACACCTGTACGAAAAATACTAGGCAAAAAATTCTCCTGCCCTCCTCCGTCATATTTAATCTTACTACCGAGATTCATAATTGAAAAACCCGTTCTAAAACGCCCATCTGCTCCACCGTTGTTGTAGATGATATCCGATTGATAATAACCCCCTATTTGAACAGCTAAGGCATTTGCTGCACGAGTGTCTTGTGTGTTGTCAGTAAATCTCAAATTTGAGGTAATAAATCTCGTTCCTACAGAAAGGCCAAATCGCTCTGAAAGTTTTAAAGCATAATTGACATCTAGAGCCAGCTCAGATGGGTTGACTAACTGCGGTATCTCATCTATTGTTTGTCTAAATTGTATTTCACCTAAACCAAAATAGGTCAAACCAACACCCCAAGCACTTCGATCGCTTGTTTTCTTAGTGTAATTGAAGCCGATTAGATTGACATCATTGACAATACTTTCCAAATAGGGTGTATACCCAAAAGAAATCAATACGCGATCCTCCGAAAAAACAGATTTTGCGGGATTCCAGCGTGCGGAATACGCATCTGGACTTGTAGCAACCCCCACATCTCCCATTCCTGCAGAACGAGCATCTGTAGGAATAAGTAAAAATGGAACTCCTGTAGGAATTGCACGTTCTTGTTGCCCACTTATGCTTAAATTGCAGAAAAGAAAAAGACACACCGTTAGGTGCCAAAATTTTATGATTGAATTCATCCTCATGGATATTGAATTTTAAATTTCGTAAAGATGAAAAAGCGCTTTAACATTACATTTAGTCGATATAATTTACCTTTAGTCTGAAAATTATTGGAAATTTGTAAAATATAAAATGCAACTTTTCGTTATATAATCATAAATGTACAAGAACATTATGAAAAACTATCAACCCTTAGTAGTAATTTTAGTAGCACTCGTTTCAGTTTCTTCTTGTAAGAAAATTGAGCAAGTGCTTGGCATTAGTGGTTCTCAACCCCAAATTAAATCTAACAGATATCAAAACACATCAATCGCCACAGGTTGGGACATTGATGACAATAGCCTTAACAAGCGAAGAATTGGAGAACAAATACCCGCTGGTATGATTTTCGTAGAAGGGGGAACATACACCAAAGGTAGAATACAAGACGATGTAATGCACGACTGGAATAATATGCCAACTCAGCAACACGTTCAGTCTTTCTATATGGATGAAACCGAGGTTACCAATGGAATGTATGTGGAATACCTCGATTATTTGAAAGCGGTATATCCTCCAAGTGATCCACGATATGCCAACATTTATAAAGGGGCGCTACCAGATACTCTAGTTTGGAGAAATCGACTAGGTTTTAACGAAGCAATGATTGAGAATTATCTGAGACATCCTGCCTATGTTATATATCCAGTTGTTGGGGTGAGTTGGATTCAAGCAACGGAATACACCCAATGGAGAACAGATCGTGTTAATGAAAAACGTTTAGAAGACGAAGGCTACTTAGAAAAAGAAGTTCGCTTGAAAGTGGTAAGTCGCGAAATAGAAGGAAACTTTAGTACTCAGGCCTACCTAAATAATCCGCAAGAAGTCTACAATGGACAAATGGAAAGTTTAGCACCTGATCAAAACAACGATAAAAGCCGATATGCTAAAAGAGGTTCAGGTATTTTAGTTCCCGAGTTTAGACTGCCTACAGAAACGGAATGGGAATACGCTGCACAAGCACAAGTCAGTGACACTCACTACTATACGGGAAGAAAAAAATATCCATGGGAGGGGGATCGCACACGTAAGACTAAAGGTCGTGACAAGGGTGATCAATTAGCCAATTTCAAACAAGGTAAAGGAGATTACGGCGGAATCGCCGGCTGGTCTCACGACAATGCCGATATTACCGCAGAAGTAGGTTCCTACGCACCAAATGATTTTGGACTCTATGATATGGCTGGAAATGTTTCTGAATGGGTAGCAGATGTATATCGAGCAAATATTGCCAGTGACTTCAGTGATTTCAACTACTATCGTGGTAATGTCTTCACAAAAAAAGCAATTAATTCTGAAGGTAAAGTTGAAATTATTAGAGATCAAGTGGTTTACGATACACTTCCAAACGGAAGATTAATCGCAGTGAATTTACCAGGAGAAGTTAAAAACATTCCTTTAGACGAAGAGGACACCTACCTTAGACCAAATTTTGATCGTGCAAATAATATCTCATATGCCGATGGAGATGGTATGAGTCAAAAAGCACAATTCAATGGTGGAGAAGATTCGAGAATGTACAATTCACCTCAGCACAGCATAAATCGAGATGAAAACGGCAAAATATTAGGTGGTCTTGACAAATCCTCAAATAGAACATCACTTATTGGAGATGATGTGAGAGTTTACAAAGGAGGTTCTTGGAGAGATCGCGCCTATTGGTTAGATCCAGCACAAAGGCGCTATTTACCAGAATACATGGCTGCGAATGATTTAGGGTTTAGATGTGCCATGACTAGAATTGGGTCTAAATCTGATCAAACTCAAATCAGAGGTGAAATTCGCAAAAAGGTAAAAGATAAAGAAAGAGAAAGAAAAGGGAGATAAACTTTGAATATGAATATAGATGAGTTTCACAACTTATTTCTAGCTCATCCTAAGATATGTACAGACAGCCGCCACATCATTGTAGGCGGCATCTTTTTTGCATTAAGAGGAAGTAATTTTAACGGCAATAAATTTGCGCTGCAAGCTATTGAAAAAGGTGCTAGTTATGCTGTAGTAGACGATTCTTCTATTGTACATCCAAAGTGTATTATAGTCGAAAATACACTGACTTTTCTGCAAAAAGTAGCCACTTATCATCGTAACTATTGTAAAACACTAGTGATTTGTCTTACAGGAAGTAATGGTAAAACCACAACCAAAGAGCTAATCTATGCCGTATTGAGTAAGCGCTATTCAACACTTGCTACAGAAGGTAATTTCAATAATCACATCGGTGTACCCCTAACCTTACTTCGCTTAGATCCAGAACACGAATATGCAGTTATAGAATTGGGTGCAAATCACATAGGTGAAATCGAAGTACTTAGCCAAATCGCTCAACCTGATTTTGGACTGATTACCAATTTTGGAAAAGCACATATTGAAGGATTTGGTTCCATAGAAAACATTGTAAAGGGTAAATTAGAACTTTTTAACTATCTCAAATCCAACAGCAAATCAATCTTCTATCACACCAATGATGAGCGTCAATGCAAAGAACTTATTGATTACCCGAATAAGCATCCTTTTGGAGTTAATTCCAAGTTGCAATTGATACAAGCCATACCTCACATAAAGCTAAAACACCAACAAATAATAATTCAAAGTGATTTATTTGGCTCTTATAATGCAGATAACATTAGTGCAGCTATTGCCATAGGATCTTATTTTCAAGTTCGTACTGAGGATATCGTTAAGGCCATAAGATCCTACCGATCTAGCAATATGAGATCACAACTATTGACAAAAGGTGACTTTGAAATTGTTCTTGACGCCTATAACGCCAATCCCTCAAGTATGGAACTCGCGCTGCGTTCATTTCATCAAACACACAGTGAAAACTGCTTACCCATCGTTGGGGACATGTTTGAATTGGGTAAACATGCAAAAGTTGAACACCAAAATACGGTACATCTTCTTCAAGAATTAGGATTTAAAAATGCTGTTCTAATCGGCACACATTTTTCAACTACAAAAAGTAATTATTTACAATTTCCGCACTTGGATGATTTTATTCAATGGTTAAAAATCAATACCATAGAGGAGAAACATCTTTTTATCAAAGGTTCTAGATCGATGACTTTAGAAACAATACTAGAGCATTTATGATAGTAGGAGCTTTACCAATCGCCGTATTCCGCAGAATTTTTTGCTGTCTCTATCAATGTAATATGCAGTTGTTGCGTGGAATCTAAATGAAGTTTGAGCAAGTCGTAGATAATTTTCGCAAAGTGTTCTGTCGATGGTAAAATATTTTTGAATTCTGGACAGTCTAAATTGAGGTTTTTATGATCAAAACGATGCTCGATTTCCATTTTAATTAGATCTCCAAGTCGACCTAAATCAATAACAAAACCCGTTTCTGGGTTTACTTCGCCTCTAACTCGAACTTCTAATTCAAAATTATGTCCATGGAAGTTGGGGCTAAAACAGCGTCCAAAAACTTCGATATTTTTCTCCTCACTCCAATGTTCATTATAGAGTCTATGTGCAGCATTGAAATGAGCTTTTCTACAAATTGTGGAAATCATGGCGCAAAAGTAAAATTTTTATTGCATCTCGAATACAATTATTACATAGGAATTTCCATTAAAAGAATTTCGCTTTTTTGAAGGCTTTTAAGTTCAATTCGATCAATATCTGAAATAGCTATGGCATCTCTTTTTGTAAGCAATTGATTATTACACTGAATCTCACCTTCAAGAATGAAAATGTACACCCCATTTAACTTAGGTCTTTTTAGCTCGTAGTCCAGTTCTTTATCAATATCAGAGTTGCTCATAAACATCCATGCGTCTTGATGAATCCACAAGCCCTGATCATCAGGATTTGGAGAGATAATCTGTTGAAATATGTTCTTGCGATTTTCGGATTTAAAATGCAATTGTTGGTAACGCGGAGCAACATTTTTCACCTTTGGAAAAATCCATATTTGTAAAAATCGAACCTCCTTATCACTATTGGCATTGTATTCACTGTGATAAATTCCAGTACCTGCACTCATGACCTGTACATCGCCTTGTTTGATAACCTCTGTATTTCCTTCACTATCCTCATGTTTTAAGTCTCCATACAGAGGAATCGAAATGATTTCCATATTGTTGTGAGGATGAATATCAAATCCCCTTCCTGCAGCCACCTTATCGTCATTTAATACCCGTAGAGTACCAAAATGCATACGTTTGGAATTGTAGTAGTTGGCAAAACTAAAACTGTGGTATGAATTGAGCCAGCCGTAGTTTGCATGCCCTCTCTGATTTGCATAATGTATAGTAGACTTCATCAAGTAATTTTTTCAAGGCAAATTTATTCAAGAAAAGTATTCTATGTATTGATCTATGTTAAAAAGAATGAACTCAAGGCAGCCTGCTTTTCTTAACCTTCATGATATCCTGTGTCGGAACAAAACACTAGGTGAATGTGCTGTAAAATATAAATCCCGTGCAGTGCACGGGATTTAAGAACCTAAAAAATCGAAAATGAAATAAAGTGAGTTTACTCACTGTTATCAAACAAATATAACAAGAAAAAGTTTACAAAAGTCTTAAGTGTTTCCTTATGGATATACGGCTCAAACTATCGATTAACGGCAATTTCCATCGATAATATGAAAAAAATATCTTAAAAAGTAGTCTTTTTTCAATTCGATTTGAATAATTTCATATAACCTCAAATTTATTTAACGATGAAAATAGTTCGCTCTATTTACATTTTTTTGCTCGTTTTTACAATGAGTTTAAACAGCTTTGCTCAAGACAAATTTCAGACCGTAAATCAAGAAGAATTGTATCGGCTTATCGGAGAATGGAAAGTCGAAACAAATGAAAAAGAACTGTACAGTACAGTACGTTTTTTTGTGCACTTCAGCAGTTCAGTAAGTGGAATAAAATTAGGGGCACTATGGAGTATATTTCAAGATAAAAAATACCAACCGCTACCTCTTATCACAGAATACGCTTTATTAGAAGGATGTTATTATTTGCATAACGAATTTTATTTCAATTACGCTTTAGTCTGTGTTGAGCTTAACGAAGAGTATAATAAAATGAGAATAACCTTAAAACCTCAGGACAAAACAGATCAAACTCAAGAGCGAACATTTTATTACGACCGCATAGTTTTTGGTAAAAACCAAAACTCCATGTCTTATAAAATTAGAGAAGGTTTATAGCATAAAAAAAGGAAGGTTTGAGAAACCCTCCTTTTTCAACTAACTAACCAAACATGAAATAAAACGAATAATCATTTGATCAAAACAGTGCACATACCATGCCAAAGTCCCTTAAAGTTTTGTTAAGTGTCTTTTGAACAACTATCCCTAAAAGCTTCACAAGTTTCTCCCATAAGGTATTTGAGGTGTATTTGCTCGTAATTTTTTGATTAGGACAGTTATTACAATCAGTGTTTTTGCTATTGATGAAGATTCGATTTGAAAGCTGCAATTTTCTATATTTAGTGTATGAAAAAGGAATTTGAAGAACTAAGAAAAAGTAAATATTTCAAGTATATAGTTGGATTTGAAATAATCAAGAAAGTTATTCTTTTGGTTATGTTTCTTGTTCCCCTGCTCTAATTTAGTTGATTCTGTATAGCGTTAGCATGAAATTTACAATACGCTTCGATTAGACCAAAACAATTGAGTTTATGCAAACGATTCATTTTTTTATAACACAAGTATTAAGAAAGTAGTCCCAATTTTAACTTATGTCTTAATCGCTTCTTGTTCTAAAGAGCTAGACTGTGTCTGTGGCACTGTAGTAGGCTCACGAGAAATGTATTTAGCTAAAATTTATTTGCTTGATATTAAAAACAAGTGTACAGGGAAAATTGCTACAAATATTGAAGTAATCGAAAGGGTTTAAAATGAATTTTCTTTAGATATACTAGATATAGACACTTAAAGAATATGTAACATAAGTTAGAAAAGACTGAACTAAAAGACAGCATTACTGACATTAGCAAAAATTCATTTTGCGTCAAAAAAGGATTTAGAATGTTTTAGAGAAAAAATCTTTAACTTTTATTGTTTTAAATTTTAGCCTGTAATGAAACTCTTTTTTATTCTTCTATTGATTCCCTTCTTGGGCTTTTCACAAGTCACCTATGAGGAAATAATATCTATAAATTCTGCAGATGCTTTTGAAAAAATAGTAGTAAAGAATGGATACACTAAAGAAGACGGAGTGGGTAAAGAAAATCAAATAGTTTATAGTCTCAACTCTTACGAAAATTCTAATCAAGAAGTTTTAGCTGAAGCATACTGTTTGTATGATGTTAGCAGTGATTTGTTTGTCTTCATCTTTGAAAGAGTAGGAGAGGAAATCTTTGACACGTATTTAAATATTTTAAGTGATATCACAGAAAAATGCAACTATTACAAAATCATCAACCATTTAACTGGTGAATATGTCGCTTATGATTGTCCAGACTCGAAATACAGAGGAAAGATTGGGGTAGCTCGAATAAAAAGCGAAGGATATATAATACATTTGACTGGATACTAAATTCATTAAGTCGTCAAGAGTCTAGCGCGAAAAATAGGGCGACAACGTTTAAAGCTATCGCCCAATCTTGGTATAATAAAAAAGTTATCCATTAATAATGATTTGTTTTGTCTGGAATATAGCGACCACTTTTGCAATTTTCTTAAGTGTTTTTTTGAAAATCTAAGTGATTTTAAGACCAACTTAAAATAATTAACTACAGATTGCGTTTTATTTTTGTATTGCAAATTACTTTTTAATGTTACGCCGTTTTCAAAACAAAAGAGCACTAGATCACAAAAAAACAAGGAGGGGTAAATAATCTAATAATCCGACTTCATTACTGATCTTTATTTTAATTAGATATTATTTTGCTCAGGGTGCAACAAAATCCTGATTAAAAGAAATCACTTTTTCTTTCGAATAATTTGAATTAGAAAAAGAATTGGAAAGACAACTCCACATCCAAATAACGGAAACAGCAGTAATTCTCTAAAGACACCGACTAGAGTAGGCTCGAATTTCAAAAGGTAAATCACATAAAAAACACTTATTCCCAACCAGGACAAAATAGAAAAAAGGAGTAAATTTTTTGTCTTCATAGTTCAGTTCTAGTATTCAAAATAATTTGCTTTTTATTCCACAGTGCAATAGTCGAAGCCGTAAAAAATAGAATTAACATCAAATTGTAATAACCTCCAATTACAATAACCCAAATATGGCCCTCTAGCCATCTTTCAAAAATGAATTTTAATCCAAAAGGAAGAAGTGGAAAAAAGAATAAAATCCATCTTGGATATCGTGTTTTCTTATTCCAAACTTGAGTAATAAATACTAAAGAACAAAGGGCAAAAAGCGGATAAATAAATAAACGTAATAGTTCATCAATTCTTCTAGCTAAAGCAGTCGCAGAGCTCACATCTAAATCGTTAGATATCGCCAATTGAGAAGTCGTCGCTATTGCCATAAAACCAGCGTGTATTACACCATAGGCGATGAGTATCATTCCAAAACTCAAAACGACTAAACGTCTAAAAATCTTTTTTATGGTTGAAAAGGCAAAGTAAACTTGACCTAATCCCAAAGCATAACACCAAGCAGAAAATAAAGCCGTAAGACCACTTAAAACAACTCGTTGCTCAGATATATTGCCCATATTGAGTAGTAAATCTGTACTATCAGGCAGGTAGTAAATCAACATATCTCCTGCAAATAATAAGAACCCTCCTAAAATACCTAAAAGCCCACAAATTCTTTGATCAAGTGTACTCATCACAAACTTTGAATTAATAAAGTACTAAATTTAACCGGAATTTATGACATAAAAAGAGGCCTTCACTGCTGAAGACCTCTTATATTGTTTGTGTTCCGTATTGGATTCGAACCAATGACCCCCACCCTGTCAAGGTGGTGCTCTAAACCAACTGAGCTAACGGAACTAGAATTATAATCAACCCTTCATCTGCGAAGGCCTTTAATTATTGAGGTTTCCAAGAACTTAAGCATTACAAAGATAAGAAACATAATTGGTAGTTTCTCCTAAAAACACCCAAAAAACACTAGATTTTGGCACTTATTTGGCAGTAAATTATAGGATAAATAGTGGCTTTTTGAATTGATGTAAAATGAATAA
>MDTC01099768.1_pt1 | contig 104078 bp, 81 predicted proteins | sample 811181 | NCBI WGS metagenome assembly MDTC01 (sample SAMN05326644, study PRJNA326480) | marine metagenome | isolation source: seawater | place: Pacific Ocean: North | collected 2011
GGCGGGCGTAGCAGTGAAAAAATTCCCGCCACAACAGCTCGAAGCCTATCCAGTAGGTGGACTCATTGGCGCCGAATTCCGCTTCGTGTTGCTTTAATTGTGCCCACAGCCGTCGGGGCGACAGACAGCCATTTGCCAGCCAGGCCGAGAATTTGGTGGAATTCTCCCACCCCCAGAGGGCGTTGCGAGTGGCTTTGTAGGACTGTGGCCGCTCGCTGTGGAAATAGGCATCGAGCTGCGCCAGAGCAGCCGTCTCGCCGCCGATGAAACGCTGGGCGATGGCGGCGCTGTGACCGGCATGACTCTCCGTACGCCACCCCGCAGGCGGTGGCGGCAGCGAGGTGATACTGGTCTGAGGCTGCGATGGCTCAGATTGCGCTTCCACCTGGCGCCGGAATTTTGAAAAGCTGTCGGGCAGCCCCGCTGGCGAAAACGGCAGGGCTTCGGCGTCGAACAGGCTGTGACTATTGCCCTGGATAAAGCGGCAATCCGGACAATGCTGTTGTAGGGTCTGCCACTGTCGTTGTTCATCGATGCCGCTGTGCAGGCTGCTGCCAGCGATATCAATGCGATACTCGGCAATCAGTGGTGGCAGCGCCTCGTCAAGGCGGCCTTCCAGAATGGTCAGTCGCTGTCCCTGTGTGGCCAGGCGGTGTTGCAGGTCACGCAGGCTTTCACGAAGAAAGCGCAGGCGGTGTGGGCCCAGGGAGGCGAGTTGATAGCGGCCGGGTCGTCGCTCGTCCGGGTCCAGACAATAGACGAGCAGCAGCTCATCAACCTGCCGAGCAAGCTGTTGAAGCGGTGGATGATCATGCAGTCGCAGATCATGGGTGAAAACAAAAAGGCCCCGGCGCATGGTGGTCCGTCATTGGCGAATGTCTTCGTTATATGACGGGGCCGGGGAAATGGATTTGCAGGCGTGTTGCTCAGAGCGTAAAGCGACGCCCCGAACCGAAGCCGCCATCGACCGGCAGCACGTGGCCGTTTACAAAGCTGGCATCGTCGGAGCAGAGAAACGCGATGGCGCCGGCGACTTCCTCGGGGCGACCGGCGCGGGCCTGCAGATGCCAGTTCACAAACTGCTGATGCCCCTCCGGGTTCTCCTTCACCATGGCCGTCATGGGCGTTTCTATCAGGCCGGGGGCGACGGCATTCACGCGAATGCCCCGATGGGCATAATCGGCGGCAAGACTCCGGGTCAATTGCACTACGCCGCCTTTGGAGACGTTGTAGCTGATATTGTTGTCGCAGCCTTCCAGACCGAAGATGCTGGCGACGTGCACGATGCAGCCCCGTCCACGTTCCAGCATGCCCGGCAGTACCGCCTGACTTAGCCATAGGCTGCCGTTGAGGTTGATGGTCAATACGCGCTGCCATTCCGCGTCATCCAAGCCGAGAGCCGGGCCGTAGCTCGCCACCCCGGCGCAGTTCACCAGCACATCAATATCGCCGTGCTGGGTGGCCAGTTCCGGCAATTGCTGTTTGATGGCGTCGTGATTGCTGACGTCCATCGCGGTGTAGTGGATATCGCCTTCCCAGGGGGGCTTGGGAGCTTGAACATCGGCGGCAATCACCCGGTAGCCGTCGGCGGCCAGTCGCTTGGCGGTGGCCTGTCCAATGCCCGAGCTGGCGCCGGTGACAAGTGCAGTAGTCATGGTCGGAATCCCTTAATGTTGTTCGTAGGCGGAAAAGTCGGGGCGCTGCATACAGGCTTTAAAGTGACTGCGGCTCCACGGCCAGGTGGCGGGCACACCCTGTGCATCCAGATACCAGCTTTGGCAGCCGGAGCCGAAAATCGAGCGCTTGGCCGCCGCGATACGGGCCTCGTCAAACTGCGCCAGCGCCGTTTCGCTGGCGCAGATTTCCCGGCATTCGCCCTGCTCGACCTTGTCCATCAACTGCTGGATGTAGTGCCACTGCTGCTCGGCGATCTCGATTAATGAGAAGTTACCTACCGGGCCATTGGGGCCGTTCAACATAAACAGATTGGGGAAGTCGGGAATCGACACGGCCATATAGGCGGTTGGGCGCTGTGCCCAGGCGTTTTCCAGTGTGTTGCCGTTGCGGCCGGTAATGGTCATCGGGCGCATGAAGCGATCAGCCTGGAAGCCGGTAGCCAGCACGATAATGTCGAATTCGCGAAGCTCGCCATCGGGGCTGCGAATGCCGGTTTCCTCTATCTGCGTTACATCCTCAATGGCCACTTCCACGTTGTCGCGCTGTACGGCCTCATAGAAGGTATCGGCGTAAATCAATCGCTTACAGGCGGCGCGATAGTTAGGGCGCAGCTTCTCGCGCAGCGCCGGGTCGCGAACCGACTGCTCCAGGTTTTGCTGCACGATCATTTCGATCTGCTGCATGGCTTCGGAGTCTGGCTCGGTAATGGCTACCGAGAACCGCTCGATATTGGCTTCCAACTCCGGGTCGTGTTGCAGGCGTTTCAGTAGCGCCGGGTCGCGTCGCCAGGCGGCGCGTTCTTCTTCGCTGAAGGGGGTGTTGATCACCGGCATGATCCACTGTGGACTGCGCTGATAGTGGCAGAGGTAGCTGGCGCGACTGGCCAGCGCCGAGACAATTTGCACGCCAGTGGAGCCGGTGCCGACCACAGCAATGCGCTTGCCGTCGAGTGGCACACTGTGGTCCCAGCGCGCGCTGTGGAACAGCTCGCCCTTGAAGCGCTCCATGCCGTTGATGTTCGGCAAACGAGGGTGGTGGAGCACGCCGGTGGCGGCGACGACAAAATCTGCCTCGTCGCGGCGCCCGCTGATGGTCTGCAACTGCCAGCGACCGTCAATGAAGTCCAGGCGGGTCACTTCTTCGCCAAAGCACAGATAGGGGGCCAGACCGTATTTCTCGACCACGTTTTCAAAGTAGGCCTGAATCTCTGCACCCGGCGGCATGGTTCGGGTCCAGTTCGGGTTCGGCTCAAAGGAGTAGGTATAGGAGTGCGAGGGGACATCGCAGGTCAGGCCGGGGTAGGTATTGTCCCGCCAGGTACCGCCAATGCGATCGGCCTTCTCGTAAACACAAAAGTTGGTTTTGCCCTGCTCCAGCAATTTTATGGCCGCGAGGATGCCTGCCATGCCGGCGCCGATGATGATAGTGCGTGTATCTTGTTGTTGTGTCATGCCTTCACCTTGGATGAGCGCTGTGTTGATGAGCTCATGCTAGGAGGGCGGCGGCAAGCCGAAATCGTCCAGATCAACTATTTTGCGTGACCGTCGATCAGGGAAGTTTGGCGGTGGCGGCCGCTACGCTCTTCAGCAGAAGGCTGACCAGCATGGTCTGCTGGGTGACGCCGGTCTTGGCAAAAATGGCTCGCAGGTGAGCGCGGGCGGTGTTGCGGGTGATGTGCAACATCTCACTGGCGGCATCCAGACTCAGGCCGTCGGCCAGTGCCGTCGCCAGCCGGGATTCGGCGGGGGTAAGGCCATAGAGCTGCTGGAGAACATCCACCGGAGCCGGGGATTTGTATTCCGGGTCACTGATAAATACCGCGACGGCAGGCAGTGCCTGGCCGTCGATAGAGCTGCCGGGCGGCAGTGGGCGAAGCACCAGATTCAGTGGTAGCTGTTGCTCGCTGCGACCCAGTGACAAGGCTTGTACCACATCGGTTTCAGCACTGTGATGGGCGGCGATAGCGCGCTCCAGTAACTGCCGGAAGCGCGCGGCAAGATGGTCGACCTTGATCGACAGTTGCTCACCGAGGTGGAGAATGTCCGGATTCTCCAGCGCGATATTTTGCGCGGCGCGGTTGCTGTGCAGCACATTGCGCTGCTCGTCCAGCAGCACGCTGCCCAGCGACAACTGGGAGACGGTCTGCTCCATCAGTGAGCGCTCGCTCTCAATGCGCTGCAGGCGTGCAAAGAGGCCGATGGCGCGTCGCAAGTGCGGCAGCAGCCGTTGCAGCAGCGCACGCTGTGCCGGTTCAAAGCTGCCTTGCTCGTCACTGCGGGTCAGGCGAAGGCTGGCGTTCAGGCCCTCTGGCAGGCGCAGGTCGGCGCCGAGAATATGCTCTATACCGTAAGGTTTCATACAGCTCTGGTAAAACTCGCTGCGTTGCAGGCTATCGCCGGCGATCAGCTCGTCCAGCGACATCACTTGCCCTTCTGGCAGGTTGACGAAGGGGTCGAGGGCGTACAGCCCTTCGCTGTAGATATTGGCGGGTGACTGGGAAATATGCGGCGGCAGTCCGTGGCTCAGCAACAGACCGGTGTCGCCGGGCACCGGCTTGCGCAGAATGAGAAAACTGATATCTGCTGTCAGCGTCTGGCAGAGTTGGTTTAGCAGGGTTTGCCACAGCGGTTGCTGGTCGATACCCGCGTAAATGCTGTCGACCATCGCATCGAGAATATCGCTGTCTGACTGGTGAGAACCGGGCGTCATAGTAAGCTCAAACTGGCGGTTAGTGTTGTTATGGCAGCCTGTCGGGACAAGTATTCCATCCGAGCTCCCGGCAGTATACCCCGAGGAAAAAACCGTTGATTAGTCCATATCAACGATGTCCCGTGAGCGGTCTGGCGCACATTCTTGTCATCACATAACAGCAAAGCAACGAGGACAGTCATGGAACTAGCAGCAGGCCAAACGGCGGTGATTACCGGCGCGGGCAGCGGTATCGGGCGGGCACTGGCGATGGCCTGTGCGCAGCGCGGTCTGAATGTAGTGGCGGCCGATCTGGATGCCGGGCGTCTGGAATCGCTGGCAAGTGAATTGAACGGTATTGGCGGCGAACTGCTGTGTCAGTCAGTGGATGTGGCCAGCCGTGAGTCAATCGCGGGGCTGGCAGAGCTGGCGTACCAGCGTTTCGGGGAGGTCGAACTGCTGTTTAACAATGCCGGTATGTTGCGCAGCGGCCGGTGCTGGGAAACGTCATATGAAGAATGGCAGCGGGTAATGGATGTGAACGTGATGTCGGTGCTGCACGGCATTCAAGTGTTTGTCCCGCGAATGCTCGCCCAAGGTGGCCCTGCTCACATCGTTAACACGGCCTCAATGGCCGGCTTGCTGGCGTCGCCGCGCATGGGGGCCTACTCGGTGAGCAAGCATGCGGTGGTGGCATTGAGCCAGACGCTGCACTATGAATTGCAGGAGCAGGGCGCCGAGATAGGTGTATCCGTCGCCTGCCCGGCGCAGGTGCAGAGCAATATCATGCAGGGTGTATCCGATCCTGATGCGGCCACCGGGCAGCTAAATGATTTTCTGCGCAGCGGTGTGGCGGCGGGGATGCCCGCTGATCAGCTTGCCGCGCTGATGTTGGCTGCCGTTGAGCAGCAGCGCTTTTGGATCTTCAGTCACGATGACTTCAAAGGGGAATATCGACGCCGTGCCGAGGAGCTGTTAAACGACCAGAACCCACAATTCCAAATGGCGATTTGCGAGTAAAACGAGGGCGCATGAACACGACGATGGATACGGAAACGCGGCGCCTGCTCGAGGCCATGAATCGTCAGCCGGCGGTCGATTTCAGCCAGCTCCCGATTGAGGCCCTTCGCCAGGCGATGACAATGCCGCAGGGCAAAGTCGAAGCGGTGGGGCGTGTCTGGGAGGAAACAATAGCCGGTGGCGATGGCCAGCCCTTGCGCCTTCGCCTGTATGCACCGGAAGCGGCCGCCGCGACGCGTCCGGCGATGTTGTTTCTTCATGGCGGTGGCTTTGTCCTCTGCGATCTCGACTCCCACGACAATATTTGCCGCGCGCTGTGCAACGCCGCTGGTGCCCTGGTGGTGTCGGTGGCGTATCGCTTGGCACCGGAACATCCCTTTCCGGCGGCCCCTGAAGATGCCTACAGCACTTTTCAGTGGCTGGCCTCACAGGCGGTGGAGCTGGACGTCGACGCCAAAAATATTGCGGTGGCCGGTGACAGTGCCGGGGGAAATCTGGCGGTGGCGACCAGTCTGCTGTGCCGGGATCGCGGTGGCCCGCAACCCGCGCGGCAGTGTTTGCTCTACCCGGCAATCGATGCGGCCTGCGACAGTGATTCCATGCATGAATTTGCCGAGGGATACCTGCTGAGCCGGGAACAGATGCGCTGGTTTTGGTCGCAATACTTGCCCGCGTCGCAGCGCCAGTCGCCCTATGCGCAGCCGCTGCGGGCTGAATTGGCAGGCTTGCCGCCAACCACGCTGATCACGGCGGGCTGCGACCCTCTGCGCGACGAGGGGCAGGCCTTTGCCGAGGCCTTGGCGCGGGCGGGAAATTCGGTGGCTTATCACTGTGAGGAGGGGCAGATCCACGGATTTTGCAGCTACCTGCAAGGCTTGCCCGCCGCGCGTCGGGTCGTGGAGCAAGTGGCCGCGTCGTTGGGCAAGGCCTAAGCGCTCAGCGCAGACCGCCCAGGCACAGGTACTTGATTTCGATGTAGTCATCGATGCCGTATTTGGAGCCTTCGCGGCCGTTGCCGGATTCCTTGATGCCGCCGAAGGGGGCCATTTCATTGGAGATAAGGCCTTCGTTGATGCCGACGATACCGTACTCCAGCGCCTCGCCTACCCGCCAGATACGGCCCAGATTCTGGCTGTAGAAATAAGCGGCCAGACCGAATTCGGTATCGTTAGCCATCGCCACGGCCTCGTCTTCTGTGACGAAGCGCAGCAGCGGCGCTACCGGGCCGAAAATTTCCTCGCGGAACACCCGCATCTCGGTGGTGACGTCGCGCAGTACCGTCGGTTCGTAATAGTGCTCGCCCAGAGCAGAAGGCTGACCGCCGGTGGTCGCGGAGGCGCCTTTTTCCAAGGCATCTTCTACCAGTGTGCGGACCTTGTCGCAGGCGACGGGGGTGATCAGTGGCCCCATGGTGGTCGCCGACTCGGCGCCATTGCCGAGCGTGAACGCGCGGACTTTTTCGGTCAGTTTCTCGGCGAAGGCCTCGTAAATGCCGTCCTGCACCAGAATGCGATTGCTGCACACGCAGGTCTGCCCGGCATTGCGGTATTTGGAGGCCATCGCGCCGTCGACAGCGGCGTCGAGGTCGGCGTCGTCAAAGACAATAAAGGGCGCATTGCCGCCAAGCTCCATAGAGGTCTTTTTGACCGTATCGGCACACTGGGCCATCAGCAGTTTGCCGACGGCGGTTGAGCCGGTAAAACTGAGTTTGCGCACGGTGGGGTTGGCGGTCATCTCTCCGCCAATGGCGCTGGCGTCCTGGCCGCAGACCACGTTGAATACGCCTGCGGGGATGCCGGCTTCCTCCGCCAGCACCGCCAGAGCCAGCGCGCTGAGCGGGGTTTCTGCCGCGGGCTTGCTGACGACACAGCAGCCGGCAGCCAGCGCCGGGGCGACCTTGCGGGCGATCATCGCGTTGGGGAAGTTCCAGGGCGTAATGGTCGCGACGACGCCGACCGGCTGCTTTATCACCAGCAGCCTTTTGTCGCCGCTGGGCGGCGCAATAATATCGCCATCGATGCGCTTGGCTTCTTCAGCGAACCATTCCACGTAGTTCGCACCGTAGGCGATTTCCCCTTCGGCTTCGGCGAGGACTTTACCCTGTTCGGCAGTGAGTATCTGCGCCAGGTCGCGCTGGTTGGCCATGATCAGTTCAAACCAGCGGCGCAGCAGATTGGCGCGTTCTTTGGCGGTTTTACTGCGCCAGGCGGGCAGTGCGCGATCGGCGGCAGCAATGGCCAGACGGGTGTCTTCCGCCCCGGCATCTGCCACGTCGCAGAGGGTATCGCCGGTGGCGGGGTTCAGTACACTGAAGCGCTGATCGCTGGCGGCGCTGCGCCATTGACCGTCGATGTAATTGTCGCGACGCAAAAGATTTTGACGTTGCAGTTGCATGATCTGTCCTCCTACCGGGTGTTGCTCAGGTCCAGCTCCATATAGCGTTGGCCGGGCACGTGACCGAAATCGCTGCGCAGCGCGCTGCTGTACTCTCTGATGACGGTAAAGCCCAGTTGTTCATACAGCGTCTGGGCGCGGGGGTTTTCGATCGATACGCTCAGCCCAATCCGCTGGTAGCCCAAGTCCTCGGCGCGTTGAATCAGGTGGGCAATCAGTGCCCTGCCGAGTCCGCGTCCGCGTTGCTCGGGGCGTACGCCCAATTGATAAAGATAGGCGACGTTTTTCGGTGGTGGCTTGATGATGGCTTCAGTGCGCAGTCCGCGGATGGCTGTGCGCAGTCCCGCGATCAGTCCGTAGTGGCGAAGCATCAGGCTCAGTGCGCGAAGTGAAAAGCCCGCTGTCTGGTGGGAAAAACGCAGGGCGCCAACGCCCATGACCTCACCACCTACGTCGATGGCAACATGCTGCTGAAAGCTGAATTCACTGCCTTTTTCCTGAAAAGCCCGGCGCAGAAAGGCGGCGAGTTGATCCTCGCTCTGGTCATTAAAAACATAGCCAAAGGCTTCGGGGCCGGAACTGATAATCAGTGGCAGGGCGGCGTCGATATCACCGGGACGACAGGGGCGAAAGTGGGGGTCAGCCATGGCTGTCAGCATCCAGTAATTGCTCAAGCCCCCGGCGAAGCTCACCCTCAATCGCCTGCGGGCGCTCGCTGTCGCGGTCGACAAAAACGTGGGTAAAACGGCCGTGGGCAGCCGCCGCCTCCTCGCCCTGCCGGAAGATGGCCAGACCGTATTCCACCGAGCTGTTGCCCAGCCGGTTGACCCGCAACGCACCCTCTAACTGGTCGGGAAAGGCGACCGCTTTTTTGTAGAAACACTCGCTGTGCACGATGTAGCCGATCTGCTGGCCGCGGTGGATATCCAGCCCGCAATGTTCAATAAGGTAGCGGTTGGCAGTGGTATCAAACCAGGCGTAGTAATTGACGTTGTTGGCGTGACCGTAGACATCGTTGTCCAGCCAGCGGGTGGTGATGGGGGTGAACCAGCGATAGTGCGACCGCTGGCGGGCGGCATCTTCAGACATGATTATTCCTTGTGATGACGAGGCGACAGCGGCGATGCGGCCTTTGCCGTCAAGCGTAAGCGGCCCGGTAAAGGGCCAGCGCGTCGGCCTCGCTGACCGGACGCGGATTGTTGACCAGCAGGCGCTGTTGCAGCATTGCATCGCTGGCAAGCATCGGCAAGTCCGCCTCGGGGACATCCAGTTTCGCCAGCTTTGTGGGTAGATGAAGGCGTGCGATTAACTGCTCGATGTCACTGATAAACTGCGCACAGCGGCTTTCGCTGTCGCCACTCAGGCGCTGTGGATCGACCAGCAATTCGGCCAACTCCGCATACAGCGGAGCGGCTTCGGCGGCGTTGAAGCGAAGCAAATGGGGCAGCATCAGTGAATTGCTCAGTCCGTGAGGCAAGTGGTAGTGGCCGCCCAGCGGATAGGCCAGCGCGTGAACGGCGGCGACCGGGGCGTTGGCAAAGGCCTGCCCGGCCAGACAGGCGCCAAGCAGCATGGCCTGACGGGCATCGCGGTCATCGCCACGGTGGGTGGCGGTTTCAATATTGCTTGCCAGCAGCCTGAGTGCTTCCCGTGCCAGCATGTCGGAGTAGGGGTTCTTTTTGATCGCGCTGGTGTAAGCCTCAATCGCATGAACCATCGCGTCGATACCGGTCATGGCGGTAATCGCAGGGGGCAGGCCCAGGGTCAGTTCGGCGTCGAGCAGGGCCAGATCGCCAAACAGTTGCGGGGCGACGACGCCCATCTTGGTAGTGGCGCCAGTGGTGACAATCGCTACGGCGGTGACCTCCGAGCCGGTGCCCGCGGTGGTGGGGATCAGAACCAGTGGCAGGCGCTGTCCCTTGGCCTGGTCCACGCCGTAGAGCGCGCTGAGAGGCTCGCCGCCGCCCGCCATCAGTGCAACCAGTTTGGCGGTATCCATGGAGCTGCCGCCGCCAAAGCCAATAATGCCATCGGCTCCCCAGGCTTTGGCAGCGGCTAGTGCGGCCTCGACAATGTGTTCGGCGGGGTCCGCTTCCACCTCGCTGTAACTGGCGTGGGGCAGGCCGCCATCGTTCAGCGCCTGATGCACATTCTGCAGCAGGCCGAGTTGGGCGAGCCCGGGGTCGGTCACGATAAAGGGACGTTTCATGCCCAGTTGGCGGCAAAAGTCGGCGAGGCGTTGCAGGCCGCCGGCTTCGCTGACGATGCGGGGACAACTCTGGAAGAGGAAGTTCTGCATGGTCTGGGCTCCTTTATTCTCGACGATGTCAGAAATGCTCGGCCAAGCGTGGTGTTGGCTCAACTGCCGGTTTTCAGCAGCAAGGTGGTACGCAACCGTTCGGGCTGGCAGTGGTAACTGAGGCTGACTTCGGCCGGACAGCCGGGCAATTCCGTCAATTCGGCGTCGAGCCGGAAGCGCAGTGATTGCTGCGCCTCATCAATGGCGATCAGCTCGGCGCTGCGGTAGCCAAAATAGCGCCGCACAATCGGGTAGATGGCCTTGTAAATGCTCTCCTTGGCAGAAAAGCTCATGGCCACGGCGGTATTCAGCGGCAGCTCGCTCTGCGCCAGCAGATCGCGCTCTGCGCTGGAGAGAATGCGCATTTGCAGTTTTCGGGCGGCGTCTTCTGTAATCGGTGCCTGAACGTCGATGCCGATGGCGCGAAAGTGTTTGCGCTCGCCGACGCAGCACTGCACATGGTCGTCGCCATGGCTGAGGCTGCCCAGCAAGCCCTCGGGCCATTGCGGACAGCCTCGGGTATCGGCGCTGAGCTTGAAGTTGCGAATGCCAAAGTTTTCCATCACTTTGGCCGCGAGCCAGCGTCCGGCAAAATACTCCGCCTGCCGTTTATTGGCGGCACGGGCAATATTGTCGGGGCAGTGAATATCGTAGGCGTCAAAAAAGGCGGGGTTGAAATAGGCGGCGTCGAAGTCTGCGGCCAGGCAGCACGGAGTCTCCCCCAGCGGCGGCTGGGGTGTTTGCAGTCGAATAAATTGTTCAATGCCAAGCATGAATGAACCCTGTCGACTCATCGTTTCAAAGCGGTCGTCGGTGACGTCTTCCTTGATCCCGCACCGGGTAAAAACAGCCATTGTAGGGCTTGATGCGTCGAATGTCGCGATTTTGAGAGTGAATGCTTGCTAATGGCTGGCTAAAGTGGTTGCCGCTGTCATTTAATGTCGGCGGAAATAGGTTTGCTTTGCCGGTGCTTGTCGTCAGTGGTGGCACTGAGCCGTTCGGAAGGAAAATATCGATATGGAAAAGCTGATTGGCGACAACGGCCAGCCGCATTTTGGTCAATTTGATCCGGCGCCTGCTGACATCAATTATCGCGACTGCGACCTGCGCAGCCCCATGGACAGGCGCCGGGGACGGCTTGCCCGACACTTTGCATTTAATCAGTTTCAGTTTGTGGCACTGAGCAGTCCCGAGTTAATTGTGGGGCTGGCCATTGTTGATTTGAAGTGGTTGAGCAACGCCTTTGTCTACGCGTACTCGCCGCTGAGCGGCGCATTTGAGGAATTCAGTTTTCTCCAGCCACTGGCGCGCAGGACAGGCATCGAGACGCGTCCTAATGATGGCGAAGCCGTGTTCCACAAAGGCTCTAACCGCCTGCATATCTCTGCAGAGCGGGGGTTGCGTCGCGTGTCGGTGAGCCTCGCCTCGGGGCTGCGCATTGAGGCAGATATTGATGAGGGCGATGCTTACGCTCCGATGGCGTTGTGCACCCGTGCGGGCTATCAGGGCTGGGTGTATACCCAGAAGATCACCGCGAGGCCGGTGAAAGGGACGGTACACTGGCAGGGGACTGATCACGATCTGGCGGCGCAGCGCAGTCTCGGCTCGGTGGATTGGACGGCGGGCTATATGCGCCGTGAGACCTTCTGGAACTGGGGCAGTCTGTCGGCATACCTGCCCGATGGTCGACGGCTAGGTTTCAATCTGGTGGCCGGTGTTAATGACACCGGTTACACCGAAAATGCGCTTTGGCTGGACGACCAGCTTATCAAACTCAGTACGGTGGTGTTCGAGTTTGACCGCCACCATCGTGAGTCGCGCTGGCGAATGCGCTCCCAGGACGGCGTATTGGACCTGTCTTTCGAACCCGCTGGACGTCGCAGCGAGCGACGTGATGCGGGTTTTATTGCCTCCAACTTCAGTCAGTTTTTTGGCCGCTATACCGGCACGGTTAGGCTGCCGGGAGAAACCCTGCATGTGGATGGACTTTGGGGGCTGGCGGAGGATCACTATGCGCGGTGGTGAGCGCTGCCGAGTGTCGCTGTGGTGAACGATGTCACGAAACGGAAGATTTATGACATTTCGCCTATGCGGCTCCTTAGGAATACGTATTGGTTAACGGTCGTTTACCAAATAGCTTGTCTATAGTTCTGCGCTGGGCTCTGCCGGGCTCCTGTTGTCGATAAGACTTCACGCTATTGGTTTAAGGACGTTAATAATATGAATAAAAACAAGGTAATGCTGAGTACTCTGCTGGCGCTGACGATAAGTGCTTGTGGGGGTGGTGGAAGTGGCGGCGAGAGTAGCGGTGCCGCGACACAAAGTCTCAGTCAGCCCGCGGCCGGGGAGCAGCAGGGTGGCGACGTCAGTGTGTCGGTGTCTGATGGCATTGCTGCGGGTGAACCGATCGACGGCCAGTACATTGTCCTCCTGCAGAAGGCCGAAGACAGTTTGCTCTCCGGTCTGCCAATACCGGAACTGGTTGAGCAACTGCTGGGCACGGTTGGCGGTGAATTGCTGGGTATCTATCAGTCTGCCGTCAGCGGCTTTGTTGCCAAGTTAAGCCCGGAGGCCGCCGCACTGCTGGCGAACAACCCTCTGGTCAAACTGGTTGAGCAGGACCAGACCGTCGCGATCGCTCAGGTGCAGAGCAATGCCACCTGGGGGCTGGATCGCATCGATCAGCCGTCGTTGCCGCTGGACAATCAGTACGCTTATTCCGTTGATGGGCAGGGTGTGCATGTCTATGTTGTCGACACCGGTATCCGCAGCAGCCACGACGAGTTCGACGGGCGTGTCGGTGCCGGACGTAACTTCGTGTCCTCCGGTTTTCTGTTCGGCAGCACAGACCCTGACGATACCGATGACTGTAACGGACACGGTACCCATGTGGCGGGCACCGTCGCGGGCAGTCGTTACGGTGTGGCCAAAGCGGCGACAGTGCATCCCGTCCGTGTTCTGGGCTGTAATGGCTCGGGCAGTAACTCCGGGGTGATTGCCGGGGTGGATTGGCTGGCGGCCAATCACCAGGCACCCGCCGTGGCGAATATGAGTCTGGGTGGCGGGAACAGTGACGCGCTCGATGCGGCGGTGCGCGGTGCAATCAGCGCGGGTGTGACCTTTGTGGTGGCCGCGGGCAACGACAATGTCGATGCTTGCAATGGTTCGCCCAATCGCGTCGCCGAGGCGGTGACGGTGGGCTCGACGACCGCATCGGATGCACGCTCTTCCTTTTCCAATAAAGGCAGCTGCGTGGATATCTTTGCGCCGGGCTCGTCCATCACTTCTGCCTGGTATCAAAGCGACAGTGATACCAATACTATCAGCGGTACCTCCATGGCCTCGCCCCATGTTGCCGGGGCGGCGGCATTGATTCTGGCGCAGACCCCGACGGCCAGTCCGGCCAGTGTCTTTGCCAGCCTGCTGCAAGGTGGTGTTGCGAACAAACTGAGCAGCATCGGTAGCGGTTCACCGAATCTGCTGTTGCAGATCGCGCAGGGCGAAGGCGCTGATTTCCCGCCAAGCGCGTCGTTCACCTACAGTTGTAATGCGCTGACGTGCAGTTTCGATGCGTCTGCATCGACGGACGATCAGGGTATTACCCAGTACAGTTGGTCTTTTGGTGATGGCGCGACGGCGAGCGGACAAGCCCCTAGCCATAGCTATGCCGCATACGGCGACTACACGGTGAGTCTGCAGGTCAACGACGCCGAAGGGCAATCCGATACGGCCAGTGAACTGATCAGTCTGCTCGAGCCGGGTGCCAGCCCCTGTCCGGAGTGCGAGCAAAGCAGTGGCAATCTCAGTGGTAGCAACGATACTGACTACAGCCCGAGCAGTGGCGGCTTTAACAGCAATGGCGGTGAGTTTTACGCGGTGCTGGAAGGACCGGCAAATGCAGACTTTGATCTGGTACTGGAGAAGCTGGGTGGCTTCCTGATCTTCAGCAGTTGGTCGGCCGTTGCCAGCAGTGAAACCAATGGCTCGGATGAAACCATTACCTACAACGGGAGCAGCGGCACCTACCGCTGGCGGATAAAGTCTTACAGTGGCAGCGGTGACTACACGCTGTATACCGATAACCCCTGAGAATATTGAATCTCAGTTCCTTAGCAACAGGCGCCTTCGGGCGCCTGTTTTGGTTTGGGGGCGTTTATTCCTCGGGCCTGGTCAACTGTTGTCGATAGTGGCTGGGGCTGCTGCCGGTCCAACTTTTGAAGGCTTTGGCAAAATTGCTGGCGTCGCTGTAGCCAAGCTGATCGGCGATTTGCTCGATGCTCATCGCGCTGGCGAGCAGGGTTCTGGCCTGATCCTCCCGGAAGCGGTCCTTCAACTGCTGGAAGCTTGCGCCCTCAGATTTCAGGCGCCGCTGCAGCGTTGCGGTGGACATATTCAGACGCGCGGCGATGTCGTCCAGTGAGGGAAGCTCGCCCGTGTTGCGGTGAAGCAGGGCCAGTACCCGAGAGGTCAATGTCTGACTGTCCAGCGATCGCCGCAGGGCGGTTTCACAGCGCGCATCGGCCAGCTTGGCCAGCTCGGCGTCGCGACTGCCGAGGGGGAAGTCGACCACTTCCAGCGGCCAGGAGACGCTGTATCGATCCGCGTCGAAGACAATACGTGAATTGCCGGGCAGCGGTGGCGCGGGAGTCGGTGGGGCGGGGCCTTTCATGGTAATACAACTGGCAAGCTGCTCTGCCCGGCTGCCCATCATTTGGCGACCCAGTGTCTCCAGGCAGACCATGATACAGAGGCAGATATAGCGCAGTGCGGGGCTTTCCTCAATGCGCGGCAGGATCAGCACTTCTGCCCGGTCCTCGCGTCCGCCGCGCTGCAGGCTGATGAAATCAACCCGCGTGGAAACATAGCGATAGAGCTTGTCGGCGGCCTCCAGCAAGTTGCGACTGTGTTGCGCGGCGTAGCCGAGATAGCCGTGTTTGGAAAGTGTCATGCGGCGCCCGCCCTCCAAGGCAGACCAGAGGTTTCCGTCCATACTGTGGAAGTTGGCAATCGCCGTGAGAAACGACTCGTGGCCAATACTGACGTCCTGCCGCAGCAGCACACTGGTCTCCAGTCCGCTGTTGTGCAGAAGACTAGTGACGTTCATGCCGCGTTCAAAGGCCTGTTCGCTCAACGACACGAGATAGTCGCTGGAAATTGCGTACCGGCCGTGCCCATGCTTTTCGATATCCATTTTTATTGCTGCATTCTAAGCACCGATGAGTGACACAATTTAACCTGCCGCTGATTAATGTGCCATGCCATAGTGTAATCATCCAAAGGGCAGTGTGCGCCCCGCTATAACACTAAGAGGGAAAGATCATGAGCGAAGCGGCATCGATTACCGTTCGGCGAATGAATTTTGAGATTCGCCCCGATATGGAAAAATACTGGTTTGGAGGGAATCCCCTCATCTCCGCGTTTTTCTTTGCGATGTCGGCGACCTTTCCCGACGGCGAACGTTTCTTCATCGATACGGTTCGCCACTACCAGCCCGGCATTGACGACCCGGAATTGAAGCAGCGTATTCGCGGGTTTATCGGCCAGGAAGCGCATCACGGCAAGGCGCACGAGGATTTTAATCAAGCCCTTGAGGACCTTGGGTTTCCCATGGGGGAGGTGACAGAGCGTTCCAAGTGGTTGCTGAACAATGCTCGCCAGCGGCTCAGTCCCAAGCGGCAGTTGGCGATTACCGTTGCTCTTGAGCACGTCACCGCAACGCTGGCAGAGCACGCCCTGCGTCACCCCGAGATCATGGCGCAGATGGACCCGACGTTCCGGGACATGTTGATCTGGCATGCCGTTGAAGAGATCGAGCACAAGTCTGTGGCATTTGATGTTTTTCGCCAGCAGGTTGGCAGTGAATGGCTGCGCCGCCGTGTGTTGCTGCTGTCACTGATCCTGTTCTTCGTCCGAATGATGGGATTCCAGCGCTTGCTGATGCGCGCCGACAAGCGTCGCGCCAGCTTGCGCGAATGGTGGCAGGCGATGCGCTTTTTCTGGGGGAAGGGCGGCTTGATGCGCGAATCGCTGCCCCATTTTCTAAAGGCCTTCCGTCGGGGATTTCATCCCGATGATATCGATCAGCGCCCGCTGATTGCCGACTGGCAGCAGCGCTACCCCGAGGTTGCTGCCCTGCAGCGCTGAGCTTTCCACGGGGCCCTGTGCCCCTGCATGTTTCGATGCCCTTTGCCCCGCTGGAGTGCGAAATTCCGGTCGGGGCATTTTTTTGGGGCATTTTGCGCGACGTAGTTACATGTTATAAAGGCGATGAGTCGTAATGCTACGGTCACATTCCCCCTTGCCGAAGATGTAATAGGTGCTAACTTCTTATGTGTTAGCTGCTAACTTTGCGCTCTAACGGGGCAATGTAAACGTTTTTGGCATAGACCCTGCTAGCAAGGCTGCGCAAAGCGACGATAAGAAAAATATCCGCAATTGATATGACGGATAACGCCTGAGTGTAGGAGAGCGCAATGGAAGTTTTTGTTGGTCGTTTTGGCTTACCGGTATTCCGTGCCGGTCCAATTATCACGGCCCTTTTGGCAATCGTATTAAGCGCCTGTAGTGGCGATCCCGGCCCATCGGCCGACAGTGAGCAAGCGGCGGCGGAAGCCAAGCAGATGCTGGCATCTGGCGGCAGCGCCGATGGTAAAGCGCTGTATGCGGCCTGTGTTGCCTGTCACGGTGATAAAGCCGAGGGCAATCGCGCATTGGGTGCGCCGTCGCTTCGCAACCAGCAGGACTGGTATCTGAAGCGTCAACTGCAGCAATACCGCGCGGGCCTGCGCGGCAGTCACCCTGAAGACAGCTATGGCATGCAGATGCAGGCTATCGCCAAAACCCTGCCCGATGAGGCTGCCGTCGATGCGGTAGTGGCATACATCGCCGGTCTGGGTGGCAAAGCGGCGGAAGCGACGCTGGAAGGCAATATCAAACGCGGTGCTGACTACTACAGCAACCTCTGCGGCGCCTGTCATGGCCCGGCTGCGGAAGGGCTGGACGTGCTGCAGGCGCCCGCTTTGGCCGGTGTGGATGACTGGTACCTGATGCGTCAGTACCAGCATTTCCGCGATGGTCTGCGCGGTGCTGACGAGGCAGATAAGTACGGATATCAAATGGCGATCATGGCCCGGCACCTGTCTGATGAGGCGGTGTTGACGGACGTGCTGAGCTATATCCAAAGCCTGGCAGACTGATGTTGGCGCTGACAGGGCGCGGCGTTGTGGCGCCGCTGCTGCTATTGCTGTTGCTGATGAACAGTGCGCTGTTGCGTGCAGACTGGCAGCTTAACGACTATTGTCCCGCTGGCTTTGCCCTGCGTGATGGCGGTTGTTATCTCAGCAGCCTGTACAACGACTATGCGTCGCTGCAAGACAGCGGTGTTGGTGGTTTGCAGACCGGTTTGCCAGCGCTGCGCCAGGGCTTTTCTCCTGAGCAGATTGATCTGGGGCGCCTGCTGTTCTTCGATCCCCTGCTGTCTGGCAGTCGCGAAATGAGCTGTGCCTCCTGTCACGACCCTGAAAAAGGCTTTGCCGATGGCGTGGGTCGCAGCATGGGGGCCGATGGCAAGCCGCTGCCTCGCTCTGCACCCACCCTCTGGAATGTCGGCTTTCTGCGTCGTCTGTTTTGGGACGGTCGCGCGGCCTCGCTGGAGGCGCAGATGCTCGAGCCCCTGTTTGCAGCCAATGAAATGGCAAATACGCCGGATCAGTTGCTGAGCGATCTGCGCGGCAACGCGGCGTACCGCAAGCTGTTTGCTCAGGCCTACGGCGGAGATGGCGATATTCAACTGGCGCAGGTCTACGAGGCCATCGCAGCATTTCAGGCTTCGCTGATCTCGTTGAACAGCCGCTACGACATTTACGCTCTGGGTTACCACGAGGCGCTGAATCAGCGTGAAATTCAGGGGATGAACGTGTTTCGTTCCTTTGTTGCCCGCTGTGCGGAATGCCACACCCCGCCCGCGTTTACCAATCAGCAAATCGCCGTACTTGGTACCCCGGAGCCGGAAGGCTTGCCACTGGACCCCGGAGCTCAAACGGTGACTGGCGACCCGTCACTGCGCGGCGGGTTCAAGGTGCCGACGCTGAGAAATATCGCAAAAACAGCGCCGTATATGCATTCCGGTCGCTTTGCCACGCTGCGCGAGGCGGTGGCGTTTTATACCGGCGGTCGCGGCCACGCGGTGCCCGAAGGGGAACAACTGAGTTTGCACTGGCATATCTGGGAGCCGAATCTGACCGATGAGGAACTGGATCTGCTGGTGGAGTTTTTACACACACTGACTGATGAAAGCTTTATGCCGGCTTTGCCTGATGCGGTTCCTTCAGGGCTGCCGCCGGTATTGGGCGTCAAGCTGCCGTCGACCTGAGTCGGCGCATGTATCGAGGAGATCAACCATGAGTACCTCTGTTCGCAAACTGCTGTTATGGCTCAGCCTGATTTGTTTGGCACCGGGGCTGCTGGCGGCGGAAATTAATGTCAAAGATGGCGAGTCGATTCAGGACGCCGTCAATAAGGCCGAACCCGGTGACGTTATTCTGATTCATCCTGGCACCTATAAAGAAAGTGTCTATATCGACAAAGACGATATTACGCTGCGCGGTGTGGTGGTCGATGGTGAGTGGCCGGTCATGGAAGGCGAGGGCAAGCTCAATGATGCCGTCCTGTATTCCGGTAATGGCGTTACGGTCGAGTGGCTGACCATTCAGCATTACAAAGGTAATGCAATTATGGGGCAGGCGGGCAATAACTATGTGATCCGTTATAACCGCGTTATTGATACCGGCGTTTACGGTATTTTCCCGCAGCTCGGTAAAAATGGTCTGGTCGAGTACAACACCCTCAGTGGTATTGAGGACGCCGCGATTTATGTTGGCATGTGTGACAACGTGGTCGTGCGTAACAATGAAGTATTCGAAAACGTCGCGGGTATCGAAATCGAAAATACGCGCCATGCCATTGTTGAAAACAACTACGCGCATAACAACACTGCGGGCCTGTTGGTCTTTATTACTCCCGGTCTGCCGATTAAAACCGCCTACGACATTATTCTCCGCAATAACTTTGTGGTGAATAACAATACCGAAAACTTTGGCGAGCCAGGCTCCCTGGTTGGCAAGGTGCCCAAGGGTATCGGTGTGGTAATTATGGCTGCCGATGACGTGATTGTAGAAGGCAATCAAATCTCCGGTAATCAGACCGCCGGTATTGTCGTGACAGATTTGTCGTTCGTGACCGATATTGCTTCCGACCCCGAATCAGAGCCCAATCCGGATCGCATCGCCGTACTCGATAACCTGATGTTTGATAACGGTGCTGACCCCGTCGCCGAAATTAAAGCGGCGATGCTGACTAAATTTAAGCGCCGGGGTCCCGATGTTCTGGCTAATTTGGGTTCAGCACAAGAGCCCGACAACTGCATTCGAAACAAAGAAATGTATGTCACCTTCGGGTTGGATAAGTGGAGCAAATGTGAGCGTGAAAATACGCACGATATTGATACCTACCTGCTCGCTGATGGCGCGCCCGATCGCGAAATTGAAAATGATGAAGAACGTATTAAACGTCTTTACTACGGAATTTGTGCGGGTTGCCACGCCTATAATGTGCGGATGATTGGTCCGCCAACGCTGGCTGTGCAGGCGATTTATCACAATAATGCTGAAGGTATTGCTGAATATATTGCCAATCCGCATAAAGTGCGCCCGGATTATCCGGCGATGCCGACGCAATCTCATCTGTCACCTGAATTAAGGCGCAAAGTGGCAGAGTTTATGCTACAGGTTAAGAAGTAAGTATTCGCTAATTATAAAAGAGTTAAGAAGTTCCTTCCGATCCATTGTTTGTGGTTGGAAGGTTTAACTCCCGACTAGGGATGGGTCCTAAATCTTTGGAAGTGGCTCAAGCTGCTCCACAGAAGCGAAGAGGCGAAACCATGTACAAGAACCGTCGACGTTCAATGTTTCTCGGGGCGGGCCTGCTTGCCGTTGCTCCCATGAGTGAGGCTGCCAACAATCTGGCCCTCGAAGAAGTCGTTGTTACCGCGCAGAAGCGTGAGCAGAGTGCGATGACCGTTCCGGTCACAATCGATACGTTCACCACGCAGGATGTGGAAAATACCGGTGCATTAACCATGGCTGATATTCAGGCCTATATTCCCGGTCTGAAAGTGGGCACCAATGTGCAGGATGCCGGCGGCGTCACACAGTCTTCTTTTGTGATCCGTGGCATTGAGAGTTCGAATATCAGTACCGGCGGAGATCCATCCGTTGCCACATTTTTTGATGGCGTATATCTGCCACGTGCGGCGATTACCGTGCCGTTTTCCGATATGGAGCGCATCGAGGTATTGAAAGGGCCACAGGGAACACTGTTTGGTCGCAACGCCGCGGCCGGGGTGGTTAACTTCGTGCCCAATGCACCGAGCCTCGATGAAGCGGAAGGTTTTGTCTCGGCAAAAGTGGGTGATTACAGCCTGCTGCGTGTGGAGGGTATGGGCAATATACCGCTGAGCGACTCCTTGGCACTGCGGTTGAATGTATTGCACAACGAGCGTGACGCCGTTATCGAGAATAAGGGACCAGCCAAGCCCGACCCTCGCCAGCAGGATAATCAGTTCGCTCGCGCGGCTCTGCTGTGGGAAGCAAGCGACCGGCTTCGCCTGCAATTGGCAGCGGATTACGACAAGGTGGATAACGGTCCTCAGGCGATGATGGGGATTAGCGAGGAGTACTCCAATTTTCCTGACCCACAAGATCGGAAATTAAATACCGACGTGATGGAAGGCGGGGAAAGTCGTGACATGTACGGCGTGACCGGAAAGCTCTGGTACGACATTGGTGACAGCAGCAGTGTGAGCTTGATCGCCAGCTACCGCGCGTTCGAAACCTACAACCGCCAGGACGAGGACGGCACAGGCGTCGAGAAAGTCTACGTTGATACCAACAACGAAGAAGACTCTGATATCGCCTATTTTGAGGCCCAGTACAACTTGGCACTGGAGTCGGTGGATATTGTTACTGGCTTCAACTACAGCGAAGAAGAGACCTATCAGCGCACCTCGCTCACCTTCAGCTATCAGGCGGTAGTTGAGCTGGCAGGTTCGATGCTGGGTGGGCTGCCCACGGGATGGATCAATGATCTGTTCGGCGGTTTGCTGGAGGGACAGTTCGTCACAGAAACCATGACCAATAACGGTAAGTTCAAAAACTACGGTGTTTATGCTGACGCCGACTTCACCGTTACTGACCGCTTGAATATTCTTGCAGGTGTTCGCTACAGCAAGGATGAAAAGGAATTTGACTGGGATGCGCCGCTGACGGATTTTGCCCTGTCGCAACTGCTTGGCGAAAACTTCTTTTTCAACAGCGATGGCCTGGAAGAAGGCGAAGATAGCTGGGAGAAAGTCACGGGTCGACTGGTGGCCAATTATGCGCTCGGTGAAACGGCGATGGCTTACGCCAGCTTTTCTACCGGCTACAAGGCTGGTGGCTTTGATTCGCTGAATACCGGTACGCGCACCGCGCCGCTTTCGCCTGAAGTCGTAGAAAACTACGAGCTGGGTGTGAAGGGCGATTTCCTTGCAACGACGGTTCGTGCGCAGTTGGCCTTGTTCAGCATGACTATCGATGATCGCCAGGAGGCGATTGAGTCGAGAGGGCCAGATGATAACGCGGCGGTACCGACAGTGATTAATACCGATGAAGAAATTCAAGGTGTTGAGCTGACGGCAAACTGGCTGCCGATTGAATCCCTTCGCTTTGGTGTGATCTATACCTACCGCGAGCAGGAGTCGAGTCGTGAAGCGCATTACAATGCGCAGGGCGAATTCGTTACTGCCGATAATGTCTCGGCAACCTCACCGCAGGAATACACGCTGACTCTGGATTGGTCGCCTGAAGTGTCATTCGGTACGGTGTTGCTCCACGTCGATTACATCTACGAAGAAAACACCGACCCGGAGAACGAGGATCACCTCGATGAGTTCTTCAATGTTCCGGGTTACGGCGAAGACAGCAAACTCCTGAATGCACGCTTCAGCTATATCACCCTGGGTGGCGGCTATGAGTTTGCGGTATGGGGCAAAAACCTGCTTGATGATGACCGGGTGTCACAGCCGGGTGGTCTGACCGGCGATGTGCTCGGCACCTACCATGTGGGTGTGGTTGACCCGAGAACTTATGGTGTCGATTTTAAAGCGTTTTTCTAAGTTCTAACGGGGCATTTATGCCCCTTTGTCACGCAGTCTTCATATTGTCTCTTTACACTCTACGGGGTTGAATATTCCCCGTGGAGTTTTTTTATGTCTGGCCCCTCAAATCCCTGGACGCGTCGCCGTTTTGTTGCCGCCGGTATGGCGGGTTTGGTGCTGTCTGCCTGTAACGGGGGCTCTGGCTCTTCGGGTGGCGGTACGAATACACCGATTCCCGATACTGAAGAACCCGGCCCTTATCAGCCGCGAGGGATTCACGCCAGCTTCACCGAAGACAGTCACAGCTCACGCTCGATCACCTGGTTTACCGACGGGCTGGATGCCCCCTACTCGCGCATGGAGTACGGCAGTGTCGACGAGACAATGAGCGATGCCGATATTGCAGACCGAGTGTTTGAGTTCAGTGTGGATGCCAGCGCTGCAGAGACAACCGGTGTCGACGCACTCACGCATCGCGCGACGGCGACCGGGATCGATCCGGAAAAGCCGATGCGCTACCGGGTAGGGTCCGATGACGGGGGCTGGTCTCCGGTGTATGTGATTCCGCCGTCGCCCAGTGACGAATGGAGTTTCATCCATTTTGGCGATCATGGCATTGGGGAAATGCCGCAAATGCTGACCGCCGAAGTGATGAAGAACCCTTCTGACTTGCTGTTGTTAGCGGGTGATTTAAGTTATGCCAATGGCGAGCAAGCGATTTGGGATACCTGGTTTGATCAGATGCAGCCGCTGATGTCGCAGCGCATTACCATGGCCGCGCCGGGTAACCACGAGCAGAAAGACTTCGATGGCGACACCTTCAAAAACCGCTTCACCCATCCGCCGAAGCCGCTGACATCCGGTATCAATCCCGATGGTCCCGGTACAACGTTCTATTCCTTTGACTACAACCGCGTGCATTTCCTGGTCACGACGGCAGGCGCGCTCATTAATGACGGCACGCTCCCGGAAGAGCTGTTGAATATCGAGGTCGATCTGGCTCAAGCGGCTCTGCGTCGCGCACGGGGCGAAATCGACTTTATTGTGGTGATGCAGCACTACACGATCTGGACCGATCAGGATGGCCGCAGCCCGATGAATCCGGCGCTGGTGCTGCTCGAGGAAAATATTCTGCTGCGCTACGGCGTCGATCTGCTGGCGGTGGGGCACGACCACGTGTATCAGCGCTCGGAAAAAATGGGCTTCGGGCTCCCCAACCCGCTGGGTTATGTTCAAGTCTTGGTCGGGACGGGTGGTCAGTCCATTCGCATCTTCGATGACAACGGGCCGCAAATCTGGTCGGCGAGCGAGTTTGTGGGCGTCGGCTACTGCAAGTATTTTGTCTCTCCAGGCAAAATTCGCGGTGAGTACTACGGTGCGCCTCCGCTCGATATGAGCGATGAGGGGCGGCAATACACCACCGGCGAATTTGCCCTGCGTGACAGTTTCGAGATCGATGCGCGCAGCCAACTGGCCTGCGAAATGTGCGTGCTGCCTGCGCGTGGCCCCGACATCCTGTTGGCGGATTTTGAAGCCATCTCCCAGCATACCCGTGAGCGGAATCACCGCATTCTGTCCCATCACTGCTGAGTGCAACGCGCTGGCGATTTTGCCGATCCCGGCCGTGGTAGTGGCCGGGGCCGCGTCCTGATGAAATGCCCCCGGAAGTATGGGGGCGCTCCTGTTTATAACGATTTGCTATAGCACACATATCGCATGTGTGTTACATAGATGGCTGATTCAATAAAAACAGGCAGAGATTCGCCTTCACGGCGGCTCATCTGTCAGTCATCAAATCGTTCGAATAATAAACATCTGGGTTTATCTGCGAACACCAGTTGGGGGCAATATGTCTTTATCCTAGAAACTCGCCGTTGCTGCGCTGGCGGTCAGCCTGGCCGCTTGTGGCGGTTCATCCTCCTCCAGTCGTTCCTCCGGTTCTGGCGGCGGCGGGTCCGCTACCGATCCCCTTGCCGGGCGTATTATCGACAGTCCTGTACAGGGCTTGCGCTACGTGACGAGCCCCGGCTCGAGAGCCGGTATCACCAACGTGAACGGGGTGTTTGATTATCTGCCCAGTGATGCGGTGAGCTTCTCTATCGGTTCTCTGATGTTGGGGAATGTGCCTGGCGCACCCCTGGTGACATTGCTTGATCTGGTGGATGGCGCCCGCGCCGCGGCAGACAGTGGCGCGACCCTCGATGAGGTGTTTGCCAGCTATCCGCAGGTGTTGAATATTGCCCGCTTGTTGCAATCACTGGACGTGGACGGCGATAGCAGTAACGGTATCCAGGTGCCCTTCGAGGCCAATGCCATCGCGGCGAATTACGCCAGCCAGCTCGACTTTTCCGACCCGCAAATGTTCGCGTCGGATGACAAGCCCGCGGTGCAGTTTGTGTGCGACGTGAAGCAGAGCCGTGGGGCCGATATTTGCAGCGCCGACGATATTCAAACGGCAGAGGCCGCCGAGGCGGAAGTACGCGACACGGAAGCCCAGCGCAACAGCGGTACACCGATTAACTTGCTGCCCACGGTTCAGGTGGGGGCAGATATCTCCGCTCAAGAAGGTGCGACGGTCACCCTTGCCGGGATTGCCAGCGACGAAGATGGCAGCGTGGTGAGCCTGCTTTGGCAACAGAGCAATCGTAACGGCGTGCCGGTCGACAGCGGTATTGAACTGACCGGCGCTGATGGCAATCAGGCCAGTTTTGTCGCGCCGGAAGTTGATGAAGACCGGATTTTCTATTTTACCCTGACAGCTACCGACAATAGTGATGAGTCGGCCTACGACATTATCGCCGTCTCTGTGAGCGACAGTAGCGGCGGCAGCAATATTCCGCCGACCGCCGATGCCGGTGAGGATCAAACGGTGACCTCGGGTGACGATGTCACCCTGGATGGCTCCGCCAGCGCCGACAGCGATGGCGCGATTGCATCGTATCTCTGGGAGCAGTCCATCAGCGGTGACGAGCCCAGCGTTACGCTGACAAACGCCGACATCGCGCAGGCGAGTTTCACGGCGCCGACGGTTGAAGTGGCTACCCAGCTTACCTTCCGGTTGACGGTCACTGATGCTCAGGGCGCCAGCAGCAGCGACGAGCAAATTGTCACGGTGCAGCCCGGTGATACCCCCGCCAATCAGGCGCCGACTGCCGATGCGGGTGACGCGCAAAATGTCTCCAGCGGTGATCAGGTGGCGCTGCTCGGCAGCGGGAGCGATCCCGATGAGGATGTTGTCACCTTCGCCTGGGAGCAGCTGGAGGGCAGTGCTGTCACCCTGGAGAATGCCGATCAGGCCGAAGCCAGCTTTGTGGCACCGGATGTCAGTGAGCAAGAGGTGCTGACGTTCAAGCTGACAGTCTCTGACGGCGAGCTGAACGCCTCGGCGCAGGTAGCCATTACGGTAACGCCGTTGCCTACCTGTGACGCCACTGATCCGACGACCTACGGCCAGTGCTTTGTCGCCTGTACCGATGGTGACGTGGCAACGGCCTGTCCGCTGCCCTACGAGGAGTTTATTCCCGATGACTTCTCCGGCTTCGAGCAGATTGCCGAGGAGTTCGAGAATTGCGCCGACATGGATCCAGAGACGTTGTGCCTGCTGCCCATTGAGGAGTTCCCGGAGTTTCCGGGCGAGCCTTCTGAACTGTTGGGTCAGTTGTGTGAGGACGCCAGCGATCTGCAACAATGTTTTACCAGCGGTGTGGACCGTCTCTGCAGTGCCTTCGACCCGTCATCAGCAACGCCATTCTGCGCTGATAGTGGCGAGCCATCCGATCCGGAATTTCCGATTGATCCCGCGCTGCTGTTCGGCGAACTCTGTGACGATATCAGCGATCCGGCACAGTGTTTCAGCGACGGCGTCGCCGCCTTCTGTGAGGTCTTCGATTCCAGCAGTCAAACCCCGCTCTGCGGTGGCGGCAGCGATCCCACGTTCCCTGAATTTCCGCTGGACCCCGGCTTGCTGTTAGGTGAGCTGTGTGAGGACGTGAGTGATGTTCAGCAATGTTTTGCCGACGGTGCAGCCGGTCTGTGCGAGACCTTCGATCCGGATGCAGAGACACCCTTCTGCGGGGAGCCGAGTGAGCCCGGAGAGCCCTCGCTGCCCTTCGATCCGGCGGATCTGTTTGGCCAGTTGTGTGATGACAGCAGTGATGTTCAGCAATGCTTTGCCGACGGCGTAGCCGGTCTGTGCGAGACCTTCGATCCGGATGCAGAGACACCCTTCTGCGGGGAGTCGAGTGAGCCTGGTGAGCCTTCGCTACCCTTCGATCCCGCCGACCTGCTCGGGCAGTTATGCGACGATACCAGCGATCTACAGCAGTGCTTTACCGACGGTGTGGCCGGTATCTGTGACACCTTCGATTCGAGTGGGCAAACGCCGTTCTGTGGTGAGCCCAGCGAGCCCTCGCTGCCCTTCGATCCGGCGGATCTGTTTGGTCAGCTATGCGAAGACAGCGGTGACCTGCAACAGTGTTTTGCTGACGGTGTCGCCGGTTTCTGCGCTACCTTTGATCCCAACGGGGTAACGCCGTTCTGCGGCGAGCCGAGTGACCCAAGCTTCCCGCCCGAATTCCCCTTCGATCCCTCTGAACTGCTGGGTGCCCTGTGTGAGGATGCCAGCAATCCTCAGCAGTGTTTTACTGACGGCTTGAACGGTATCTGCGAGGTCTTCGATTCCAGCGGACAGACGCCCTTCTGCGGCGAGCCGACGGATCCGCCAGAGTTGCCGTTCGACCCCGAAGAGCTGCTGGGTGAATTCTGCAGCGATGTGAGCAATCCGCAGCAGTGCTTTGCTGACGGTCTCAACGCCTTCTGCGGGGCCTTCGATTCCAGCGGTCAAACCCCCTTCTGCGGTGAGCCGAGCGATCCCTCTATTCCAGAGCTGCCGCTGGACCCTGCGGCGCTGCTCGGTGAATTTTGTGAGGACAGCAGCGATCTGCAACAGTGCTTTGCCGATGGCGTCGAGGCGGTGTGTGCCGCGTTTGATTCCAGCGGGCAAACCCCGTTCTGCGGAGAGATGACTGAGCCCACGTTCCCCCCGGAACTGCCCTTTGATCCCGCTGTTCTGCTTGGCCAGCTCTGTGAGGACGTCAGTAATCCTCAGCAGTGTTTTACCGATGGCGTTGCCGGACTCTGCGAGACCTTCGACGCCGAGGGTGCAACCCCGTTCTGTGGCGAGGGCGATCCCGCTGAGCCGCCAGCCTTTCCGCTGGACCCTGCGGTACTGCTCGGGCAGCTCTGCGAAGACGTCAGTGATCCTCAACAGTGCTTCAGCAGCGGTCTAGACGGACTGTGCAGTACCTTCGATCCCAACGGCCTGACGCCGTTCTGCGGCGAGCCGAGTGATCCGTCTATTCCCGAATTGCCGCTTGATCCGGCGACACTGCTTGGAGAACTCTGCGAGGATACCTCCAACCCGCAGCAGTGCTTTACTGACGGCTTCAATGGCCTTTGCGATGCCTTTGATCCCAACGGGGCGACGCCGTTCTGCAGTGAGCCGAGTGATCCGTCGATCCCCGAGTTTCCCGTCGATCCAGCGGACGTTCTCGGGCAGCTATGCGATGACCTGAGCAATCCGCAGCAATGTTTCACCAGTGGTCTGGCGGGCCTGTGTGATGCCTTCGACCCCGATGGCGAGACCCCCTTCTGCGGTGAACCCAGCGATCCGAGCTTCCCGCCGGAGTTTCCGGTTGATCCGGCCGATCTGCTGGGGCAGTTGTGTGATGACGCCACGAATCCGCAACAGTGTTTCAGTGACGGCCTGGATGGCCTGTGCGGGGCCTTTGATTCCGATGGCGTGACGCCGTTCTGCGGCGAGCCGAGTGATCCGTCTATTCCCGAACTGCCGATCGATCCCGCGGATTTACTGGGCCAGTTCTGCGAAGACAGCTCGGACCCGCAGCAGTGTCTGACTGAAGGGGTTGCCGGACTCTGCGGCGCTTTTGATCCCGACGGTTTGACGCCGTTCTGTGGTGGAGCAACGGACCCTGGTCTGCCGCCGGAGCTGCCGCTCGATCCGGGAAGTTTCCTCGGACAGTTGTGTGAAGACCAGACGGATCTGCAACAGTGTTTCGCCGACGGCTTCAGTGCAGTCTGCGAGACCTTCGACCCTGAAAGCGCCACGCCATTCTGTGCTGGCACGGGGACGCCCGAGTTGCCCTTTGATCCCTCCGAGCTGCTGGGCCAGCTCTGTGAGGACAGCAGTGATCCGGCGCAGTGCCTGAGCAGTGGTGCCGAGGGTCTGTGCGCGGTATTCGATGCCGAGGGGCAAACGCCACTGTGTGGCGGTGAAGCTGAGCCCGGCGAACTGCCGGTCGACCCCTCTGAGCTGTTGGGACAATTGTGCGACGATGTTGCGAACCTGGCACAGTGTTTTGCCGACGGTGCCAGCGGAATCTGCGAGACCTTCGACCCCGACGGTGCGACCCCGTTCTGTGGCGGCGCGACCGACCCGGAACTGCCGGAATTCCCCTTTGACCCCTCCACACTGGTGGGGCAGCTTTGCGAGGACGTCAGCAGCCCGGAGCAATGTTTTACCGACGGCCTTAACAGCGTCTGTGAGACGTTTGATGCCGAAGGACAAACACCCTTCTGCTCGGGTGACGGCATTCCTCTGGACCCCGCCGCGCTTCTCGGTCAGTTCTGTGAGGATGTCAGCCAGCCCGAGCAGTGCTTTACTGATGGCGCGGCATCATTCTGTAATGCTTTCGATCCCGAGGGGGCGACGCCATTTTGCGGTGAGCCGAGCGATCCCACAGAGTTCCCGCTCGATCCATCGTTACTGCTGGGGCAATTGTGCGAGGACGCCAGTGATCCACAACAGTGTCTAACCGATGGCGTTGCAGGCTTGTGTGGCAGCTTCGACCCCGATGGTCTGTCGCCATTCTGTGGCGAGAGCAGCGATCCCGCATTGCCCTCAGAGCTTCCGCTGGACCCCGACCTCTTATTGGGTCAATTGTGTGGTGATGCCTCCAGTCCCGATCAGTGCCTCAGCGACGGGGTTGCCAGCATCTGTGAGACCTTCGATCCGGACGGCGCTACGCTGTTCTGCGGTGCCTAACACCGCTTAGCCCCTTTATCCCGGAGCCGCCTGCAAGTCAGGCGGCTTTCTTGTTTTTGGCCCATCGCTTGGCTGAAATCACGACGCTGAGTTTTGCTGAGTGCGGAATTACTTGGTCGCTCTCAGCGTTGCCAGCAACTGTTTGCCGGTATCAGAGATCAGCGCCTGCGCTGACAGATAGGGCTGCCTCTCTTCCTGAGTGGCGGGCACGGCATGAATTCGCGCTTCCGGAAAATCTTCGCTCAGCGCTTCGGTGACGCTGGCAACAAAGCGTTGGGCGATGGCGGCGGAGGCGGTGCTGGGGGCGTCGGGCAGGGCGATGGCGAAAATCGCGTCTGAGATCCGGGCGACCAGATCGTCGCGCCGGGTATGGCGGTCCAATACGCGCGCGACGTCGGCGAGCAGTTGATGGCTGCTTTCGTCGCCGCGTTCCCGCGCAATACGGGGAAAATTGCTCACGCTGAGCATAACCAGGGTCAGCGGCTGCTGGTCGTACTCACAATTGTTCAGGGCGTTTTGCAGCAGCTCGGGAAACGACGCGCGATTGTACAGCCCGGTCAATGGGTCAATAGCATCGCTGACCTCCTTAACATCGGCCTCGCGGTGGAGCTTCGGTGCGGGTTTCGCCGGCGCCCGAAAAGCCGCGTCAAGCAGCCGGGGTTGCAGGCGTTCACGGCTGAGCTGGGCAATGCGTTCGTAGGCGCTGCGTTCTATGCCAAGCCGTTGTGCCAGGGGTGCAAGCTCCGAAAACACATTTCGATAGATATGCAACTGCATGGCGAGCTGACCATCCTGCCATTGCAGGCCATCAATACACTCGCTGTGGAGTTGCCGAAGAATAAGGTCGGGGTCGTTGCTGAAGGGCAGGTCGGCCATTTGCGAGGCGATACGCGCAATGCAGCCCAGCCTCTCCGTTTTGCCTTTGCTCAGCGGCGGTTCACTTAAATGACTGAGTGCGGCGGCCTCCGCGAGCGCATCGGCGAGCCCCCATTGACGCATCACGGCGGTACTGATGGCCGCATGGTCACAACCGAAGTATTCGCTTTCCAATAATTTCAGGTCGGTGTGGGACTGCCAGTGCTGGGCAATCGAGGCGTAGAAACCGGGTTCCAGCGTATCGATCACCAGCATGCCGATATCCTGGAAGCTGGCGATAAAAATCGCTTCATCAACGGCAATGTCTTCCTCGCGTTCGGCGATCAGTCGCGCAGACACCGCGCAGAACAGTATCCGTGCCCAGAAAGTGTTGTGACGAAGGCCGTTGAGCGGCTGTTTTTTGTAGCTGTCTATCAGGCTTACGGCGAGCCCGAGAATGGCGATACTGCGACTGCCCAGCAACACGGTGGCGCGGCGGATGTCGACCAGTGGGCGCTTTGGATTGAAGACCGGGGAGTTAATAAAGTTCAGGGTGTCCTCGGCCAGGCCGGGAGTATCGCTGAGCAGATGAACGAGTTGCTCCGGTGCGATGTCCTGCTCGCGCAGCAGATCGACAAGCAGCGGGATAACCGGCAGTAACGCGGGTAAGCGCGGATCCGAAAGGTCCAGTGAATCACTTTGACCATACATCGTTGTGGGCCTGCCGCCTGGGTAGTTGTCGGTTATAGAGTAGACCATACCAGCGCGGTGATGCGGGGTCAGCAGCTTGTCCGCGAATCCCGCTTTTTGACCGATGATAACGGTTCACCCGGCTCTTTGGCCGGGATAGTATGGTGCAAAAGAAAAACACTCGGAGACCAATAAGAATGACCCCAATGATGATGAGTCAGCTCACCATTACCGCCATTATGGAACACGCTGAGAAAGTGAACGGCAATGCCGAAATCGTTTCTGTAACGGCGGATCATCCCCGGCACAGTTACCGTTATCGGGACGCTTTTCGCCGCGTGCGGCAGTTGGCGAATGTGCTGTCAGAGCTGGGGGTCGAAGCGGGGGATACCATCGGCACGCTGGCGTGGAATGACTACCGTCACCTGGAAATCTACTATGCGGTGTCTTGCAGTGGCGCCATCTGCCACACCATAAACCCCCGCCTGTTCCCCGAGCAGATTGAGTACATTGTTAACCACGCAGATGACCAGTGGATCTTCATCGACCTGACCCTGCTGGGGATTCTCGAGCCGGTCAAAGAGCTGTTGCCCAAGGTGAAAGGCTATATCGTGATGTGCGAAGAAGCCTCTATGCCCGAAACCAGCCTGCCCAATGCGCACTGCTATGAAAGCCTGCTGGCAAAGGCCAGTGATGAATTTAGCTGGCCGGAGCTGGACGAAAATACGCCGTCAGCACTGTGCTACACCTCTGGCACCACCGGCCATCCCAAAGGGGTAATGTACACCCACCGCTCCACCATTCTGCACAGCTTTGCCAGCATTGCACCGGACGTGTTTGGCATGTCGCTGCGAGATGTGGTGATGCCCATCGTGCCGATGTTCCACGTCAATGGTTGGGGTCTGGTGTACAGTGCGCCGATGGTCGGCAGCAAGCTGGTGATGCCCGGACCGAAGATGGGTGACGGCGAAACACTGTGCTCGCTGATCAATCAGGAAGGCGTCACCATGTCTGCCGGGGTGCCGACCGTGTGGCTCGCGCTGCTGGACTTCCTCGCCAAGTCAGGCAAGACCGTGGATTGCCTGAATAAAGTCACCGTTGGTGGCGCGGCCTGCCCCTATAAAATCATGGAAGAATTCAGCGAGAAATACGGCGTGGAAGTGCAGCAGGCCTGGGGCATGACCGAGATGAACCCGCTGGGCACATACAACGGCGGTATGCCTCACGAGCTGGACTCGCTCAGTGAAGAAGAGCGCATCAAAATCAAACTCAAGCAAGGCCGTCCCACCTTTGGTGTGGATATCAAAGTGGTCGACAGCGACAACAATACCCTGCCGTGGGACGGAAAAAGCTCCGGGGCGGTGAAAGTTCGTGGCCCGTGGATCGTTAATGAATATTATGGCTATGACGGTCAGACGCTCGATGATGACGGCTGGTTTGAAACCGGGGATGTCGCCTGTTTCGACGAGCATGGCTATATGCAGATTACCGACCGCTTGAAGGACGTGATTAAGTCCGGCGGTGAGTGGATCAGCTCCATCGATCTGGAAAACTGTGCGGTAAACCACCCCAAGGTGGCCGAGGCCGCTGTGGTGGGGATTCCCCATCCCAAGTGGAGCGAGCGGCCATTGCTGCTGGTCATCCTGCAGGAAGGCCAGACCATGGAAAAGCAGGAAATGCTGCATTGGTTCGATGGCAAGGTCGCCAAGTGGTGGATTCCGGAAGACTGCCTGTTTGTCGACAGCCTGCCCCACACGGCGACCGGCAAGTTGAGCAAAAAAGATATTCGTGAGACCTACAAGGATTATCGCTGGCCGGATGAAGCGTAAACTGTGCCAGTGAACAAGCCGCCTTGTGCGGCTTTTTTTATGGCGGGATTTTCCTGTCTGACGAGATGTTCTTGTATGACGGAATGTTTCAGGGGCTGTCTCGCGCTGGCCAGAGTATTCAACGATGACTTTTCATGAACAGTGATAGCGCCGTAAAAACGCCCCACTTCAGCTTGATGCCGCTGATGTTCCAGAACTTTAGCTGCACACTGGCGATCATGGCCTTTGTTGCGCTGGTGGGGCCGGTGGCCAGCATCCTGTCGCTGGAGGCCTGGCATATTGGCGTTGCGATGACGCTGGGTGGCTTCACCTGGATATTCTGCGCACGCTGGTGGGGTGGTCTTGGCGACCGTCACGGTCGGCGGCGCGTCATGCTGCTGGGGCTCAGCGGCTTCACGGTCAGCTACTTTCTACTCTGCCTGTTTATCGACCTGTCGCTGGAGTGGTTGCTGACCCCGCTGCTGGCGTTCGGCGGTATTGCGCTTGGGCGAGTCATTATCGGGGTGTTTTATGCGGCGGTTCCGGCCTCTGCGGCCGCCATGGTTGCCGATAATCTGCCCGCCAATGAGCGAGCGGGAGCCATGGCGATGCTGGGTGCGGCAACCGGCGCGGGGATGGTGGTCGGCCCCGGCTTTGTCGGCTTGCTGGCGCCCTATGGTCTTGGTCTGCCCATGTACATCACGGCACTGCTGCCGCTGATCGCGCTCTGTGTGGTGTGGTGGCGACTGCCGGACCAGCCACCGAGAGCCACGCGTGCCATGCCGTCACCCTCGCTGCGCGATCCGCGTTTGCGAGCGCCGATCATGGTGGCCTTCGTCGCCGCATTCTCGGTATCGATTGCTCAGGTCACCGTCGGCTTCTTTGCTCTGGACGTGCTGCAGCTCGACGCCTCGGCGGCGGCACAGGTCGCGGGTATTGCGTTGACGGTCGTCGGCGTGGCGCTGGTGTTGTCACAGACCTTGATGCGCCGCCTAAGCTGGGAGCCCCTGAACCTGATTCGAGTGGGCGCAGTGATTGCCGCTATCGGTTTCGCGGCCACCGCGCTGGCGGCCAGTGACTGGGCGCTGTGGGTCTGCTTTGGTATCGCCGCTGCGGGTATGGGCTGGGTGTATCCCTCGGTATCCGCGTTGGCGGCCAACGCGGTGGAGTCCAGCGAGCAGGGGGTGGTTGCCGGTACCGTCAGTGCCGCGCAGGGGGCGGGGGTGATTGTCGGGCCGCTGGTCGGCACCCTTGTCTACGCTCTCAATGCGGTCGTGCCCTATGTGCTGGTGGCGGTAATGCTTTTACTGGTCTCTGCGTTCGCGACCCGGCTGGCAAGAGTGTGAATCATGGCTGCCTACAGTGAACTGACGCTGACCTGGCATCCGCCGGAAAATGCCGGAGGGGAGGCGTCACTGGGCGTGGAGATCGGAGGGCAGTCGCTGATTGAACGGGTATCTGCCCAGTTAGCCGAGCCTGACCTCGGTCTGCGGTTTCTGCCGCACAGTGATGTTGTCTGGTATTCCCTCGAAAGCTGGCGGCAGAGCGCCGAGGACGGACAAAGCCGACGGATCATCCTATTGGGATGCACCTGCGGCGATATGGATTGTGCGCAGTTGTGGGCCGATACGCGCTGTTTTAACGGCTGGGTTCACTGGCGGCTGGGCGGTTGGCCCGATCCCGAGGAGCGCTATGCCGAGCTGTCGCGCTGGGTGTTTGAGCAGCAGGCCTATCAGGCACAACTGGCGTCCCTGTCGCGCTGATCCCCGCCCGGCAATGAGGAAGCCTCGCCGGGCGGATCGCCGAACGTGCTGCTACTAATGATGCGCCTCAGTTCTTGCCGAACTCGGCCGTGGCGGTGACGTCCCCTTCAAGCAATATCGAGCAATTGGCGCTGGCGCCCACACAGCCCGATGGCGCAAGCCAGCCGATAAACTGGTCGTCCGTCGATAGCGGTGTAGCGCTGAGCGTGACCGACGTGCCGCTGGGGTAGGCCGCACTGCAGGAGCCCGTTGAACAGTTCAGTTGCAGTTGGTCATCGCTGACGGTGCCCTCGCCATCGCCGGTGAGGGTAACCGTCAGCGTGGCATTCTCTTGATTGCTCGCCTCGATGAACGTCACCACGGCTTCCTGTGCTTCGTCCATCGTCACGGTGCAGTCGCTGTTATCGGCAGTGCCGGTACAGGCGCCGCTCCAGCGCACGATGTCGCCATCGTTGCTGGGAACGGCGTAGAGCGAAACCTGACTGCCGCTGGTATAGGTTTGCGAGCAGGGCGAGCGCGCGTTATCGCAGCCCAGCAGCTCCATATAATCCCCGGCAGAGCCTTCCCGCCCCTCAACCCGCAACGTCAGCGTGAAGGAGCGTACGGTTTCCCGGAAGCTGGCGCTTACACTGCTGTCGGCGGCAATGGCAAAGCTGCAGCTTGTATTGCTCGCGGCAAAGGCGCAGTCGCCACCCCAGCCAACAAACTCGAAGCCGTCCTGCGCTTCGGCCTGCAGAGTCACCTGGCTGCCGTCAGGGTAGGACTCCTGACAGACTGCGGTGCCCGCTTCGTCCTGTTCGCAGCCGATAATGCTGCCGGTCCCGGTGACCTGACCGCCGGTGCTGGTCACGTTCACGTCGAGGTCGAAGAGACGGTCGAAGTTGGCGGTGATGCTGCGCGCCTGATCGAGGGTCAATGTACATTCATCGCTTTCACCGGCGCAGACATCGCTCCAGTTGGCAAAGACAAAGCCATTGGCTGCCGTTGCATTCAGGGTGACGGATTGCCCCAGAGCGAAATCTTCCTGACAGTCGCTGGTCGCAAGCTCACTGCAATCGATGCCGGCGGGTGTACTGACCACCTCGCCTTGCCCGTCGATAGTGATCGTGAGCGGCGCGGAGGAGCCAAAATTAACCCCTACGCTGCTGTCCTCGGTAATACTGAGGGTGCATTGATTGCCCTGCGTGCCCGCACAGGGGCCGGTCCAGCCGCTCAGCGCCATCCCCGCGTCGGCAATGGCGGTGAGTACAATGTCACTGCCGGACGAAAATTTCGCGCTACAGGGGCTGTCAGGCACTGCGGTATCGCAGTCGATCCCCGTTGGATTGCTGACTATGCGGCCGTCACCATTCGGCGCGACGGTCAGTGTGGGTGACTCGACAAAATACGCCTGCTGACGCAGTGAATCGTCGGTATACACCTTGAATGAACACTCACTGCCTTGCTGGTCGCCTTCCTCACAGGTGATGGGGAACCAGGAGGAAAACTCCCAGCCTTCGGCGGCGTCTGCCCGCAGCACCACGGTTTCACCGTCGCTGTATTGTGCGCTGCACTGCTCGTAATCAGGGCGCTCCTCGTGAGAGCGGCGGTCGCAGTTAATGTTGCCTGCGTCGTCGGTCACTGCCCCAAAGCCCTTGATATACGAGACGAGTACCGAGGGTGGCAGCGGAAATTCCACGCCAAGATAGGGTTTCGCACTCAGGTCAACGATGCCCGCGTCGGCCCGCTGAATACTGCAGCTAGCGGTGTTTTCACAAGGCTGTGTGCTGCTGACATCGGCGGGCAGGTACCAGTCCACCGCGATGGCTTCACCATTGCGACGGGCTTCGAGCGTGAGGGTTTCTCCGGCGGCGATGCGCAGATTACAGCTCTCGCCCTCCGGACAGCTCAGTCCGCCAACGCTGACCGTATCGCCAGCCTGGCCCTGTGCTTTCAGCCGCAACTGATAGGCACAGGAGTTAAGGTAGTCCTCGGTTTCCCCGCCTTCGTAAACGCGCGGGCTGTCGGCTTCAACGTCGGTAATGGGGCTGCCGGTCAACATCAGGCGGAGATAGCCCTGACCGTGCACCAGCACATCGCTGTCGGTGCCGCCGCTGCCGATGACGTCGTCGAGCAGTACATAGGCGTGGCTGACCGGCCCGTAGCTGGCACGCCAATCATCGACGGCAATGTTCTGGCCCACCCAGTGCGAACTGTCGAAGGTAATGGCATGGCCGTCTTCGGCATTGCCCTTGCCGTCGATGTCCAGGAGATCGCCAGCCATCTGAAAGACCTGCAAATAAACCGTTCTGGGACTGCGTCCCGGCACCGGCTTGTAGCTGACCTTCACCCAGCTCTGGGCACCGCAGCTCAGCAGCGCATCGTCGCTGCCGTCGCCAATGGCGGGCTCGAATTCGCCGGAGACATCGCGGCCCAGCCAGAAGTCGGCGTAGTTATTCCCGGTATTAAAGGCGATTTCCGGGCGCAGATGCTTCTGCTGACGGCCCGCATTGGCGTCGTTGAAATCGGGCAGGCCCACGCGATAAAACAGGGCGGCGGAATAGGCAGAAAAATGCGGTGCCGAGAATTGCAGCCTCACCTCGCCGCTGTAGCTGCCCGCCTGAATCGATGCCAGTTGTGATTCCGCAATGGCGTCGCCCTGTTCGTCGACCAGCACGCCGCTGGCTTCGTCCTGCCATAGCCCGGTGTCGGGATTGTAAGACACCATGCCCACGTCAATCTGTTGGTTGCCGGGGGTGATGTCCTGATAGCGAGGCAGCACATCCGGGTCGATGTCGACCGTCATGGTCAGCGGCGGGCTGAATTGGCGAAGGCGGTTGCCATCCTGATCTGCCGCGGCAAACCACCAGTAGCCGCCAGAGGAAAACGCTTCGTCGGCCGTTGCACTCTCGCCGGGAAAAGCGCTCAGATCGTCGCCGCTGTAGCTTGCCGCCCACAGGGTGCTTGTCGCTTCCGGCAAGCCGCTGACGGCGATGTCTTCACCCTGCGCCTCACCGTTGCTGATGACCAGCGCTGACAGCTCCAGGTTAGGAAAGACAATATCCGGCAGCTCGCTGCTGCGCTCGCCCTGCACATCGACCACACGTCCCTGGCTGAGGCTGGCACCGTTATCGAATACCGCATCGACGCGAATGCGATAAAGCTGCTGGGCGAGGTCAAACTGAAAGCGCCCCTGTGCATCGCTGACCGTCGACGCGGCCAGCTCATTATTGGCGTTGTACAGCGAAATCGACAGATCGCTCAGTGGCTCGCCGGAATCCATACGCACACTGCCGTTGACTACCGTGGATGTCGGCGTGTCGGGGGTATTGCTGGGCGAGGGGCTGTTGCTGTCGTTACAGGCCGTCAGCAGGGCGCTGGCCAGCAGAAGGTGGGCGAGGTGTCGTGGTGTCATGATCGTCTTCCTGGTTGGGCAAATGCGCAGCAGCCCGGCAGAGGGTGTCCGCCCTGCTGCAAGCGGCCATGTTGTGGCTTGCCTTCCTGTGGCGTTGGGGTTGCGGCGGTCGCGCAAAAATCGGCGTCGCCGCGAATTTGCCGAGCGTGTTGGCCGCGATAGCGGAGCCAGTATTGTGGTTGAAACGGCGAGGGGAGCAAGCGTGCCGCTGGCGCGTAACGCTTGTGCTGCTGAAAGAAAGTGCTGCTAAATCAACAGCCTAGGGCACTTGCTCACAGCGAGTCTGCGGATGGTAAAAACTGGTAAAGCCGTGGAACGATGCTCAGCCTTCAATGAATACGCGAGGATTCGCGGTGCGCAGCGCCTCAACGCGCTCAAGCAGATTTTGCAGCTCAATACCGGGAGCATTGAGCTGTTGTTCCACAAAGCGCGCGGTGCTGATGACCCGGTCGACATTGGGGCGCTTGGGCAGCGAGCTGAGCGCGGTGTAGCGGTCGAAGGTGCGGGAGCGCGCCGTGCTGCCGTCGAGTTGAACCCGCCATTGTCCGGAGTGCTCGGCGAGGTGAAGACGACTGTGTCCCGCGTCTTCCCACAGCTTGATGGCTTCTTGCAGCAGGGCGACCAGCAGATCACGCGGGCTGTGCTGCGCCGATTTTTCCGGCCACAGCAGCAGGCGTCGCTGCCCCTGAAGTGGCAGGTTTAACTCGGCCTGCTCAATCCCTTCGTTCATCGCCAGCCTGCCTGCCTCGTTGCTCAGCAGTTGTTCGCCGTGGGTGTTGCTTACCACCACGGGACGTTCGCTGTTCAACAATTCGCTAATGATCTGGTCCTGCTCCTGCTGTTCAAGGCGGCGCATCCAGCGGCGTCGGTAGTTATCGCGCAGGGCCAGTTGACCGGCGGCGCGGTTGCACAGCTCCAGCGGCTCGCAGGGCTTCACCAGAAAGTCGTTGGCCCCGAGCAACAGCGCGCGTTGCTGATCACTCTCAGCCTGCCGGGCCGACAACACGAGGATGGGAAGATGGGTGGCGCTGTAGCGCTGGCGCAACAGCTCCAGCACCTCGAACCCGGAAGCCTCGGGCATCATCAGGTCGAGGATCAACAGGGCGGGTACACGGCTGTCGATCAGCGACAGGGCGTGGTCGATGCGACTCTCGGTGAGTACCGGGTGCTCCAGTGGAGCCAATAGCTGAGCGACGGTTTCGAGAATACAGCCGTCGTCATCGAGGACCAGAATATAGTCCTCGTCCGGCGGACTTGATTGATCGACGGTCTGCGCAATCGCGGGCGCGGGACGGGGCGCTGGGATGGCGTTTTCCATCGGGCTGACAGACGGACTTGCCGTTGCCTCTGCCTGCGGCAGGGCAAAGTGGCAATCCGTCCCCTTGCCGGGGGTGGAGTCGATCTCCAGCGCCGAGCCGTGGGCGTGAAGAATGCCGTGGCTGATCGGCAGGCCCAGTCCTACCCCTTCGCTGGCAAGCTCACCCTGCTGATAGCGCTGGCGAGCGAGTCGCAACTGTTTGCTGTCCATACCTGGGCCGGTGTCGCGCACGCCTATGCGCAGCTCGCCGCCCGGTGTTTGTACTTCTGTTTGTACTTCGGCGTAGAGGCAGATTTCGCCTGCCGGGGTGAACTTCACCGCGTTGCCGAGGAGGTTATACAGCACCTGCCTCAGGCGCTTCGGGTCGGCCATCACGTACAGATCGTCAGCGGGCAGCGCCAGTCGGATTTCCAGGTCCCGGTGCCGGATTACCGGCGAAAAGAGCTGTTGCAGGGTTTCAAATTCGCCGCGCAATGACACCGCCATCGGCTGCACCTGTATGCCCTGATGGCGCATACGCGTGAGGTCCATCAGATCATCGACCAGCAGGGCCAGCCGCCGAGCCGTGTCGCCGATCAGTCCGGCATTGCGGCCGCGTTGATCCTGGGTCTGGCTGTCCAGCCCGGCCAGTCCGATGATGGTTTGCAGCGGCGTGCGCAGTTCGTGAGAGGTGTTGGCGAGAAACTCATCTTTTACCGCTTCCGCTTGCTCCAGTTGCTGCACCAGTTCCATAGAGCGTTTGTGGGCGCGGGCGTTGTGGCGGGCCAGCAGCAGCCCCTGCCAGACCAGGCAGACCACCATGCCGGTGGGGCCGAGATTGCCCAGGTACTGGCCCTGAAAGTCCACCACAATATCGCGCATCACGGTGATAAACAGAATGCCATACACCGCGGTGAGCGAGAGGGCGCCGGGCCGTCGCTGCCGCGCGGCACGGAAGGTGGCGAACAGGATATAACCCGACATCAGCAGGGCTGCGCTCTCCATTGCCCAGAACAGCACGGCCAGTGGTCGGCTAGGCAGCAGCAGGCTTCCCAGCAGAAAGACGACAGTAATGGCGCGCCAGTATTGTCGGGGGCGGCGATGAAACTCATCGGGAAAGAGCTGCGCGCTGAATTCGCTCAAACCGAGAATGGCAAGGGGAATCATCGCCCAGCGCAAATGCAGGTCGGGAGCCAGATGCCACGGTGCGAGCAACAGGCTCAGCCACTGTTCGCCGCCAAGGCTGGAAAAAACCGCCACCGACAAACAGGTTAATCCGAAGAAAAGCTGGGCGGCATAGACACGCCGCGCGGCGGCAAACTGGCCGAGCTGGATAAAGGCCATCAACACCAGCAGTCCGGACTGAAAGCCTTCAATGGCCAGCTCTCTGGCCCGCCATTCATACATGTCATCGGCCAGCCCCAATATGGGGGGCGAGCGCATGCCCCCGGCAATGAACTGCTGGTTGGCAACATCGACCTCAATCAGGCTCTGGTCGCCGCTGGCATAAAACTGGGCATAGTGCGGGTAGCGTTCGTCGTGCCCGGAAGCACTGTATCGGCCGGTTGCCAGCAGCTCGCGACCGTTAACCCGCAGGCGATAACTGTCGTAGGGGCGGGGCAGGCGAATGGCCAATGCGCGGTCAAGCTCGCCGTGGTTCACCGTCAGGCGGTAGTGCACTTCGGCATCGCCGGGCACCCGGGCTTCTGCCAGCCGGGTATTGTGCCAGGTGCCGGGCACGTTGAGCTGCCCGGTGGCGTCGCCACTCTGTGCGCACCACTGACCGGCCAGCGCGGTCATCGGCGCAGCGTTCGCATCCCATTGAAACTGGCACGGCGAGTCTGCTGCCAGCAGCGATGGCGCAAAGAGTGCGGTAAGGAATAAGAAAAGCCATGCCGCGATGTTGTTGGTTAAGGCGTTATTGTTCACAGCAATGCACAGGGCACTTCGCGAACAAAGCGGGAAGCGCAGCAAGTCGGGTTAGAACGGTGGCACCATCATAGCGAAGCGGTTCTGACTCTCGCAATTGCAGAGCGCAGAACTGTGCAGGCTAGCTCAACATTGCGGCGACAGGCTTGACTGGCCCTCGGTTCGACGAGGGCGGCGAGTTATACCTTGCTCATTGCCTGGAGGCTGAATTTGTAGGCGTCATATCTATAGGCGCCATATCGCGCCTTAATTTCACTGTGTTTTGATCCAATACGGCGCAGCGTTTGCTGCGCCTGCACCAGTGCAACGCATGTTGTTGGATTGCGCGGCGTTCCCGAGAATCCAATAAATCCTTTCTCCGCAACAACTTACCCCGCTTTGCCTAATTGGCACGAGGCTTGCGAAATGTAAATCACTCGAGGCCAAGGCTGGCTTCGATCGACATTGAGCGTATCCGGATAAAGGCGTCCGACACTGACCTGCAGCAAGCGGGGTAAGTGCGGGCGCTTTTTTTATGCGCTTTGGGCGGCTTCAAACCATTTATCGAAAGTAGTGCATTAAACGCTGAGCGAGGCTAATTCTATGGCTTATTTAGTTCCTTCCGAGTTCGTGACCAAAATGGTCGACGCGGGTGAATCCAAGGTTCACATGTCCACCCGCGATACGCTGATTCGCGGTTATATGGCGGGCGCCATTCTGGCACTGGCGGCGGTGTTTGCGGTAACCGTGGCGGTGCAAACCGGGGTGTTCCTGATCGGCGCGATTCTCTTCCCGGTGGGCTTTTGCATGCTCTACCTGATGGGCTTCGACCTGCTGACCGGCGTCTTCATGCTCACGCCATTGGCCTGGCTGGATAAGCGCCCCGGCGTCACCCCCTCACAAATTTTGCGCAACTGGGGGCTGGTGTTTGTCGGCAACTTTGCTGGTGCCTTTACCGTGGCGGTGATGATGTCTTACATCTTCACCATGGGTTACAACACCGATGGCGGCGCCATTGCCGAGAAAGTGGCCAGTATCGGTGAATCGCGTACCGTGGGCTACGCGGCCTACGGCATGGACGGCTGGCTCACCATTTTCATTCGCGGCATGCTGTGTAACTGGATGGTGTCGATGGGGGTTGTCGGCGCGATGATTTCCACCCATGTCAGTGGCAAGGTGCTGGCGATGTGGATGCCCATCATGCTGTTCTTCTTTATGGGCTTCGAGCACTCGGTGGTGAACATGTTTCTGTTCCCCTTCGCGATGATTATGGGTGGCGAATTCTCCATTGGTGATTACTTCTTCTGGAATGAAATCCCCACCGCACTGGGCAACTTGGTTGGCGGCTTGGCGTTCACCGGCCTGACTCTCTACACCACGCATGTGCGCACCGGCGCCAAGCGCAAAGTGGCTGCCGCACCGGCTGCCAAAGCGGCGACGACCTCTGCATGAACCGTCCCACCGCCCCGGCCAGTGTCGCCGGGGCAAGCGTGGCAGCCACACCGCCGCGACTGCAACTGAGTGTCGGCCAGTATTCCGATAAGGGACGCAAGGCCGACAATCAGGACGCCTGCGCCGCGAGGATTCCCCCCGAGCCCCAGCTCAGCCTCAAGGGCGCTGCCGTTGCCATCGCCGATGGCATCAGCTCCAGTCCGGTCAGTCAGATTGCCAGTGCGAGTGCCGTACAAAGCTTTCTCGATGACTACTTCTGTACCTCCGAAGCCTGGTCGGTACGCACCGCCGCCGAGCGCGTGATCGCCGCCAGCAATTCCTGGCTGGTATCGCAAACCCGCCGCAGCGAATACCGCCACGATGCCGACCGGGGCTATGTCTGCACCTTTAGTGCGCTGGTGATCAAAGCGGCTACGGCCCACCTGTTTCATGTGGGCGATGCGCGCATTTATCGCCTGCAAGCGGGCGAGCTGGAACAGCTCACCAAAGACCACCGCCTGCGTATATCCCGCGAGGAAAGCTATCTGAGCCGCGCGCTGGGCGTGGAGGAACCGCTGGAGATCGACTATCGGGCACTGCCGCTGCGTGCAGGTGATGTCTTCCTGCTGGCGACTGACGGTGTGTATGAATACCTCGATGAGGCCACCGTGCGGGCGGCGCTCAGTGACGCCGACGACCTCAATGACAGTGCTCGCCGCTTGGCGACTATCGCGCTTGAGCGAGGCAGCGACGACAACCTCAGCGTGCAGTTGCTGCGTGTGGATGCCTTGCCAAACCCCGACGCGCGGGATCTGCATTTACTGGCCGAGGCGCTGCCGCTGCCGCCGGTGCTTGAGTCAGGCGATGTACTGGATGGCTATCGCATAGAGCGGGAGATTCACGCCACCAGTCGCAGCCACGTTTTTCTGGTGGTCGATACCGACAGCGGCGACAAATACGTGATGAAAACGCCGTCGATAGATCTGGCGGAAGACCCCGAGTATCTGGAGCGCTTTCTGCTGGAAGAGTGGATTGCCCGGCGCATTCACTCGCCCCATGTGCTCAGCGTGCCGCCGGTCCGCCGCCCGCGAAGCTGCCTGTACACCCTCAGTGATTACATCGAGGGTCGTACGCTTACCCAGTGGCTGCGCGACAATCCCGAGCCCGATCTCGAAACCGTGCGGGATATTATCGAACAGGCCGCAAAGGGGCTGCGTGCTTTTCATCGGCTGGAGATGCTGCATCAGGACCTCAAGCCCGACAATCTGATGATCGACGCTGCGGGCACGGTCAAAATTATCGACGTCGGTGCGACGCGCGTGGCGGGCATTGTTGAATCGCAATTGACGCCGCATCAGCCTGAGCTGCTGGGCACAGCCCTTTACGCGGCGCCGGAATACTTTCTCGGCGAGGGCGGCGGTCCGGCGTCCGATCTCTACTCGCTGGGCGTGATTGCCTACCAACTCCTTTCCGGGCGTTTTCCCTACGGCCCCACCGTAGCGCGCGCCAAAAGCCTCAATGCCCAGCGGCGTCTGCGCTACCTCTCCGTGCGCGATGAAGACAGCGAGCTGCCCGCGTGGCTGGACGATACCCTGAAAAAAGCCGTGCATCCCGATCCGGCAAAACGCTATCAGGAGCTCTCGGAATTCCTCTACGACCTGCGCCATCCCAATCAACAGTTTCTCAACAAAACCCGGCCGCCCCTCATTGAGCGCAAACCCGTGCAATTCTGGCAGGGCGTCAGCGCGCTGCTGCTGGCGTTCGTCGTTTACCTGTTAAGCCAATGGCCCAACTCACCCTGATGCTAAGGAGCACACCATGATCACATCCCGTGAAACTGTCACCCAGATGATCCTCTCTGCCAAAGTCAGCAAAGGGATCAAGTGGAAAGACGTTGCCGAGAAAGTCGGCCTCTCCAAAGAGTGGACCACCGCTGCCTGTCTCGGCCAGATGGCCCTGAACGAAGAACAAGCCGCTGTTATCGGCAGCCTGTTTGATCTCAGCGACGAAGCCATTGCCTGGCTGAAGATTGTGCCCTCCAAAGGCACGCCGGGTATTCCCACCGATCCGCTGCTCTATCGCCTCTACGAAATTGTCAGCGTATACGGCGGCTCCATGAAAGAACTTATCCACGAAGAATTTGGCGACGGCATTATGAGCGCCATCGACTTCTCGGTAGATATCCAGCGGGAAGCCGATCCCAAAGGCGACCGCGTCAGCGTGGTGATGTCGGGCAAATTCCTGCCCTACAAATCCTACTAACGCGGCGGAGGATAGGTATATTCCGCATTATCCACTTGGGCAGGGCGCCGCGTATGCAATTTATCCTGCCCGAGTGGAGACGCCACCATGTATCTCGTCCGCCTGATTTATACCAGCCAGCCCACCGAACATTTCAAGCCGGAATCCATTGAAGACATACTCGACGCCTCGCGCCGCAATAATGGCCCGATGGCTGTTACTGGTCTGATGTACTTCAATCAGCACTACTTCCTGCAATGTCTGGAAGGCTCCCGCTCCAATGTCAACAAAATCTACCACCGCATCCTCAACGACAAGCGCCACCGCGATCCCATCATCCTCGACTATCAGGAAATCGAAGCCCGCGACTTCTCCGCCTGGGAAATGGGCTACTTGCCCGAAACCAAAGCCACGCGAGAAAGCTACAAACGCTATTCACCGACAGGGGAATTCAGCCCCTACCACATGTCGGGCGAAAGCTGTCATAAGCTGATGGTGGAGCTGAAGGGGATGTTGAAGTCGGTGTGAACTACTGGACAGTACTGTAGCAGTTATAGAAATTAAAAAAGGCGAACTGAAATCAGTTCGCCTTTTTATAGTGGTGGGGCTGGGGGTGAGCCCTGATTATTTTCTTCCATTTCAGTACATTAGGCTCCATTGCGTCTGAGTTGTGCCTCAGAAGAAGTTCGGCTGTTTTTCAAGTGCGATGCATATTTTGTTGTAGAGGTCATGGTATTCAATTTCTCTTTGCTTTACACGATTCATGTCGGATTTTAGGGCCTCTAGTACTTCTCGGTTCCAGAGTATGCGGGTGTCGTTGTCTAAACCTCTTTCGCTATTTATAGATTTTGCCGTATTTTCTAAGTCATCTATTTCTTTAAAAAGATGTGCGCGTTCGTCGTCTAGCCTTGAACGAGCATTCGCCAGCTCATCTTTAATTTTTAAAATAGTAGAGTGATCGATGTTGGCGAGGTCAGAATAGCTAAGGTTTTTGATGTGGCTAATGATATTACTATTAATAGATCTATTTCTCAGGTCTTGCTGAATGCTTGAGTTGCGAACCTCATTCAGTGACTCTGTGTCGAGATCTGTATGTACTTTCTTGGAGGCTATTTCTAAGAATTTTTCCGGGCGATAAAAAATTATATTTCTTTCGGTTAAATTTTTAAATTCTTTTATTAGCTCTGGTCTAGGTCCTGTTATCTCGCCGTTGTTTTTGCGCCAGTAATCGTCTTTTTTATCTTCAAGAACAAAAATTATGTCTTTATCAAATTCTTTGGAATGCTCAATTATCTGCTTCCAGACCAAGAAGTCCCCATAAGGCTTAAGGGCGTCGTATGTGAGGCAGTTGTCAGGCAGTGATCCTGCTTTTTCTTGATCTTTATAACCTGGTGGAATCCTTTGGGCGTACCTCGCCTTCACTTCCTCTAAAATTTCTAGAAGCTTTTCTTGGCTATATGGTTGGAGTACTTTTCCTGAAAAAATATTTGATACTTCGTCTAATTTTTTGTCGCTACCCCGTGTGATCGTTAAAGATAATTCTTCGTCGACCTCTTTCGTCAAAGCCTTTAAGCGATCGGTTAAATCATTAGAGAGAAAAGGATATGAGCGATGTTCGGAAACTTTGCTAACTGAAGAGTTCAAGGTTTTTATGAAGTCATCACATTTTCTTTTCTGTTCGGATATCACTGATTCCCTGTTTTGAAGGAATTCTTCGCATACCCTGTTTGTTAGGAAAGACTTAGAACTCAACTTCTTGAAAACGTCTATAAAGTCATCGCATGTTGCCGGTGAATATCGGTAAAGGTTAAGTAGAATGTTGGTATCATACGTTATCAGGCCATTATCCCAAATGGCCTCGATGCTATCTTCGTCAAGCTTAAAAAAACCAGGGAAAAGCTCTTTCACATCTTAGCTCCTTTTATTAATCCATCGCCTATATGTTTTTCTTATTATTCCCCAGTAACTGTGCCTCATCTGGGATGCAAGTCATGATAGGTTTTTATACTGGCACGGTATTTGTGAGGCATATGTATGTGGCGTTTGGTAGCACCCCAGTAATTCACGCCAGCCTCTGTCGCGGCAGGGATCCAGGCGCGTTTTCTGGAAGGTTGGTCTGAAGCCCAGCGCTGTCCCGATTTTAGGTCGGTGAAGGTGAAGTCATCCATACCTTGGTTACCATGTTGATCGACGAAAGCTAAAAGGGCTTTGGGGGGAAGCTGGATTTTCCGTTTTCCAGAGGAGGTCTTTGGCCCCTTAAGTCTCCCATGCACTAGCGCTTCCTTGAATATTGCATCGTCTCCTTCAATGGAGACGTTTCCCGATCTTAACCCACGCAGTTCATATGTGCGAAGCCCAGCCAAGAGCTAGGTTGCATCGCGTTTTATGGGGGAATCTTCTGATGCTTATAAGACTGGGTCGGGTGCTTAGAGGGTTAATGGTTCTCGGGGCTGTGGGAGAGGCTGTGGTAAGGCTGGTGCATCAAGTAGAAATAAAAAAGGCGAACTGATTTCAGTTCGCCTTTTTTATATTGGTGGAGCCGGGGGGAATTGAACCCGTGTGAACGTGGTGAAATGTGATTGTATGTGTTTAAAATCAAAGAGCTAGCTGATCTTTGTCCCCGTTAATACTCTGTTGGTGCACAGTTATGTAGACAACTTGTAGTCATAAATTAGCATTGCCTCCGGCGGCGCTCGCCGCGTGGCAGGGATGCTGGCGAAATGACACCAGCAGCCCAGCCGATAGCGTGAAAACGGGTGTGCCGATCAAGGGGCCGTGTCCTCGCTTCGCTGCGGGCCGCACCAACCCCTTGACGGGTTTAGGTCGCGGGTTAAATACTGGCCCGTAAATGGGTTGATTATGAGTGTGGTGCGATCATGGACATCAGAAATATCGAGCTAGAAAATATTCCGATTACTCGATTTAAGCGAGAGGGTAGGAAGGTTGCTAGGAGTATCAAGAAGAACGCTTGCCATGGTTATCGTGTAACACGAAAAGGTAAAGTGGTGAGCTATTTGGTGTCGCCAGGTGTGTATGAGCAGGCGGTAGAGGCCTCGGGGCATGATTGGTATCTACGGCATAGTTCTGCCGCTGATTGAGGTGACTCTGCGCACTTTCGCTACGCTCAATATGCGCAGAGTCACTTCAATCGACACCGCTTGTTGCAACGAGCCCTTCTACCCACCCTTTCTTTTCTTCCGCACTCTCACAAAGCGCGAAACCATCAAAATCCGGCCCTTGGATTTTCACCATGCAGTTATTTATCGGGACTATGGAATACTGTAATTTTTTAAGATCTTTGACGGAAAGCTTTGTTTCGGTATCGTTGATCTTGACCATAAATCTATAGTCGATGTTTGGCGCGCGTCCGCTATTGAATATGATCGTGAATGAGTCAGCGACTGAAAGAAAGCGGAACGAGCTACGTTTGTAGAGCTCTGCGCCACGTTTATGCTCAACAATGGTATCCTCAAGAGGGTTACGAGAATTCGATGTTTCCGTAATGGCTGCAGTGCGCGTGTCACGATGTGACTTATCTGTATTACGTAATTTATTGCTAAAGTATCCGAGGGCCACAACCAGGACCACTGCGAAGGAAGCCCCTATTTGAACCGGTAGGCTAGTAAAAACGGAAAACCTTCTATCAGTACGAACCTCTAAGCCAGCGTCTCCCGTTAAAGATTTGGTGTGACTCTTGTATAAACACCAAACCTTTGGGCTGTATTTTCCATACACCTCACTGCGTCTATTTTTAGCGGGAGGGTTAGGTCCAGAAGCGGGACCTTCATAAATATCTACCCGAAATCTCTTGGTTTTTCCTATGGATTCAAGTTTAACGTGACGATAAGTCGTTGCTACTAAATTTCGTGCAAATGACGCAAGATTAGACAGGTCTTGTACAAGGATATAGACCTCAGTACTGTAACCATCTTCGCCCACCAGATGGCGATGCTCTGCCAGAAACTCTTTATCCTGATCGCGGGCTTTGCTCATAGGTAGTCCCCCTGGCCAAAGCCGCCACGCCTCATCCAAAACAAGTATAGCTCCCGCAGGGAAGACATCACTCCACCAGTTAGGGTTACGTACTATGTCATCAATATCAAACTGATCAGGAACTCTGCCAAACTGAGCTAAACACTCTTCCTCCACCATTGGCACATTCGTAAAAATACGACGCCCTGACTTGAGGGCTGGAATTATTACGTTTTCGACGGCCCCGTGTGACTTTCCTGAGCCTTGAAGGCCCGTGTATGCACTTATAGCCATCAGCCTATGCCTGGAATTCTTCGAAGGATAAATCTGGCTGTATAAGCACTAACCATGATGCTAATACCCGTTGGTATTTGGAATAATTCGGCAGCCCAGAGAACAGAGCTGGGCAGTGAAAAAGAGCCTACACCCTGTAGGAATTCAGGTACGGGGATAGACTCATAGACGAATGCTAACGAGCTTAGTAATTCGTTTAACGCCCAAAGGAAGAATTGCTGTGCTTCATCAGTACACCAAGCAAGCCAGCAGGAGATATCATAGAACGAGCATGTTTCCATAACTTAACTACTCGCAAATATACGGAAACCGATCCACGCGTAAATGATAGACATTACAGCGCTTATAATCGGCGAAATAGTGCTCATCAAGTCGCAATGTAGGGTCGTGCTAACGTTTTTGTTGATAGGAAAAGGGAGGTCAATCGACAGCTCGGGGCAATTGGCGCTGCCTGTACCTATAATGGTTGCCATGCTGGAAAAAGCGGTACTGAGGGGAGCGTTGTCAATGCGCGTTTTGTAGTTAGACATTACTTCGTCCAAACTTGAGGCGCCTGCATTTGTATGCGGTGGAGTCGGGCTTCCATTTGGATCTAAACAGCTGAGATAGTCTGGCTGCGATGGATCGCATACGCCAGTGTCAGCCAGTTGCTGGGAAATAGTATCTAGCTTATCGCCCAGGGAGCCAAACCCATTGGATAATTCGCCTTCTATACCGCTTATTGCTCCAGTAATTTCAGATGTATTTGACTCATTTGAGGAGATAGAGTCGCGAATGGCTGTCTCGATATTTCCGAAATCATTTTGAAGTTCAGCGTCTATCGCACTGGCAAGTGTTGCTGGATCGGTGTCAGATACGGAAGGACTGGAGCCTTCGCCGGTTTGCGGAGTGCCCGGATCATTATATGGGTTGCCGTCAGCATTCCCCCCATGATCAGGGTGATCTGGGGAATCTTGCGAAATCCCTGTACATGATGCCTCAAAATTTTGGGGGTTGATGTAGCTGAAATCAAATGTAGCGTCTGGAGGGCAATTATGTACGTCAAAGGCAATTGTATAGCAGCTATCATAGTTCCAGCAGTCATACGGTGAGTCTGTAACGGGGCAAACTCCGTACTCCAAGTCGACATAAGAACCATCACCGCATTCTCGTAGGTCGCGACGGTCGCACCCTGCAGGATGGGCATCAGCAGGGAAACCATCGGCGCATATTTCAGGCTCCGCAGCGGCTTGACAGGCTTCTAAACTGGTCAGTTTACATTGCCCATTATCTAAGGCGTATCCGGCACCACAGCTCATCACCAGATCATTAGATATATATTCGCAATCTCGGTCAGGGAATGGGTTGTATACACAGGTGTTCAGGTTTAGGCCAGGCTCAATCTGGCTCGGTGGAGAAATGCCAGAAAAGTGCTCTTTCACAACCTTCTTAAAGGAGTTCACAGTAGAGCCATTGAAATAGTATGTACCGACTGCATATGAGTTATTTAAAGTGCTTTCATAATCTTGCGTTGGATTCTCATTTGTTGGAACGTACTCGTCACACGCAGAGTATGCGTGTAGTGGAGATACGAAAGCTAACGCTAGAGATAATGCTACGAATTTATTCATTTTAGAAAAGTCGCACGCAAAGTGCCGAAGTGGCAAAGCCGCATACAAAAAAAGTCCAGTAGTAAAGATCGAGCACAAATATATCCTTGGAAAGAAAAGGGGCTTGCGCCCCTTTGATTTAGCCGCCCCGGATCATACCGAGCAGCATTTTTGCGCCTTTCACCGAAATCAGTACCAGTGCAACAGATGCGGCAATAGTGCCGATACCTGTAACGACAGTGCTGAAATCAACGGCAGTCGTGATGGCAGTTACTGCTTCTGCGTTCATATTTTTTACCTCAAGAGTTTAAGTAGCTGAGAGAATCCCCAGGCTGCCGCCCAAGGAGTTATTAGCAGGAGAAATCCTGCGCCAAACATAGCCGTAGCGACCTCTGGGTCGATCTGGCTTATGTCAAACGGGGCTACAGCAGGTTGCTGAAACCAACCGTCTGAACAACGAGCAAGGCCGGTGAGCGTATTTGTGATATCGCCTTCACATATCGGCATGTTGGCCATGACTAAACCTATTTTGCGCTTGATGGTTGAGCTGTTTTCGCTAGCGAAAACGGCACGATTTTGAGTCCGAAGCGATTGACTTCGAGATCTCCGTATTGACCGACTCGAAATGAATCAGGACTCAGCTCGTAATCTCCTGGAGGGTAAGCGCCAGAGGGAGAATCGAGGGGGATCTTCATTTTGCTGGGATAGGCACCACCCAGATGAACATAGGCGTCTTGGTTCCACATGACGCCGTTTCTTGTGTTTCGAGAAATGGGTTGGTGGTGGCCTTCAATAATGCTGATTTTCAACATAGCTCTTTCCTTCTTTAAGTTACTCGTACAGTTATTGTTAATGATCCAAGGGCGACGCTACGCGCCGCCTAAAACCGAAACCTCACCGGTTACTCTTCGGCGCGAAACTTCACCTGGTGGAACCAAACGCCATGACTTATCGCGAGTGACTACGCTAAGTTCGATACTCGATAGATCTTCTAGGCAGTGCGTCATGACCAACCCCTTAATTCGATAGATCAATTCGCCGTACTGGTTTTCTCCAGCAGAGACTTTCTCTGGGCGAACGGGCTGGGCGTCTCGACGGCTACAAACGCCACCCATCAAAGAGACGAATCGTGCCCAGTCGCCGGTACACGCAGCGTCACGAAGCTGCTCAAATTCTTCTGCACTGAGATCCCCAAGGTTCTTCTCTCTGAGTCGGCGTAGCTCTCGCCATACTGTTACGGAGGGGCTGCCAAATACTTGGAATTGCCGGATGCCCCACAACGAAGCCCAGCGTTGAACGGAGTTGACGTCCTGTGACGTTGGCGCGCCGGATTCATCAGAGATGTCGTTGCTACCGATCAGGTTCTTCGTCAGGTACTTGAAGAGGTATGACCGTGGAGAGCCCTTTTCGGGGTTTATAGGCATTACATCAAAGCGAGCTTGCATACGCCGACTGTTGAATAGTTCGCTGGGCGTGTCCTCACAGGCGTAATGGCGGCATATATCGATAAACGCTTGTGACTGTGCGTCGCTGACATGAACGCAAAGGTGCCAATGTGGCGTGCCGTCGTGGTGGGCTTCCGCAACCCGGATACCAAATACGTGAATTTGATCGCGAGCTAGCTTCGCTCGAATCTTTGCCCATACATTGCGAAGGTAAATCTGGCCCGCTTCAGGCGTAGCACCGTCGAATTTTGCGTTGGGGTATGAGCTCGTTTTGTCCTGGGTTTTGTTGCGAACATGAAAGCGAGAAGGTGTTGTGATGGTGATCATGTAGGAGCGGAGGTTTGACTCCTCCGCAATTTGGTCGAAGCCGCGAGCCCGGACATACAATTCCGACAGGCGATTTTTTGGATTGGCAAGTGACGATGCAACGATGTCAGCCATAGGGACGATCTCGCCAAGATCCGACTCGATCTCGGAAGCGAGGAGAAACTCCTCTGATGCTTGTTGGCGGGATTTAACTCGACTGTTTGATATCCGGGATAGGTAGGGGCTAATACCGCAGCCGACGCCCCCATACTTACGAAGGAATGCTTCGCCTTGCTTAAAGCAAATTTTGCGTACTTGTCTACGCCACCAACGTTCACAATGGAGTCGAGCTAGCGCGGCCACTACGACTTCGGTTGCAGTTTCGCTAGCGAAAATACTGGGTGGGAATGGAAGTTCAACCCCTGTAAAAGAAAGCTCCTTTGAGAGACCGGTTAAGAATAACGACCTATCGGTACGAGCCACAGGGGCATAAGCGGTGCAGTAGAGTTGTACTAAGTGTGCATACTCGGCCGCAATTTCTTGGATACGCTCTTCGTTCGCAAACGCGAACAAGTCGCTTGTGCCAATGCGGAGTTCTTTGACGATTGGATCAATTACTGCGTCAATTTCGCTTTCGGAGTAGGAGTGATACTGGGCATTGAGTAATGCTTGTGTGAGTGGAGCAATCGCCTCGGGAAGGTGTCTGGTTCGCGACGCAAGATGTGCAATTTTCGCGCGCGAAAATTTTTCAAGAAGCGGAGCGTAGCTGCCTGGTATCTCCAGCTTCGACTCATTGCCAGAGAAATGACATGAGCGTAAAGAGCCAATTTCGCTAGCGAAATTGCTAACGCATTGCACCTGCCCGGCGGATTGCGGGCAAACTGGCGGACGGGGTACCATACTCTGGTCCTCTGTTTTGCGACTGTTGGACAAACCGGAGAGTGTTGGCGCACTCTTCTCAGCCATACCAGTTGGCGCTGGTATGGCTACCTTCTACTTTTCGAACTCTGCTTCGAGCGCATCTTTCGATAGCAATGCGACATTGACTAACCGGTGTTTGCCTATCTTTGTTGAGGGCAAGTAGCCGCGCTCTATCATTCCTCTAATTGTTTCCTCGCTCAGCCCGGACATTTGAGAAAAAAGCCTTTTTGTGACCAGTGGGCCGGGGCTTAAAGCGGGATAGCTTGTTTCATCTGACACTGGCAAAACCTCGTTCTTGCACTTTTTTGCACTGTAAAGCAGTATGAGTACTTGAGAAACTTTGGCGGGGTGCAAAAGCACCCCTTGTTTTTTCTGAATGTACTCTTTCGGGTTTTGGTATGTCAATATCTATCGCTGAAAAAATTGAAAAGATAAGGGTTGAGAGTGGTCTTACTCAGCCTGAATTTGCAGATGAGGTGGGTATCTCAATCAATACCTATAAAGCGATACTCAAGCGCGGGAGTTCTCCTCGGTTTGAAGTGGTCGAGAAAATCGCCAAGAGGTGGCCGAAATATTCATTGTGGCTGCTAACCGGGAATGCAGAACCTGAGAATCAGCAGTACTTCCCGGGCCACAGTTTTGGAGATACCGGAAAGGCTGTATATCACGTAGTTGATAGAGTCGATGCTCGATTTATGGATCGCTGTGTCGTAAAGAGCGAGGCTATTGATAGATTGATATTCATACAAAACTCTGAAGATGAATATGACCTTGGCGCGATTCTGCTTGTAGATAACCAAATAATGTATCGGATCAGCGCGAGAGAAAATGATAGCGGCATAGTTTGGGTGTCTACAGGAAACATGAGTTTTGTTAGTGAGGGCGGAGGGCGCCTCGCGCTGAGTGCGTTTCGTCGTTGGCTCGTTGAAAAGAATAAAGATCTGATTCGGTCTGCTGAGTACATGCAGTTAGAGAGTGATCAAATAGAAGGTATATGGAGAAACCTCCACCTGGCAGGCCGTCTGTTGAGGCCTGTCGAGAGTCAGTGCTTGAAGCAGCGGTTTGAGGAGTGGGTTGAGGGAGGTCAGTACTCATAGAATGGCTATAAAGAAGTCGGGTGAAAAGTGGCTGGTCGATATTTATCCAGATGGGCGGGCGGGCAAGCGAGTCAGGAAGCGGTTTGATACCAAGGCGGAGGCCAGCCGGTTTGAAAAGCTCGTGCTTAGGCGGGCGCATGAGGGGAAGCCCTGGAATGACTCATCGGGTGATAAGCGGAGATTGTCTGAGCTGATCGAGCGTTGGTACCAAGTCAAAGGTATGTACCTCAAGGATGGCCCAAAGCGTAGACGCTATTTGCTCCAAACCGCTGAGCTGCTTGGCGATCCGCAAGGTGTAAAGTTGAAACCTGGTGATTTTCATGAATATGCCGCGATTCGGAAGCAGCAAGGCATAGCGGACAAGACTTTGAACAACCACCTCGGCTACCTGAATGCGGTCTATAACTACCTACGTGATATTGGGGAGATTGAGTACGAAAACCCGCTTCTGAAAGTGAAAATGATCAAGATAGACGAGCGGGAGCTTTCCTGGCTTTCTGGAGAGGAGATCCAGCATCTCCTCGCTACAATCGAGAAATTTACGAGTAATCCACACGTCCTGCTGCTGACGAAAATTTGTCTCGCTACCGGAGCACGTTGGGGAGAAGCTGAGTCACTGACAAAGAAACAAGTCGCCGATGGGAAGCTACACTTTGTGCGCACCAAAAGTGGGAAGAGTCGAAGTGTGCCTATTTCGTTCGAGTTGTTTGACGAGATTTGTTTTCACTTGGATAAATATGTCGCTTTTACTCCTTCCCTAAGTGCATTTCGTCGGGCGCTGAAAGCATCGGAAATAGAGCTTCCTAGGGGGCAGGCGGCGCATGTGCTTCGACACAGCTTTGCCAGCCATTTTGTGATGAATGGTGGAAATATTCTGACGTTGCAGCGAATTCTCGGTCATTCCACGATTGTTATGACAATGAGATACGCTCATCTGGCTCCCGACCACCTGAAAGAAACAATCTCTCTGAACCCGCTTGGCATTGTGAGCGATGGCTCTTAAAGGGGAACTGCGTCATCTGATAAATTCATTGGGATAGTAAATGGGTGCGGGTGTGTGTCATCAACCCTGTATATTATGTGAGATTCCGACAGCTCGCCCTCGCCACCACTAGTTGTGAACTTTGTGTGGACTATGCCTTCTGACTCGTTGCCAGGGTACTTTGCGTCTTTACCGCTTGTATAAAATGGGAAGCCAAAATGATAGTGGTACAGCAAGTTTGCTTTCGCAAACTCAACCATTGCTGTTCTCATTGTGTTGGCACTTTTGAAGGGAATTTCCCAGCTGGGTTTGTATTTCCCCTCAAGCTCATTTGTGCTATATCCGAGTTGCAGCGGCTTTATAAAGTTGTCGAACAGCTTTTTGACTACGGCGTCGTTCTTGTCTTGAAGTGATGCAATTGCCGTTTTGCTAATGCTGATACTAACTAAGCACTCAGACATTCCAACCGATTCCTTTCGGGTAATTTAAAACCTTATGCCTTTTTTAGCCAAGCTACAAAATCTTCGGCAGTAGAAATCGCATCAGGAATTTGAACTAGGTTTTCAGGAGTGATTGAGTTAGCACTCTGTACAAAACTGTCAAAGTAGTCTTGATCTGGCATGTTGCCTCTAAAGAAAGTTGCTAATTCTTCTTTTGTGATAACAGTGCCATCACCTGATTTGCCGTCAGCACTATGCGCGAGCCAAGTAGTCTCTTTGTGAGTCATTTCTCTCAATGACCATGCGCCCTCGCGCCCAAAGACATTAACAACATCAGCAATTAAGTCTTGCTGGATGTCGTCGAAAACGTCTTCGTTAAACTGAAAAATACTTGGTGCTGGAATAGGACTTTTACCAAATTGCTTGTATTGGTGGTAAAGGGGTTCTACAACAGGGCCATGCTCCCATGCGACGATCTCTTCATCGAACAGGGGCTTCCCTGTGACGCCCAAGCTAAAGCCTTGGCAGTAGTACACCAACTTTTGCAGTTTAAGATTGGATACTTGAATTCCTGCGCGATCAGCTAAGTGGAGAATGTAGGCTGAAACGTCTTGAAATGTCGTCATTGCTTGCCCCTCCCTCCTAAATCGTCCTGAATTTTCTTCATGCTACTCTATAGACCTCTAGAGCAGCAATTACGTTCCCTGTGTCATACGTGCGAATCGCACTAGCCGACGCGCGCAATCTAGCATCTGTCAACAAAAAAAGCGACGGGAATAATACCTATGTCAGGCGACTGGGTTGTAAATGAGGGAAGTACAGTGACTGTCAGCGTAAAGAAGGGCTTTAAACTGTGGTCAATTTGTAGGCGTTTTGCCGATATCAAATGCTGTATAAAAAGAAAAACCTATGCATATCATATGCATAGGTTTGCCTTATTGGTGGAGCCGGGGGGAATTGAACCCCCGTCCGCCAGTCCGCCGCTCAGGGCTCTACATGCTTAGCTTCCGTTTATTGATTTAGCCTTCTGCAGCCCAACGGTCAGGACGCAGTCAGCGAGTTCTGTATAAGTTTAACAACGCGGCCCAGAACATACCTTGTTGCGATCCCATTCTATATGACAGTCCTTCGCGCGGTATGGGCACCTTGCTGGGACTGCTAGCGGGGTTTAAGCCGCTAGAGCGTAGTTGTCGTCGTTGGCAACTATATAGAGTACAGCTTTGGATTAACGTGATTGGCTGTCATCACGGCATGCACCACAGAGTTTTGTAACCGGCGTCGAATCCAAAACGGCCCCAAATTCTGCAACGGTTAATCCTAACAGTTACCGGGCGCGGACACTAGCCGGTTTGTGCGTCGGCGGTCTGTTGACTGATAACGTCGAGCTGGATGTTGAGGCATTTGCGCAGCAGCTCGGCTTCGTCGTCGAGGTCGGCGGCGGTGAGGGGGTTGGCGTCGAGCCAGTGGCTGGGGATGTGGAGCTGAATCTGTTCGGGGGCGGGGCTGCTGAGCTGGATGTCGTCGGATAAACGCACGGCCTGACGGCGGCGGTAGAAGATGCAGGCCAGCCGCAGCAGGCAGACCATCATCCAGTCCGGGGTGACACCGTAGGTGCTGATGTCGAGGCTTTTGGGTTTGCGGCGGTGGTTGAGCACCAGCACGCTGAGTCGCGCCTGTTCCTGCCGGGAGAAGCCGGGCAGGTCGGCATTGCTGAGGATGTAGGCGCCGTGTTTGTGGTAGCCGCCGTGGGCGACGGCCAGGCCGAGTTCGTGGAGTTTGGCGGCCCAGAGCAGCAGTTTTTCGGCTTCGGTGTAGTCGCTGTTCATGCGGTCGGCGAGCATCGGCAGCCAGCGCTGGCAGAGTTCGGCCACACGCTCACCCTGGGCGGGGTCGATGTGGTACTGCTCGATAAGCTGGCGGATGGTCTCGTCGCGTTTGTCTTTGTGGTGCAGCCGCCCGGCGAGGTCGTACACAATGCCTTCGCGCACGGCGTAGTTGGAGATATGCAGTTCCTGTATGCCCATTTCCTTGAACAGCGCATAGAGCACCGCAAAGCCGCCGGGGAAGACATCGCGCCGCTCGTCACTCAGGCCTTTGAGTTGCAGGCTGCTGGTGTGCTCGGCGTTCAGCAGTTGTTCCTTGAGGGCATTCATGCCGTCGAGGGTGATTTGTCCGGCGTCGCACAGGCCCTGTTCGCTGAGGATTTTGCTGATGGCGCGAATGGTGCCGGAGGAGCCGACGACTTCCTGCCACTGGTCGCGGAAACCTTCCACGTAGGGCGAGATTAACTGGCGGGCGGCGTTGACGGCCTTTTTGAACAGTTTGTCGTTGATATTGCCGTTGGGAAAATAGTACAGGCTGTGGCTAACGCAGCCCATGGGCAGGCTTTCCAACAGGCGGGGCTGTTGGCCGCCCGCGACCATTTCGGTGGAGCCGCCGCCGATATCTATAACCAGCCGTCGGCGGTCTTCAATAGCCAGATCGTTGGCGACGCCGAGGTAAACCAGTCGCGCTTCTTCGGTACCTGAAATAATATTGATGGGTGTGCCGAGGATGGCTTCGGCCCGGGTCATAAACTCGCTGGCATTTTTGGCGGCCCGCAGGGTGTTGGTGCCCACAATGCGGATTTGCGAGCGCGGGACACCGCGCAGGCGGTTGGCGACTTTTGCCAGACTGTCCAGCGCACGCTGCTGGGCTTCTTCGCTGAGGACGCCGTTATCGTCGAGACCGGCGGCCAGTCGAACCATGTCTTTGTGGCGGTCGATGATGCGGAGTTTGTCATCCTGGAAGCTGGCGATAAGCAGGTGGAAGCTGTTGGAGCCGAGGTCGAGCGCGGCGAAGGAGTCGCTGTTTTGTGCCATGCATTTTGTCCCTTGTGAGCAGTTAGTTTACGACCTGTCACTGGCAAATGCGACCACTGAAATATGTCACTAAAATGACATGCATAACCGTTAGGCTGTTGCGCGCATACCAGTGCTTTAAACGTTGTCAGGGTAGGAAAATATGAGCGAAATGACCGCTGAACAGGCGTGGATTGCCAAAGAGCTGAGTTGGCTTTCTTTTAACGAGCGGGTGCTGCAGGAAGCGGCTGATCCGTCGGTGCCGATTATCCAGCGGATTCGTTATCTGGGCATCTTCTCTAACAACCTCGATGAATTCTTCCGGGTGCGGGTGGCGGATGTGCGCCGTCTGGCTGCGTTTTCGACGCCCTCCAAGCAGGAGGACTACAAGGCGCTGATGGAGGAAATTCATCAGAAAGTGCTGAAATTGCAGCGCCGTTTTGATGCCACCTACAGCGCCAACCTGAAGGAATTGCGCCGTCGCAAAATCTACATTGTGAACGAGCGCCAGCTCGACGAGGCGCAGACGGAGTATGTGCGCGGCTATTTCCACAGCCATATTCAGCAGGAGCTGGTGCCGATTCTGCTGGACGATGCCAACCCGATGCCGGAGCTGAATGACGCGTCGATCTATCTGGCGATCAAGCTCAGTTATGAGGGGCAGGTGCGCTTTGCGCTGCTGGAAGTGCCGACCACGCGGATTGAGCGCTTTGTGCGGATTCCCGGCCGCAAGGGCAAGCGCGGCAAGGTGCTGATTACGCTTGAGAACATGATTCGCGTGTGCCTGCCGCAGGTATTTCGCGGGATTTTTCCGCTGGACTCTGCCGAGGCCTACACGGTGAAGCTGACCCGCGATGCCGAGCTGGAACTCAGCGAAGAGGTGACGCAGACCTTTGTGGAGAAGATGGCGCAGAGTCTCAAGCGCCGCCGCAAGGGGGATCCGGTGCGCTTTGTGTACGACGCGCAGATGCCGAATGATTTGATGGAGTATCTGGTGAAGCGGTTGGGACTGGGTCGCCTCGACTCGATGATCCCCGGTGGCCGCTACCACAACTCCAAAGACTTTATGCGCTTCCCCAATCTGGGGCCGGCGTATCTGGATGCGAAGGCGCTGCCGAAAATCCGGGTGCCGGAAATTGACGCCGCAGACAATATTCTGAGCTGCATGCGCGAGCAGGATATTCTGCTGTTCTATCCCTATCACAGCTTCGATTACCTGACGGACCTGCTGAAAACTGCCGCGATTGATCCGGCGGTGAAGTCGATCCGAGTCAGCCTGTACCGGGTGGCGTCGAACTCACATGTTGTCGATGCGCTGCTGAACGCGGTCGCCAACCACAAAGAAGTGACGGTGGTGGTGGAGTTGCAGGCGCGCTTTGATGAAGAAGCCAACATCGCGCTGTCGCAGCGTCTGACCGATGGCGGTGTGAACGTGATTTTGGGTGTGCCGGGCTTGAAGGTGCACAGCAAACTGATTTCGATCAGCCGCCAGGAAGGGAATCTTCAGAAGTACTACACCCACGTGGGCACGGGTAACTTCAACGAGAAGACGGCGGAGGTGTACACGGACTTCAGCCTGCTGACCTACGATCAGGCCATTGGTGATGAGGTGGCCAAGGTGTTCGACTTTATCGCCTATACCTACAAGCGCCATGAGTTTAAGCATCTGGCGGTGTCGCCGCTGAACAGCCGCGAGCGCGTGCTGGATAATGTGCAGGGCGAAATCGATGCGGCGCGGGCGGGCAAGGAGTGCGGCATTACGCTGAAGTGTAACAATCTGGTGGACCGCGAACTGGTCGATAAGCTGTACGAGGCCAGTCAGGCGGGGGTGCCGGTGCGTTTGATTGTGCGCGGCATGTGCTCGCTGCTGCCGGGTGTGCCGGGCGTGAGCGAGAATATTGAGGCGATCAGTATTGTCGACGGCTATCTGGAGCACCCGCGGGTGTATATCTTCCGCAATCGCGGCAAGCCCAAGTATTACATTTCCTCGGCGGATTTGATGACGCGCAATATCGACTTCCGGGTGGAGGTGACCTGTCCGGTTTACAGTCCGGTGCTGCAGAAGCGGATTCAGAACATCATTGATATTCAGTGGGCCGACAATGTGAAGGCGCGGATGATCGATGCGTCGCAGAGCAATGATTTCCGTCCCCGCAAAAAGAGTTCTGCCAAGGTGCGTTCACAACTGCAGATTCACAGCTATCTGGCGACAGGCAAGTTGCCGCGACTGCCCAAGCTGGACTACCGTCCCAGAGTGAAGCTGAAAAAAGGCAAGAAGTCGAAGAAGGGCTGAGGGGCTGAAGGGCTGTTAGGCGCCTGAGCCAATGGTCAGGCGCGGATCACCAACAGTTCGCCGCTGATGGATTTGGGCGTTTTTACTTCCCAGTCCAGCAGCTCAGCATTGAAGTTTTTCTGGCATTTGCGGGCGAGCTTGTGAAACGGCGAGCGGCCCGGATCGGCAATGATGATGGTTTTTACCCCGGCATCCAGTGCGGCTTCGATGGCGCTGTACAGCGGGTTAACCAGTTTGGGCCAGAAGCAGATATCGCCACCGAGCAGCATCTTCTGGCCTTTCAATTCCTTGATGCCCAATTCTTCATAGCGCGCGACCCGGGTTTTGATGGTCACGTCGTTCAGCAGTGCGTGCGCGTCGAGGTAGGGGAAGACGTGCTCGTCGGCATCGACGGCGGTGACTTTGGCGCCAAACTGCATCGCACAGAAAATACTCAGAATGCCCCAGCCGGAACCGATCTCGGTGATCTTGCTGCCGCGTCGCGGCGGGTGTTGCAGCAGGTAGTCCATGATCAGGAAGGAGGAGCCCCACACCTGATAGCCGTGGATTTCCGGCTCGGCCAGTGCCCGGCGCATGCGGCGAATCAGTTTGTGGCTTTTTTTCAGGATCAGCACGTCGTGGACGATGCGAATATTCTTGAGGGCGTCGGCTTGGCTCATGCCAGAGGCGTTCCTTGTCTGAGGGTTAGCGAAGCTGCTTAGGACGAATCTGTTCCGTGAGCTTGGCGCTGTCGGTGCGCAACTGATCCCAGTATTCCACATTGATCTCGAGAGTGATGAATGTGGTGGTGCTGAAGTTTTCAATTTCGCCGTCGTAGAGGTAGTTCACCAGATCGCGCAGCGCCGGGTTGTGGCCGATAATCAGCGGCGCGGTGCAGCTATTGTCCAGCTCTTTGAGCCAGGTCAGCAGGGTGTCGCGGTCGAAGGTATAGAGGGCGTCGTCGATGGTGGTCTCGACGCCGTCAAACAGCGTGCTTTCGGCGCGGAAGCGTTGCAGGGTTTCCGTGCAGCGGCGGGCGCTGCTGCAATAGATGCGGGTGAAGTGGTGTTCCGACTGGCTGAGCGCGCGGGCAACCCTTGCGCAGTCCTGTTTGCCGCGACGCGTCAGATGACGGTCGGCATCGCGCAGCTCGTCTTTTTCCCAGCTTGCTTTGGCGTGCCTGAGTAAGTGGAGCGTTTTCATTGGCGGTCGCTACGGGTCAGCTATTGTGTTGTCGCAGCACTCGCTGCTTTTGCCGATCCCAGTCGCGGGACTTTTCGGTTTCGCGCTTGTCGTGGTCCTTCTTGCCCTTGGCCAGGGCAATTTCGACTTTGACCAGATGCTTCTTCCAATACATGGCGGTGCATACGCAGGTATAGCCCTTTTGCTGGGTCGCTTCCTCCAGTTTGCGGAGTTCCTGGCTGTGAAGCAAGAGTTTGCGCGTGCGGGTCGGGTCGGTCACGAAATGGGTGGAGGCGCTGAGCAGGGGCGAGATGTGCGCGCCCAGCAGAAAGGCTTCGCCATTCTGCAGCAACACGTAGGTGTCGGTGATCTGCCCTTTGCCTTCGCGCAGGCTTTTCACTTCCCAGCCGAGCAGCGACACGCCGGCCTCCAGCTTGTCGGTCAGGTGGTAGTCGTGTCGCGCCTTTTTGTTCAGGGCGATTGTGCTGCTGTTATTCGGTTTCTTTTTGCTCATGGCGGCGATTATAGAGCCAGTAGCTGGCAAAACCTATGCTGCTCAGGTAAAAAGACCGCTGCAGTGAAAATGCTCGCCGAAGGTGTATGGCCCTTAAAAAAACCAAAGTCCAGGGAATCTGGTCCAGTCGATGGACATTTCTCGCCGCGGCAACCGGCCTGGTTGTCAGTTTGGGCAATTTCTGGACGACGCCACAGGAGGCGGCGGCGCAGGGTGGTGCCGTCTATCTGCTGGTATATGCGGGCTTTCTGCTGTTGGTGATGCTGCCGGTTGCGGTGGCGGAGTTGCGCATTGCCATGCGCGCCCGAGCAAACCCCATTCATGCCGTTGATCAGATTGCCAGCTTTTCCGGTGCGTCTCGCCACTGGTCGCTGGTGGCGCAACTGTCGGCGGTGGCGGCCCTGTTGCTGGCGGCGAATCTCAGCGTGGTATCAAGCTGGCTGTTTTGGTACATCCCCAAAATGTCCTCCGGGGCGATGGAGGCCGCCAGTCTGGATCTGGTTGCGGCCGAATTCCAGCAGTTGCTGGCCTCGCCGGAAATGCAGCAGCAGTCACTCTACGGATTTCTTGTTCTGACCATTGCGCTGTCGTCGGTAAGCGTGAAGCGCGGCATGGCGATTGTGCTGCGGATTCTGCTGCCGGTGTTGCTGTTGGTCATGGCTGGCCTGCTGTACTTCGCCTATGAGTTGGGCGATTTCGGGGCGGCCGAGCGTGCGCTGTTTACCTTCAGGGCGACGGAGTTTTCCTGGGAGGCGGTGCTTTCCGCTGCGCAGAATGCGTTCTTTGCACTGGGGCTGGGCAGTGTTGCACTGATGGCCTACGGCGCCTATTTCCCGTCGGGCCGCTCGGCCAGTCGCCAGTTGCTGGCGTTGGCGGGCATCGATACCGCCGCGATGTTGATGGGCGGGCTGATCATTATCGCGCTGGTCAGCGACCAGCATATTGTGGCCGGGCAGGGGCCGGCGCTGATGTTCGTCTCGCTGCCCTACAGCTTTGGCAATCTGGTGTTTGGCGATATTGCCGGTACGGCTTTCTATATATTGATGAGTATTCTAGCGATCACCACGGTCGTCGCCCTATTTGAGCCGGTGGTGGCGTATCTGGTGGAGCGCTGGTCGCTGCCCCGTTGGTTGGCCGCTTTGGTGACGGGCGGCACGGTGCTGCTGGTTGCGGAGATCGCGCTACTGTCGTTGCAGCCGGGGTCGCCGCTGAACTGGTTCTCGCGCTCGGCGATGGAGTGGCTGGATATTGTCGTGGCGAATGTGCTGATGCCCATGTGCGCGCTGTGTTTTGTGTTGTTTGCCGGCTGGCGAGTGCCGCTGAGTGTTTACGGCGTGCGTGATCGCTGGCTGGAGAAGGGCTTTTTTTGGCTTTGGTTGCGCATGTTACGGTATATTGCGCCGCCGGTATTGCTGTGTCTGTTGTGCTGGGGGCTATACAGTCGCCTGACATAGCGGTGCCGCCAAGCGAATGACAAGAGCCGGAACTGACCATGAATGACATACGCCGAAGTGCCTTGCTGCCGTATTCTGCGGAGCGGGTGTATGCGCTGATCAACGATGTAGAAGCCTATCCCCAGTACATGGATGGCTGTGTCGGTGCCGAGATTCTGTTTGCCGATGACAATACTATGGAAGCGCGGCTGGACCTGTCGAGGGCGGGTATCCGCATGAGCTTTACTACCCGTAATAGCCTGACGCCGCCGCGCCGCATTGTCTTGAGTCTGGTGGACGGCCCCTTTGAAAAACTCAAAGGTGAATGGGAGTTGCTGGCGCTGGGGGACGCGGCCTGCAAAGTGAGTCTGCACCTGCGCTTTGCGCTGAGTGGTGCCCTGGTCGGTGCGGCGACCAAGCAATTGTTTAATTCGGTGGCGAACAATTTGGTTGATGCCCTGGTAAAACGTGCGAATCAGCAATATGGAAAATAACGACATGATTCATGTAGAAGTGGCCTACGCCCTGCCCAACAAGCAGCGCATTGTGGCGCTGGAACTGCCGCAGGGCAGCACTGTGCGCGAAGCCGTTGAGAAGTCGGGGCTGGATGCCCAGTTTCCCGAGCTCGATCTGAGCAGTGTCGATGTGGGGGTGTTCGGCAAGGTGGTCAGCAAGCCTGAAGCACAGGCGCTGGCGGATGGCGATCGTGTGGAAATTTATCGCCCGCTGATTGCTGACCCCAAGGAAGTGCGCAAGCAGCGGGCGGCAAAAGCCAAGGCGCTTAAAGACGCCTGAGTGTTACTCGGGCTGGGCGTCGGCGCCGCCGCCTACGCGACCTTCTTCAGAGGGGGCGACGTCGGTCACAATTTTGACCAGTGTGTCGCCTTCAAAAAAGGCACTGAGCTGGTGGCGGTCTGAGGGCTTGCCCTCTTTGTTGAGGGTGTAGACGTAGTCCCAGCGGTCCGGGTTGAAGGTGTTACGGATCAGCGGTGTGCCCATCACGTACTCGACCTGGCTGCGGCTCATGCCGATTTCAAGCTGGTCGACCATCTCCTGGGTGATAATATTGCCTTGGTCGATGGACAGGCGATAAACGCCGGGAAACTCAAGGGAGCTGCAGGCGCCAAGCAGCAACAGCAGGCTGACGGTGGCAATACGCAAAAACATAGTCAGGGTTCCAATCGCTCGCAGAGGCGGGGATAATATCGCAATCCTCTACACAACGCTAAGGTCAGTGCTTTATGTCAAGCGAAAACCAAGAACTCCGCAAGGCTGGTCTGAAAGTCACCTTGCCACGGGTCAAAATTCTCCAACTGCTTGAGCAGGCCGAGGCCGACAATCAGCATTTCAGTGCGGAAGATGTTTATCGCTCGCTGATGGACTCGGGAGAAGACGTCGGTCTGGCAACGGTATACCGCGTGCTGACCCAGTTCGAGGCGGCCGGTCTGGTGGTGCGCCACAACTTCGAAGCCGGTCACTCGGTATTCGAGCTGGCGAAGGGCGAGCACCACGACCACATTGTTTGTATGGAAACGGGTGAGGTCATCGAGTTTTACGATGACATCATCGAAGAGCGTCAGCACAAGCTGGTGGAAGAGCGCGGCTACGAGCTGGTCGACCACAGCCTGGTTCTGTACGTTCGCCCCAAGAAGTAAGCTTTTTTCTGTGTCGGCAGTGATCGCTGCCGACACCGTGTCTCGATGTTGGCGCCTCGCTCAGTGGCGCGTCGCCAGCATTTCTCTCGCGTGAGCCAAGGTGTTTTCGGTAATCGCAATCCCGCCCAGCATCCGGGCAATTTCCTCAATTTTCTGGTCATCGCCCAGCGCGTGCAGCTCGGTACGCACACTGTTCTGGTCGCCGGTTTTCTGCACGAGAATATGCTGATCGCCCTGGCTGGCGACCTGTGCCTGATGAGTCACGCACAATACCTGGCTGCGTGAGCCGAGATCGTGCAGCAACTGCCCGACAATTTCTGCGGTGGCGCCGCCAATGCCTACGTCCACCTCGTCGAAAACCACGGTGGGCACGGTGGCGACCTGCGCCGTCACTACCTGAATGGCCAGGCTGATACGCGACAGCTCGCCGCCGGAGGCGATTTTATGCAGCGGCCCCATGGCGGCATTGGGGTTGCTGCGGATCAGAATCTCAATATCTTCGTCGCCGTGGTTATGGGGCTGGTCGCTGTCGAGTGGGGTAATGGCAAACTCGATCTGGCAGTGTTTCATGGCCAGTTCGCTGAGTTTTGCCTCGATACTTTTCTTCATTTTTGCGGCCGCACTGCGCCGTTGCTTGCTGAGCTTTTCAGCTTTCTTGCGATAGTTCGCCAGGGCGGTGTCGCGCTCACTGCGCAGGGCGTCGAGTTTTTCGTCGGTGGCATCCAGCGTGTCGAGCTGCTCTTGCAGTGATTCCTGCAGTCCCGGTAGCTCTTCCGGTTGAATGCGGTGTTTGCGGGCGGTCTGATAGATGGCGTCGAGACGCTCTTCCACCTGCTGCAGGCGTTGTGGGTCCAGCTCGGTTTCGTCGGTAACGCGTTGCAGTTCGCTGGCGGCCTCCTCAATCTGGATTCGGGCGCTTTCCAGCAGGGAAATGGCGGCTTCCTGTGACGGGTGGCCGTGCTGGCAGCCTGTCAGCGACGACAGGGCCTGTTGAAGAATGCCCATGGCATTCACTTCACCCTCTCGGCACAGTGCGAGGCTGTGATGGTTGGTGGACAGGATCTGTTCGGCGTTGGCGAGCTGTTTCTGCTCGATTTCCAGTTCTTCGACTTCTCCCGGCTGAATGGCCAGTCGGTCTAGCTCTTCCAGTTGGTAGCGCAGCAGTTGTTCCTGAGCGCTCTGCTCGTCGAGCTGGCTTTCCAGTTGGGTGAGCCGCTTATTGAGTTTTTGATAGTGGCTGCAGTCGTCACTCAGTGCGCTGCAGAGTTCGGTGGCGCCGGCAAAGGCGTCCAGCAGTTCGCGCTGATAGGGTTTTTTCAACAGCGATTGATGGGCGTGCTGGCTGTGGATGTCGATGAGCAGTTCGCCCAGTTCGCGAACGTCCTGCACTGTGGCGGGCTGGCCGTTGATGTAGGCGCGCGAGCGACCCTCTTTGGTAATCACCCGGCGGAGTCGGCATTCATCGCCGGCGAGCAGTTCCCGTTCCTGCAGCCACTGGCGGGCGCGGGGAATCTGGCTGATGTCGAATTCGGCGTGAATGTCTGCGCGCTCCGCGCCTGCCCGCACCACGCCGCTATCGGTGCGATCGCCCAGTGTCAGCCCCAGCGCGTCGAGCATGATCGACTTGCCCGCGCCGGTTTCCCCGGTTAGTACGGTCATACCCGGTTGTAACTCGACTTCCAGTGATTCGGTGATGGCGAAGTTGCTGATGCTCAAGTGAACCAGCATGGCGTGGCTCCCGTGGGTTGGGTGTTTGGGTTTTGATGTCTGGTTATTTATACAGTAGTTGGCTCGGGTGGCTCAATAGTTCTGGCGGGTGACGCGTGAAATTTTATTCCTGCCCTTGAAAACGCGGCGGTCGGCCCCATTGTCGAGCCAGCTCGATCCCGCGGGGTCGCACACTATTGCAGGCGGCAGGGCCGCAGATTTGAAAGACAGGAGGCTGCGAACGTGGCGGAAGAACAGGATAAGGCTCAGGTATCGGAAGAAGAGCTTCAGGAGCAGGTAACTGATAGCAGTTCAGAGGCCGAGGCCGGGGATGATCTGCAGGCGCAACTGGAAGCGGCTCGTCAGGAGGCGGCCGATGCCAAAGAGCAGGCCCTGCGCGCTGCCGCCGAAGCGCAGAATGTGCGCCGTCGCGCCGAGAAAGACGCCGAGAATGCGCGCAAGTTTGCGCTGGAAAAGTTCGCTGGCGACATGCTGGGTGTGGCCGATAACCTCGAGCGTGCACTGGCTGCTGCCGATGTGGAAAACGAAACGCTGAAGCCGCTCGTTGAAGGCGTGGAGCTGACGCGCAAAGCCTTGCAGGACGCGCTGGCGCGTCACAATGTTGAGGCGATTGATCCGACTGGGCAGCCCTTTGATCCCGAGTTTCACGAGGCGATGGCCATGGTGCCCAATCCCAGTGTTGAACCCAACACGGTGATTGATGTGATGCAGAAAGGCTACACCCTGAACGGCCGGCTGTTGCGCGCCGCGATGGTGGTGGTCGCCAAGGGCGAATAAGCCACGTAAATATTTGCATAAATGCACGCCGTGCCCTTGAAAAGTCGTGAAAAGGGCCAATATCTACGGCAAGAACACAGTTTTGGGGCGAAGCGCCCCGCGCAGTAAACAGCGAATGCGGAGTAACAATTATGGGCAAGATTATCGGTATTGACCTGGGGACCACCAACTCCTGCGTTGCCGTCATGGATGGCGACAAGGTCAAGGTTATTGAAAACGCGGAAGGTGCGCGCACCACACCGTCTATCGTCGCCTACACCGACGACAATGAAATTCTGGTCGGTCAGAGCGCCAAGCGTCAGGCGGTGACCAATCCCAACAACACCCTGTATGCGGTGAAGCGCCTGATTGGCCGCCGTTTTGAGGATGATGTTGTACAGAAAGACATCAAAATGGTGCCTTACACCATCAGCAAAGCCGACAACGGCGATGCCTGGGTGGAAGTTAAAGGCGAGAAGCTGGCGCCCCCGCAGATTTCTGCGGAAGTGCTGAAGAAAATGAAGAAGACGGCTGAAGACTATCTGGGTGAGAAAATCACCGAGGCGGTTATCACTGTACCGGCTTACTTCAACGACTCTCAGCGTCAGGCCACCAAAGACGCGGGCCGCATTGCCGGTCTGGAAGTGAAGCGGATTATCAACGAGCCGACGGCGGCTGCGCTGGCCTACGGTATGGACAAGGCCAAGGGCGATCGCACCGTGGCCGTATACGACCTGGGTGGTGGTACCTTCGATATCTCCATCATTGAGATTGCCGAGGTGGATGGCGAGCACCAGTTTGAAGTGCTGGCGACCAACGGCGACACCTTCCTGGGTGGTGAGGATTTTGACCTGCGCCTGATCGACTACCTGGCGGAAGAGTTCAAGAAAGAAAATGGCATCGACCTGAAAGGCGATTCGCTGGCGGTTCAGCGCCTGAAAGAGGCGGCGGAGAAGGCCAAGATCGAGCTGTCTTCCAGTCAGCAGACTGAAGTGAATCTGCCTTACATCACGGCAGATGCGACCGGTCCCAAACACTTGGTGGTGAAGTTGAGCCGCGCCAAGCTGGAATCGCTGGTTGAAGATCTGGTTAAGCGTTCGCTGGAGCCGATGAAGACGGCGCTGGACGACGCTGGTCTGAGCACCAGTGAAGTCGATGAAGTGATTCTGGTCGGCGGCCAGACTCGTATGCCGCTGGTTCAGACCAAGGTGACGGAATTCTTCGGTAAAGAGCCGCGCAAAGATGTGAACCCCGATGAGGCGGTTGCCATGGGTGCGGCCCTGCAAGGTGCGGTACTGTCTGGTGACGTGAAAGACGTATTGCTGCTGGACGTTACCCCGCTGACGCTGGGTATCGAAACGATGGGCGGCGTAGCGACGCCGCTGATTGAGAAGAACACCACGATTCCGACCAAGAAATCGCAGGTGTTCTCAACGGCTGAAGATAACCAGACGGCGGTGACCATCCACGTGGTTCAGGGTGAGCGCAAGCAGGCGGCGGCGAACAAGTCGCTGGGCCGTTTCGATCTGGCCGACATTCCGCCCGCACCGCGTGGTCTGCCACAAATCGAAGTGACCTTCGATATCGACGCCAACGGTATTCTGAATGTATCGGCGAAAGATAAGGCGACCGGCAAAGAGCAGTCGATCCGCATCACCGCTTCCAGTGGTCTGAATGAGGACGAGATCGAGCAAATGGTGCGCGACGCCGAAGCCAACGCTGAAGCGGACAAGAAGTTCGAAGCGCTGGTTACCGCTCGCAATACTGCTGAAGGTCTGGCCAATGCGACGCGCAAGACGCTTGAGGAAGCTGGCGACAAAGCCAGTGATGAAGAGAAGTCTGCCATTGAGGCGGCGCTGAGCAAGGTTGATGAGGTCATTAAAGGTGACGACGTCGACGCTATTGAGGCGGCGACCAAGGAACTGACCGAGGCCTCTGGCAGCCTGGCACAGAAAATGTACGCTGAGCAGGCGGCGCAGGCTGAAGCGGCTGGTGGCGCTGAGCAGGCTGAGGCTGGCAATGCGGCAGACGATGTGGTCGACGCCGAGTTTGAGGAAGTGAAGGACGACGACAAGAAGTAAAACTGCGCGGGGCGATGCCCCGCCGGGTTTGCCGCGAACGGGAGACGGAGGACGCTGAAAGCAGCAGGTTTGCGCGGCGTTTCGCCAACTCCCGTTTCGCGTGTCTTGTCGGTGAAATTTTAATCTGGCGGCGGGCTGCGTGTGAACGCTGTCCCCGCCGCAGATAAAGCGTGAAACGAAACGATGTCAAAACGCGATTACTACGAAATTCTGGGCGTGGAGCGAAGCGCTGACGAAAAGGAAATTAAAAAGGCCTATCGTCGCATCGCCATGAAGAATCACCCGGACCGTAACCCGGATGACCCGAAAGCAGAGGATATCTTCAAGGAGGCCACCGAGGCCTACGAAGTGCTCTCCGATAAAGAAAAGCGCGCGGCTTATGATCGCTTTGGTCACGAAGGTGTTGGCGCGGGTGCCGGCGGTTTTGGTGGCGGCGGTGGTGCCGGTTTCAGCGATATTTTCGGCGACGTCTTCGGTGATATTTTCGGTGGCGGCGGTGGTCGTCAGCGTGGCCCGCAGCGCGGTGCGGATTTGCGCTACACCCTGGAAGTGGATCTGGAGCAGGCGGTGCGCGGCACCACTGCGAAAATCCGCATTCCTACTTTGGTTGCCTGTAAGACCTGTGACGGCAGTGGTGCCAAGAAAGGGTCTACACCGCTGACTTGTGGCACCTGTAATGGTGTCGGGCAGGTGCGGATGCAGCAGGGTTTCTTTGCCGTGCAGCAGACCTGTCCAAACTGTCGCGGTACCGGCACCATTATTTCTGACCCCTGTTCTGACTGTCATGGTCAGGGCCGGGTGGAAGAGACCAAGACGCTGTCGGTGAAAGTACCAGCCGGTGTGGATACCGGTGACCGCATTCGCCTTAGTGGCGAGGGCGAGGCCAGTCCTGACGGTGGTCCGGCAGGGGATCTCTATGTGCAGATCGCGGTGCGTCCGCACCCGATCTTCAAGCGCGATGGCAAGCACCTGCACTGCGAAGTGCCGATCGGCTTTGCGGATGCGGCATTGGGTGGTGAGCTGGATGTGCCGACGCTCGATGGTCGTGTGAAGCTGAAGATTCCCGCCGAAACCCAAACTGGCAAGTCTTTCCGCCTGCGCGGTAAGGGCATCACGCCGGTGCGTGGTGGCAGTACCGGCGATCTGATCTGCAAGGTTGTGGTGGAAACACCTGTGTCGCTGAACAAGCGTCAAAAAGAGTTGCTGCAGGAATTCCATGCCAGCCTGGAAGGCGATGACAAACAGTCGCCGCGCAAGAAAAGCTGGTTCGATGGCGTGAAAGATTTCATCGACGATATGAAGCTCTGAGGCGGGAGGGGCTTGCCCCTCTCGACTTGCCCTGCATTTTTCTCCATCCTGAAAGCCTTTGATTCAGCTCGGGCACCCGTTTTATGGATAAAACCCTCAACCGTTTTGTCGCGGAGCGTCTTTGGGCGCCGGAAGTGGCGGCCTACAGTTTTTGGCGAAAGCGGCTGATCTACCTGCTGCGCTACATTTATGTGGTGCTGGATGATCTTGCCAAAGGTGAGCTGACGCTGCGCGCCATGAGTCTGGTATACACCACGCTATTGTCGATGGTGCCGCTATTGGCGGTGAGTTTCTCGGTGCTGAAAGCCTTTGGTATGCACAACAAGCAGCTCGAGCCCATCATGCTGCAATTTCTGGCGCCGATGGGCGACAAGGGTGTTGAGATTACCGAGAAGATCATCGGTTTTATCGACAACGTCAAAATCGGCGTGCTCGGCACTTTTGGTATTGCCCTGCTGTTTTATACGGCCATCTCGCTGATCCAGAAGATTGAGGCAACCTTCAACCATATCTGGCGCCTGGAGCAACACCGCAGCATTGGGCGGCGTGTGGCCGACTATGGCAGTGTGATGCTGATCGGGCCGCTGTTGGTGTTTTCGGCCATCGGTCTGTCGGCCAGTGTGCTCAGTGGTGGCGCTGTTCAGCAGGTAAGTGAGCAGCTGCCGCCGATAGCCATACTGGTGTCGTTTTTGACCGCGGCGGCGCCCTATCTGATGATCATCTGCGCCTTTACTTTCTTTTATATGTTTATCCCCAATACGCGGGTCACCCTGCGGGCGGGCTTGGTGGCGGGTGTCGTCTCGGGCGTGCTGTTCCAGAGTCTGGGCTGGGGCTTTGGCAGTGTGGTGGTCTCCGCCAGTGACAGTGGTACCTATGCGATCTACTCGGGCTTTGCGATTTTGATTCTGTTCATGATGTGGGTCTATATAAGCTGGCTGATCCTGCTGGTGGGCAGCAGTGTTGCTTTTTATGTGCAACATCCGGAATATGTCGTCCCCTCGCGGCGCAGTGGCGATATGAGTATTCGTCAGCAGGAGGATCTCGCTCTCGGTATTATGACGGTGCTGGCGCAGCGCTATTACGAAGGGCGTCGACCGCTGAGTGCGTCGGAGTTCGTGGCGCGCCTGCGTGTGCAGATTCAGGGTGTGACCCGCGTTTTGCGCGCCCTGCGCACGGCGGGCTTGATCACCGAGAACAGTGAAGATCCGCCGAGATACCTGCCCAATGCGCCGCTGGAAAAAGTCACCGTGCGCGAGGTGCTGGAGGCGGTGCGCAAAGAGGGGGGTGACGGCATTATTCGTTTGCGCCCGCGCAGCGAGCCCGGTGCCGTGGCGGAGGTGCGAAAATCGATAGATCAGGCAGTGAATGATGCGCTTGCCGAGATGAGTGTTAAAGACATGGCGAGGGTGACGGTTGAAGAGCCGGAGCGGGCGCCGCATGCAGATAAAGTGGAACAGACATGAGTGTAAAAATTGCGGTAACCGGCGCGGCTGGCCGAATGGGCAAAACCCTGATCGAGGCAATTTCGCTGGCAGAGGGTTGTGAGCTGGCGGCGGCGATTGAACGGCCTGAGAGCAGCCTTATCGGTGCCGATGCCGGCGAGCTGGCAGGTATTGGTGCCTGTGGCGTATCGGTGGTTGGAGATATTAATGAGGTATTGGCCAGCTTTGATGTGCTGATCGATTTCACCGCGCCGCTGGCGACGCTGGCGAATGCCAAGGCTTGTGCCAGCGCAGGTAAGGGGATGGTGATTGGTACTACTGGCTTTGATGCCGCCCAAAAAGCTGAGCTGGATGCGGCCATTGCGTCCATTGCGGTCTGTCAGGCCTCTAACTTCAGCACCGGTGTGAATCTGTGCTTCAAACTGTTGGATATGGCCGCGCGGGTGATGGGTGATGACGTCGATATCGAAGTGTACGAGGCGCACCATCGTCACAAAGTTGACGCACCTTCGGGTACGGCGCTCAGCATGGGGCAGGTTGTTGCCGATGCGCTGGGGCGTGACCTTGATAAGGTGGCGGTTTACGGACGCGAAGGTCAGACCGGTGCGCGTGAGCGCGACACTATCGGCTTTGCCACGGTGCGTGCGGGCGATATTGTGGGCGATCACACCGTGATGTTTTGCGCTGAGGGCGAGCGTGTGGAAATTACCCACAAGGCGAGCTCGCGCATGTCTTTTGCGCGCGGTGCCGTGCGAGCGGCCTCGTGGCTCAAAACGCAGGCGGCCGGTCGCTATGATATGCAGGACGTACTTGGATTGAAGGCGGACTGAACGTGGCGAAAGTTGCTCTGACGCTGCCCGAGGCGTTTTCTTTCAGCACGGAGATCAGTTTGCTGCGTGGCCATATCAACGCCGGAAACCACCTCGGTAACGACGCGCTGATTGGCTTGCTCAACGAAGTGCGGGCGCGCCTGCTGGCCAGTCGTGGCGAGCAGGAAGGGCGTCGCGAAGACGGCCTCGTCGTGGTGAATGCCGACATGGCCGTGCGCTATATCAGCGAAGGCTACTACGGCGAAACCCTGTGTTTTGAAGCGGCATTCAGCGATTTCCACCGCTGCGGCTTTGATATCGTCTACCGGGTAAGTGACAAGGCGTCGGGTCGGTTGGTTGCGGAGGCAAAAACCGCGCATTTGCTGATGTCGCCGACGCTGGGCAAAGCCGTTGATCTCCCGTCGGCGATGCTGGCGGCTCTGAAGCCGAAATAGTTACATTCCTTGGTGGCCGATGTGGGGCAGTCTCTGGTGGATTCCGGCGACGCTTTCGCGTAAAATTTCGTTTCAGATTTGGGCGCCGGGTTGAGTAGGCCCGTGACCCTCGCAAGGAGCGAGATGGGGTTTCACCGCATCTCGCTTTTTTGCACGCGTATTTTCCTCTGTGGTTCCCTGGTTGTCGTTCCGACGCAAGTCGGCGGTGACTCTCGGCCGCAAGTCTGATCCAGGAGGTTATCTTGACGGTTTCAGCCATACTCGCCCTTGAAGACGGCAGTATTTTTCGGGGTGTTGCCATCGGTGCGCACGGGCATTCGGTTGGTGAAGTGGTTTTCAATACCGCCATGACCGGCTATCAGGAGATCTTGACCGACCCCTCCTACGCTCGTCAGATCGTGACCCTGACCTATCCCCATATTGGTAATACCGGCGTTAACAGCGAAGACGAAGAGGCCGCAGAAATCTGGTCTGCAGGTCTGGTGATTCGCGACCTGCCGCTGCTGGCGAGCAGCTTCCGCAGTGAGCAAAGCCTGTCGGACTACCTCAAAGCGCGCAATATTATCGGTATCGCCGATGTCGATACCCGTCGTCTGACGCGCATTCTGCGTGACAAGGGTGCCCAGGGTGGATGCCTGCTGGCGGGTGAGTCGCTGGGTGAGGCCGATGAAGCCAAGGCGCTGGAACTGGCGCGGGGTTTTGCCGGGCTGAAGGGCATGGACCTGGCGAAGGAAGTAACCACCAGCGAGCGCTACGAATGGCGCGAAGGCAGCTGGACGCTGGGTGAAGGTCATGCGGTGTACAGCGACGAGCAACTGCCTCACCACGTAGTGGCTTACGATTTTGGTGTGAAGCGCAACATTCTTCGCATGCTGGCTGATCGCGGCTGCCGTTTGACGGTGGTGCCTGCCAAGACGCCCGCGTCTGAGGTGCTGGCGATGAATCCCGATGGTGTTTTTCTGTCGAACGGCCCTGGTGATCCGGAGCCCTGTGATTACGCCATCGATGCGATCAAGGACATTGTTGCTACGGGGCTGCCGGTTTTTGGTATCTGCTTGGGGCACCAGCTGTTGTCGCTGGCCTCCGGTGCCAAAACCATCAAGATGAAGTTTGGTCACCACGGTGCCAACCACCCGGTACAGGACGTGAACAGCAAGGTCGTGCACATCACCAGTCAGAACCACGGTTTTGCGGTTGATGAAGACAGTCTGCCCGACACGATGACCGTGACCCACAAGTCTCTGTTCGACGGTTCCTTGCAGGGTGTGCATCGCACAGACAAACCGGCATTCAGCTTTCAGGGGCACCCTGAGGCGAGCCCGGGGCCGCATGACATCGCGCCTCTGTTCGATCACTTCATTGAATTAATTGAGGCCCACAAGGCCGGTTGAGAATTTCGGATTGCGCACTGCGCAAGTGCGGGAGCGGCGCGATGCGCCTCCCGTCTCCCGTCAGCGTAAAGCGGAGAGAACATGCCCAAAAGAACTGACATACAATCCATTCTGATCCTCGGTGCCGGCCCGATTGTTATCGGTCAGGCCTGTGAGTTTGACTACTCGGGCGCCCAGGCTTGTAAAGCGCTGCGCGAAGAGGGATACCGGGTCATTCTGGTGAACTCCAACCCGGCGACGATCATGACCGACCCGGCAATGGCGGATGCCACGTACATCGAGCCGATTGCCTGGCAGACCGTTGAAAAGATTATCGAGAAAGAGCGTCCTGACGCGCTGCTGCCGACCATGGGCGGCCAGACTGCACTGAACTGTGCGCTGGACCTGGATCGCGAGGGTGTGCTGGAAAAATATGGCGTCGAAATGATCGGCGCCAAGAAAGACGCGATCGACATGGCGGAAGATCGCCAGCTGTTTGATAAGGCGATGAAACGCATCGGTCTGGAAACGCCGCGTTCAGCCATTGCGCACAGCATGGAAGAAGCTCTGCAGGTATTGGACTCCATTGGCTTCCCGGCCATCATCCGTCCGTCGTTCACCATGGGTGGTTCCGGCGGTGGTATCGCCTACAACAAAGAAGAGTTTGTCGAGATCTGTACCCGTGGTCTCGACCTGTCGCCCACCAACGAACTGCTGATTGACGAAAGTCTGATTGGCTGGAAAGAGTTCGAGATGGAAGTGGTGCGGGACAAGAACGACAACTGCATCATCATTTGCGCCATTGAAAACTTTGATCCGATGGGGGTTCACACGGGCGACTCGATTACCGTTGCGCCGGCACAAACCCTGACGGACAAGGAATACCAGATCATGCGCGACGCCTCTTGTGCGGTGCTGCGGGAGATCGGTGTGGAAACTGGCGGCTCCAACGTTCAGTTTGGTATGAACCCCGAAAACGGCCGTCTGGTCGTGATCGAAATGAACCCGCGTGTATCGCGTTCCTCGGCGCTGGCCTCCAAGGCCACCGGCTTCCCGATTGCGAAAGTCGCGGCCAAGCTGGCGGTGGGTTATACCCTCGACGAGCTGCAGAACGACATCACCGGCGGTGCGACCCCGGCGTCGTTTGAGCCGAGCATCGACTACGTGGTGACCAAGATACCGCGCTTCACCTTTGAGAAATTTGGCGAGGCGCAAACCAAGCTGCACACCCAGATGAAGTCGGTGGGTGAGGTGATGGCGATCGGTCGCAGCTTCCAGGAGTCAGTGCAAAAAGCGCTGCGTGGTCTGGAAGTGGGGTCTGCCGGTTTTGAGCACAAGATCGACGTCGACCGCGATGACGCCCGCGATATTCTGATTGCCGAACTGACCAACCCCGGCCCCGAGCGCATCTGGTATGTGGCCGATGCTTTCCGCGCGGGCATGAGCGTTGAGGAAGTGTTTGAGCATTCCTGGATCGACCCCTGGTTCCTGGTGCAGATCGAAGACATTGTGAAGTCTGAGAATGCGCTGAAAACCCTGGCACTGTCGGAAATTGATGCCGATATGATGTGGCGCCTGAAGCGCAAGGGTTTCAGCGATCAGCGTCTGGCCGTGCTGCTGGCGGTGAGCGAGCGCCAACTGCGCGCCCGTCGTCATGCGCTGGGTATTCACCCTGTCTACAAGCGCGTGGATACCTGCGCGGCGGAATTTGCGACCTCGACAGCCTACATGTACTCAACCTATGAGGAAGAGTGTGAGGCACAGCCCAGTGAGCGCGAGAAGATTCTGGTGATCGGCGGCGGCCCCAACCGTATCGGTCAGGGTATCGAGTTTGATTACTGCTGCGTGCACGCGGCGCTGGCGATGCGTGAAGACGGTTACGAAACCATTATGGTTAACTGTAACCCCGAAACCGTCTCTACCGATTACGACATCTCCGACCGCCTCTACTTTGAGCCGGTAACGCTGGAAGACGTGCTGGAAATCGTTGCGAAAGAAAAGCCGAAAGGCGTGATCGTACAGTTCGGCGGGCAGACGCCGCTGAAACTGGCTCGCGATCTCGAGGCGGCGGGTGTGCCGATTATCGGCACCAGTCCAGAGGCCATCGACCGCGCGGAAGACCGCGAGCGCTTCCAGCAAATGATTCAGCGCCTCGACCTGAAGCAGCCGCCGAACACCACCGTGCGCTCAGAAGAAGCCGCGCTGGCTGCGGCGCAGCGCATTGGTTATCCCCTGGTTGTGCGCCCCTCCTATGTACTGGGTGGCCGCGCGATGGAAATTGTCTACAAAGAGGAAGAGCTGGAGCGCTATATGCGCGAAGCGGTAAAGGTGTCGAATGAGTCACCGGTACTGCTGGACCACTTCCTGAATGCGGCCGTCGAAGTCGACTTGGATGCCGTGTCTGACGGCAAAGAAGTGGTCATCGGCGCTATCATGCAGCATATCGAGCAGGCAGGGGTTCACTCCGGTGACTCGGCGTGTTCGCTGCCGCCTTACTCGCTGGATGCCGAAACCCAAGACAAAATGCGCGAGATGGTCAAGCGCATGGCCTTGGAGCTCGGTGTTGTCGGTCTGATGAATGTGCAGCTGGCCGTGCAGGATGGCGAAATCTATGTGATCGAGGTCAACCCTCGTGCCTCGCGTACGGTGCCGTTCGTTTCCAAATGTATCGGTATTTCGCTGGCCAAAGTGGCCGCACGCTGTATGGCGGGGATGTCGCTGGCCGAGCAGGATTTCACTACCGAGCGAGTGCCCAGCTACTACTCGGTGAAAGAAGCGGTATTCCCGTTCAACAAGTTCCCCGGTGTTGACCCGATCCTCGGGCCGGAAATGAAATCAACCGGCGAAGTGATGGGCTTGGGTGAAAGCTTCGCGGAGGCCTTCTCCAAGGCGGCGCGTGGTGCGGGCGAGGTATTCCCGACGTCCGGTACCGCGTTTGTGTCCGTTCGCGATCCCGACAAAGCGGGGGCTGTCGATGTGGCACGGCAACTGCTCGAGCAGGGTTTTGAACTTTGTGCGACACGTGGCACTCACAAAGTATTGACCGACGCTGGCCTCAAATGCCAGCGCGTCAACAAGGTGATGGAAGGCCGCCCCCATATTGTCGATATGGTGAAAAATGGCGACATCGCCTTGATTATCAATACCACTGAAGGCAAGCAGGCGATTGCCGATTCCTCGCTGATTCGGCGCAGCGCGCTGGCCAATAAAGTCAGCTACACCACTACCCTGGCAGGCGCGGAAGCCATTTGCCAGGCGCTGGCCTTTGGCGAGGAGCGCACTGTGCGCCGCCTGCAGGATGTACACGAAGGATGGGTATCATGAGCCAGCAAACACCAATGACCGTTGCCGGCGAGCAGGCATTGCGGGATGAATTGAAGCGTCTCAAGTCAGTCGAGCGTCCGCGGATTACGCAGGCGATTGCCGAGGCGCGAGAGCACGGCGACTTGAAAGAAAATGCTGAATACCATGCCGCTCGCGAGCAGCAGGGCTTCTGTGAAGGCCGCATTCAGGAGATCGAGAGCAAGCTATCCAATGTGCGGGTGATTGATATCACCAAGATCCCCTGCACGGGAAAAGTGATTTTCGGTACCACGGTCACGCTGATTAACTGCGATACCGATGAAGAAGTGACGTATCGCATTGTCGGTGAGGACGAGGCTGACGTTAAGGCGGGCAAAATCTCTGTCACTTCGCCGATCGCGCGCGCGCTGATCGGCAAAGAAGAGGGCGATGTGGCCGTCGTTACGGCGCCCGGCGGTGATATCGAATACGAGATTGACCAGGTTCAACACCTGGAAGAGTAGCAGTGATGGTTGCGCGGTGGTTTGATCAGCCGCGCAGCAAGTTTGACAGGCGAGGGTTCGGTTTTTGCGCAGCGCGGTAAAGCAGCGCAATTTTACCGATAGCCTGCACCAGCTCTGCACGGCTGTCAGTGCAGAGCTGTTCAATGACTTCCCGGCGTTCCTGAGGGTCAGCCACATTGACCTTCACCTTGATCAGCTCGTGATCTTCCAGGGCGCGGTTTAACTCCAGCATCACGCCTTCGCTAAGGCCTTTGTCGCCGATCATTACGACGGGGTTCAGATTGTGGCCGATACTGCGAAGCTGTTTTTTGTCGCTGGCTGTCAGAGTTTTCATGATGCTCGTGCTGCGTGGATTGGTGGGGGCGGTATTGTACGGGAAAGGTATACTGTAAGCGATACGCGGTGTGGTCGCGACGCTTGCGACTCAGATTAAAAGAGGGCTTCCCTTGGCGAAACGATCTTCCTCCAGCGGCGCCTGGCTTAAAGAACATTTTGACGACCAGTACGTGAAACGGGCTCAGAAAGAGGGCTATCGCTCTCGTGCCTGCTATAAGTTATTGGAAATTCAGGAAAAAGATCGCCTGATCAAGCCGGGCATGTGTGTGGTGGATCTCGGTTCGGCGCCCGGCGGCTGGTCTCAGGTGGCGGCAGAGCTGGTAGGACACAACGGCCGTGTGCTGGCGTCGGATATTTTGCCGATGGATACTCTGGCGGGTGTGGAGTTCATTCAGGGGGATTTTACCGAGCAATCGGTCTTCGATTCTCTGCTGGCGGCGATTGCTGATCAGCCGGTAGACCTTGTGATTTCCGATATGGCCCCCAATATGAGTGGAGTGAAGGATGTTGATCAGCCTCGCTCCATGTATCTGTGTGAGCTGGCGCTGGATATGGCGGGGCATGTGCTCCGCCCCGGTGGGGATTTCGTAACCAAGATATTCCAGGGCGAAGGTTTTGATGAATACTTTCGAGATATGCGGCAGCGCTTTGACAAAGTGATCACCCGCAAGCCCTCGGCGTCGCGGCCCCGTTCCCGCGAGGTGTATCTGCTGGGGCGCGGTTTCCGCGGCTGAGCGATTGTTCTGTGCTATCGAGACGATAGGCCGATAGCGTAGAGGGGGCGGAATTTCTGTAGTAGAGTGGGGTCTAGTGCTGGGCGCCGCAACATTGTGGTGCGCCGCAAGCTGAATAGAGGATCGGTTCTTGAACGATATGGCAAAAAACCTTCTGCTGTGGCTGGTGATCGCTGCGGTGCTGCTGACAGTTTTCAACAATTTCAGCGTGCAGTCGCCCACTGAGCAACTCAACTATTCCCAGTTCATTACAGAAGTGCAGAACGAGCGTGTGCGCAAAGTCGTCATCGATGGCTTGGTCATCAGTGGCGAGCGCAGCGACAGCAGTCGTTTCGAGACGGTTCGCCCGCTGTTGGATGATCCCAAGCTGATCGATGACCTGTTGGAGCACAATGTGGTCGTTGAAGGCCGCAAGCCAGAACAGCAGAGTCTTTGGACGCAGTTGCTGGTAGCCAGCTTCCCCATTCTGATCATCCTCGCCATTTTCATGTTCTTCATGCGCCAGATGCAGGGCGGCGCTGGGGGCGGCAAAGGCGGCCCGATGGCGTTTGGTAAAAGCAAGGCTCGCCTGCTCAGTGAAGATCAGATCAAAACCACCTTTGCCGATGTGGCGGGTGTGGATGAAGCGAAAGAAGATGTGCAGGAATTGGTAGAGTTTCTGCGCGACCCCGGCAAATTCCAGCGACTCGGCGGTCGTATTCCCCGCGGCGTGCTGATGGTGGGGCCGCCGGGAACGGGTAAAACCCTGCTCGCCAAGGCCATTGCGGGTGAGGCCAAAGTGCCGTTCTTCTCGATCTCGGGTTCTGATTTCGTGGAAATGTTTGTGGGGGTCGGTGCCTCCCGTGTTCGGGATATGTTCGAACAGGCCAAAAAGCAGGCGCCCTGCATTATCTTCATCGACGAGATCGATGCCGTGGGTCGGCACCGTGGCGCCGGTATGGGCGGTGGTCACGATGAGCGTGAGCAGACGTTGAACCAGTTGCTGGTGGAGATGGACGGGTTTGAAGTGAATGACGGCGTCATCGTCATTGCGGCGACCAACCGCCCCGATGTGCTCGATCCCGCTCTGTTGCGCCCCGGCCGTTTCGACCGTCAGGTGGTGGTGGGTCTGCCAGACATTCGCGGCCGCGAGCAGATTCTGAAAGTACATATGCGCAAGTTGCCGGTGTCGGACGATGTGGATCCTGCAGTGATCGCCCGTGGTACGCCCGGTTTCTCCGGTGCCGATCTGGCGAACCTCGCAAACGAGGCCGCATTGTTTGCCGCCCGGGCCAACCTTCGTCTGGTGTCGATGGAGCAGTTCGATCTGGCCAAGGACAAAATCATGATGGGCGCTGAGCGTAAGTCCATGGTGATGTCCGAAAAAGAAAAACTGAACACGGCTTACCACGAGGCGGGGCATGCGATCGTCGGGCGCGTCGTGCCGGAGCACGATCCCGTCTATAAGGTCAGTATTATTCCGCGTGGTCGCGCTCTGGGTGTGACCATGTTCCTGCCTGAAGAAGACCGCTATAGCCTGAGTCGTCGCCACATTATCAGCCAGATTTGTTCACTGTTCGGCGGGCGTATTGCTGAAGAGATGACCCTGGGTGCGGATGGTGTGACCACCGGGGCGTCCAACGATATTCAGCGGGCGACGGATATCGCCCGGAAGATGGTTACTAAATGGGGGCTGTCAGAGAAAATGGGCCCTCTGATGTACGACGACGCCGATGAAGAGGTGTTTCTTGGTCGCTCCGCCGCTCAATCTGGTAAGAGCGTGTCGGGAGAGACTGCACGTCAGATCGACGAGGAAGTGCGTCGCATCATTGACGATTGTTATGCAACGGCCAAAGGTATCCTGGAAGAGAATCGCAGCAAGCTGGATATGATGGCCGAGGCATTGATGATGTACGAAACCATCGATGCCAAACAGATTGATGACATCATGGCAGGACGGAAGCCGCGTCGGCCGGCGGGCTGGGATGACGATAACCGTCGTGGTGGCCAGCAGCGCGCGGTTGATGATGAAGCGGATAAGCCGGGCAGCGATGATGATGCGTCGGATAAGCGCCGCCCGGAAGATCCTTTCGCGGGATCGGTCAGCGATCACTAATCTGATTCCATGAGCACCATTCCCGCTATGTCGCCACAGCTTCGCTGTGGCGATCGCATTTTAGACCTCTCCAGACCGAGTGTGATGGCCGTGATCAATGTCACGCCGGACTCTTTTTCCGACGGCGGCCGGTTTGTTCGCGATGGGCGTATAGCCGTCGACGCTGTACTGGCACAGGTTGAGCGCGCGATTCATTCTGGGGCGCAGTTGATTGATGTGGGCGGTGAGTCGACGCGCCCCGGAGCCGATGCGGTATCTGAGTCAGAAGAGTTAGAACGTGTTGTGCCGGTTGTAAGCGCGATTGCGGAGCGCTTTGAAACGATCATTTCTGTGGATACCAGTTCGGCGTCGGTAATTCGGGAGTCTGCGCGAGCGGGGGCAGGCTTGATCAATGATGTGCGCTCGCTGAGCCGCGAGGGTGCTATGCAGGCGGCGGCAGAGAGCGGTCTTCCCGTTTGCGTGATGCATATGAATGGCGAGCCTCAGGTAATGCAGCGCCAGCCGCATTATGACGACGTGGTTGCTGAGGTGATCGAATTTCTTGAGGCGCGTGTGGCGGCGTGTTTGGCGGCGGGCATCACTCAGGATCGCATTGTGCTGGACCCGGGTTTTGGTTTCGGGAAAAGTCTCGAACATAACCTCACGCTGTTTCGTGCCTTGCCTGCGTTGAAAGCCCTGGGGTATCCGCTGTTGGTCGGTGTATCACGCAAAACGATGGTAGGCGCCATCACCGGTCGCGAGGTTGCGCAACGTATGCCGGGCAGTATCGTGCTGGCGGCGTTGGCCGCAGAGCGTGGCGCCACAATTCTCCGTGTTCATGACGTCGCGGAGACAGTCGATGCTCTCGCTATAGCGTCGGCGGTGATGGGACAACAACAATGACAAGAAAATACTTTGGCACCGACGGGGTGCGTGGTCGAGTCGGGGAGTTTCCGATTACGCCGGAATTCGTGCTCAAACTGGGCTGGGCAGTCGGTCAGGTGTTCGCCCGGGAAGGTCGCGGGCGTGTGCTCATTGGCAAAGACACGCGAATTTCCGGCTATATGTTCGAGTCGGCTCTGGAGGCCGGGCTGGTCGCGGCGGGGGTGGATGTGCGCCTGTTGGGGCCGATGCCGACGCCGGCCATTGCGTATCTGACCCGAACCTTCAAGGCGCGTGCCGGCATCGTGATCAGTGCCAGTCACAATCCCTACTATGACAATGGCATCAAGTTTTTCTCCGCCGAGGGCAGTAAGCTGCCGGATGAGATAGAGCTGGCGATTGAGGCGGCCATGGATCAGCCAATGTCGACGGTGGAATCGGCGGCGCTGGGCAAGGTAAAACGCATCGATGATGCGGCAGGGCGTTACATCGAATATTGCAAATCCACATTTGGTACCGAGCTGTCGTTGGACGGCTTGAAGATTGTGCTCGATTGCGCTCACGGTGCCACCTACCACGTTGCGCCGTCGGTGTTTGCCGAGCTGGGAGCCGACGTTGTGGTGATGGGGGCGGGGCCAGATGGCTTGAATATCAATGCCGAGGTGGGTTCCACGCATCCCGGCGCGCTCTGTCAGCGGGTAGTTGCCGAAGGGGCCGACCTGGGTATTGCTTTTGATGGCGACGGGGATCGTGTGCTGTTTGTCGATGTTAATGGCGAACTGGTCGATGGTGATGAGCTGCTGTACATCATCGCGGCGGAACAGCGGCGCCGCGATGGCGCGTGTGCGGGGGTGGTCGGCACGCTGATGTCCAATCTTGGCTTGGAGCTAGCCCTGCGCGAATTGTCGATTCCCTTTGTGCGCGCCAAAGTGGGCGACCGCTACGTAAAGGAATTAATGACGGCTCAGGGGTACTCGCTGGGAGGGGAAAACTCCGGGCATATTATTTGCTCTGATGTCAGTACCACCGGAGATGGCATCGTGGCGGCGTTGCAGGTGTTGAGGGCAATGCGTACTCAACAGGCGTCGCTGGCGTCCTTGCGAGCCCCGTTGTCCATGTTGCCGCAGGTGATGATTAATGTGCGCACGGCATCGGCGTTCGATCTGGCGGATGAGGTTTTACAGCGCGAGGTTGCTCGGGTTGAATCCGAGTTGGGTGATGCCGGTCGCGTTCTGCTTCGCGCATCCGGGACCGAGCCGCTCATTCGGGTGATGGTTGAGGGGCGCGATGGTCAGCAGGTTCAATCGCTGTGTGAGCAGCTTGCAGCTTGTGTAGAGAGTCGGGCGCAGTGATTGTTGTATGTGCTCATGAGTTTATGTAAGATTGGCGCCCATTTTGCGCTAAGGGATGGGGTATGCGGAGCAAACTGGTAGCGGGAAACTGGAAAATGCACGGCAGTCGTGCGGCGATCCAGAACCTGCTGGCCTCCTTGAAGGCTGAACTGCCCGCGGAACCTGGCACAGATGTGGCGGTGTTTCCTCCTTCTCTTTATGTCGCCGATGCCCTGGTGGCCTTGAGTGGCAGTCCGGTTGCCGTAGGTGCGCAGAATGTCTGCGATCAGGCGGCGCAGGGAGCCTTCACTGGAGAGGTGTCAGCGGAAATGCTGGCGGATGTCGGTTGTCGCTATGCCATTGTTGGGCATTCGGAGCGCCGGGCTCTTTACGGTGAAAGCAGTGCTGTTGTGGCCGTTAAAGTGCAGCGCTGCCTTAATGCGGGTGTCGTGCCGATTCTTTGTGTGGGTGAAACCGACGAAGAGCGAGAGGCCGGGCGGACGCTGGATGTTGTTGCTGAGCAGTTAGATGCAGTGATGCAAACGGTAGCGGTCGGTGAGCTTTCGTCGCTGGTTGTTGCCTATGAGCCGGTCTGGGCTATTGGAACTGGCAAGACGGCCAGTCCTGAGCAGGCGCAGGATGTCCATGCGTTTATTCGCCAGCGGATTGCTGGCTACAGTGAAAAGCTGGCGGCCGGAGTTCGTATTTTGTACGGCGGCAGTGTAAAGGCGGCAAATGCTGCTGAATTGTTTAGTCAGGCCGATATTGATGGTGGTCTGGTTGGTGGCGCATCGCTGGATGCGCAAGAATTTTCCGCAATATGCCGAGCGGCGGAGTAAATGGAACAGATTATTCTTGTTGTACACGTCCTTGCTGCACTGGCCATTATTGGTCTGATTCTGGTGCAACAGGGCAAGGGTGCCGATATGGGTGCTTCTTTTGGTGCGGGTGCGTCGCAAACGTTGTTTGGTAGCGATGGTAGTGGTAATGTGCTGACCCGCGCTACAGCCATCCTGGCGACCGTGTTTTTCTTGACCAGCCTGTCATTGGCCTATGTGGCCAAGCAGCGCAGTGTTGTCGATGAAGATATCATTGATGTGCCGGTGCTTGAAGAAAGTCGCGATGTGGCGCCGGTTCCCAATGCGGAGATTCCGGCAGCGGATGCAGATATGCCGGCCGTTGGTGACATGCCGTCGGAGTCGCAGTAAGTAACAGATACGCCGAAGTGGTGGAATTGGTAGACACGCTATCTTGAGGGGGTAGTGAGCATAGCTCGTGCGGGTTCAAGTCCCGCCTTCGGCACCAACTGATGAAAGGCAGCCAAGCGGCTGCCTTTTTTGTTGGGGGTTTTGAGGCTGATATTGTTGCGGTTATATGCGTGCTGCCTTGACCTGTGCGTGGTGCCTGTCTATAATTTCGCCTCCTTTGAGCAGGTCGGCTCGATGCGGTTTTTGCCGGTCTCGAGTGCAGGGCGACATTGCTTTTTACGCAGATTTTTTAAAAGCCCCTTGCACAGGGGCTTTTTCGTATTGTCGCCATGCGTGGCGGTGATCGACAGGGATTTTCGTTAGTGGGCCTCGGGCCCATTTTTTATTGGTGGGTAGTGAATCTTGTCAGCACAGCGCGACAAACTGGAAGAACTGCTGCGGCCCGGCGTTGAAGCGCTGGGTTTCGAGCTGTGGGGCGTGGAGTATCAGTCTCACGCGAGGCAGAGCCTGCTGCGAATTTACATCGATGCTGAAAAGGGCGTGTCGGTTGATGACTGCGCCAAAGTCAGTCATCAGGTCAGTGGGGTTCTTGATGTCGAAGACCCGATTACCGGGGAATACACTCTGGAAGTGTCTTCGCCGGGAATGGATCGCCCGCTGTACCACCTGGAGCAGTATCGCCGTTATATCGGCAGTGACATTAATATCCGCCTGCGCGTCGCCTTCGAGGGGCGTCGCAAATACCAAGGTCGCCTGGTGGCGATTGAAGGTGGTGAAGTGGTATTGCAGCTCGATGGGCATGAGTACCTGCTCCCCTTTGAGCAAATTGACAAAGCACAGGTCGTGCCCAGCTTTTAAGCACGATTAACCATAACAGCCGGCTACGGAACAGAGGCGGACGATGAGCAAAGAAATATTGCTGGTGGTTGAGGCAGTATCCAATGAGAAGGGGGTGTCGAAAGACATCATCTTTGAGGCCATAGAACAGGCCCTGGCGACTGCAACGAAAAAGCGCTACGAGGAAGACTCGGACATTCGAGTGGTGATTGATCGCCGCACGGGTGATTACGATACATTCCGTCGTTGGGAAGTTATGCCCGATGATGAAATGGCGCTGCTCGGTACTCAATTCACCCTGGAAGAAGCTCACGAACACGATACCAGTCTGAAGGCCGGTGATGTGTATGAGGAGCAGGTCGAGAACGTAGGCTTCGGTCGTATTGCCGCGCAAACTGCCAAGCAGGTTATCGTGCAGAAAGTGCGCGAAGCTGAGCGCGCGCAAGTGGTGGATGAGTACGCTGACCGCGTCGGTGAGCTGATTAATGGCACCGTAAAGAAAGTGACCCGTGACAGTATTATTGTAGATCTCGGCAACAACGCTGAGGCACTGCTGCCGCGCGAGGAGCTGGTCGGTCGCGAAGTCTTCCGCATCAACGATCGCGTACGCGCCATTCTGCAAGATGTGCGTCCGGAAGCTCGAGGCCCGCAGCTGTTCCTCAGTCGCGCCTGCCCGGAAATGCTGATCGAACTGTTCAAAATTGAAGTGCCGGAAGTTTCTGAAGACGTGATTGAAATTCGCGCAGCGGCCCGTGATCCGGGTTCGCGCGCGAAGATCGCAGTGAAAACCAATGATGGCCGGATTGATCCCGTTGGTGCCTGTGTGGGTATGCGTGGCTCTCGTGTTCAGGCTGTTTCCGGTGAGCTCGGTAATGAGCGGGTAGATATTATTCTTTGGGATGACAACCCGGCCCAGCTCGTTATCAATGCCATGGCGCCCGCCGAGGTCGAGTCGATTGTTGTGGATGAAGACACGCACACGATGGATGTCGGCGTTGCCGAAGACAATCTGGCACAGGCGATTGGCCGTGCAGGTCAGAACGTCCGCCTTGCCAGTGAGCTGACAGGTTGGACCATCAATGTGATGAGCATTGAGGATATGTCTGCCAAGCACGAACAGGAGTCGGGGCAAATCATTGAGTCCTTCATGGAAGCGCTGGACATCGATGAAGAAGTCGCTGTGGTGCTGGTTGAAGAAGGTTTCACCACTCTCGAAGAGGTGGCCTACGTGCCGCTGGAAGAGATGATGGATATCGAAGGCTTTGATGAGGATATCGCGCAGGAGCTGCGAGCTCGTGCCAAAGATGCCCTGTTGACCCAGGCCATTGCCAGTGAAGAACAACTCGATGCGACTGAGCCAGCTGATGACCTGCTGAATATGGATGGCATGGAAAAGCATCTCGCCTTTGTGTTGGCGAGCCGCGGCATCGTAACAATGGAAGATCTGGCCGAGCAGGCTGTAGAAGATCTTCTCGATATTGATGATATGACTGAAGAGCGGGCTGCTGAATTGATTATGACTGCCCGTGCCCCCTGGTTTGCCGACGAAGACGAATCAGCAAGCTAAGCGAGTCGTACAGTTTAGGGAGATAATGAATGGCTGAAGTTACCGTGAGCCAGCTCGCCGAAGTTGTTGGCGCACCTGTGGAGCGTCTGCTCAGGCAAATGAAAGAAGCCGGTTTGTCGCACAGTTCGGCGGACGAAGTGGTGTCCGACGAAGACAAGCAAACCCTGCTCACCTTTCTTAAGCGCAGCCACGGTGAATCCACCGAGGGGCCACGCAAGATCACGCTGAAGCGCAAAACCATCAGCACCCTGAAGACGGGGTCGGGTTCCGGCAAGAAAACCGTCAATATCGAAGTTCGTAAAAAGCGCACTTACGTCAAACGCGACCCTGCAGAGCTGGCGGCAGAAGCCGAGGCCGAGGAAGTGGCGCGTAAGGCCGCCGAAGCAGACACGGCTGAAGCGGTTGTGGAGGCTGAGCCCGAGGTAAGTGCGGAGCCAGCGGCCGTTGTTGAGGACGTGCGAGCAGAGGAGCCGGCCCCGGCCAGTGAGCCTGTTGTTGAAGAGGCTCGCGAGCCTGAAGCAACCCCTGAACCCGTCGTTGAACCTGAGGTAGAGGCCGAGCCAGAAGAAACTGTCGCGGAAGCGCCTGAGGTTGAAGTGGAGCCTGAGCCTGAAGCCGTTGCTGAAGAGGAGCCCAGTGCTGCGTCAGCTGCCGAGGAGGATGATCCGCGCGATCTCGATCCTGAGGTTCTTCGTCAGCGTGCGATTCTTCGCCGTAAAGAAGAAGAAGAGCGTGAGCGCGAGCGCCGTGCAGCGGTGCTGGCTGAGAAAAAACGTGAAGAAGAAGAGCGTGAGCGCCGTAAGAAAGAGCGTCAGGCTGAAGAAAACAAGAAGGCAGCGGGACCACGTCATTTGCGTGCCGCGCCGAGCAACGACGACGATGATCGTGGTCGTGGTAAGAAAGGTAAAAAAGGCCGTGGCCGTCGCGACGACTTTGATGGCGATTCAAGTGGCGGACGCCGCAAGAAGAAGACCCTGAAGCTGCCCGAAGATCAGCAGCGTCATGGTTTCCAAACGCCGACCGAGAAGATTGTTTACGAAGTCTCTATCGGGGAAACCAGCACAGCGGGTGAGCTGGCTCAGCAAATGAAAGTGAAAGCTGCTGAGGTGATCAAAGAGCTCATGAAGCTGGGCATGATGGTTACCATCAACCAGCCCTTGGATCAGGAGACCTCGCAACTGGTGGTAGAGGAAATGGGCCACAAGGTCAAGCTGATTTCCGACGATGCGCTGGAAGAGGCTCTGGAAGAAACGCTGGTTGCTAAAACTGGCGAAGGTACGCTCAAATCGCGTGCGCCTGTGGTAACAGTAATGGGGCACGTCGACCATGGTAAAACCTCGCTGCTGGATTATATCCGTAAAGCGAAAGTTGCCAGCGGCGAAGCCGGGGGGATTACCCAGCATATCGGTGCCTACCATGTAGAAACTGGTCACGGCATGATTACCTTCCTCGATACGCCCGGACACGCGGCGTTTACCGCCATGCGTGCTCGCGGTGCAAAGAGTACCGATATCGTTATCCTGGTAGTTGCGGCGGACGACGGTGTGATGCCGCAGACCGAGGAAGCGATTGTTCACGCCCGAGCTGCGGAAGTACCGCTGGTTGTAGCGGTGAACAAAATGGATAAAGAGGGCGCCGACCCTGAGCGCGTGAAGAACGAGCTGTCTCAGAAAGAAGTCATTTCTGAGGAATGGGGCGGTGATACTCAGTTCTGCTATGTCTCTGCACATAGCGGCGAAGGTATCGACGCACTGCTCGATGCTGTACTGCTGCAAGCCGAGCTGCTGGAATTGAAGGCGGCCGACGATGTGCCGGCTCAGGGTATGGTTATTGAATCGCGCCTCGATAAAGGTCGCGGTGCAGTGGCATCGGTACTGGTTCAGCAAGGCACGCTCAAACAAGGTGACATTGTGCTGGCAGGCCAGTGCTATGGTCGCGTGCGCGCCATGCTGGATGAAAATGGCCAGCCGGTGAAATCAGCCGGTCCGTCTATTCCAGTAGAGATTCTCGGTTTGGATGGTACGCCCGAAGCCGGTGATGGCTTTGTAGTGGTCGAAAATGACAAGCGCGCTCGCGAAGTGGCTGATTTCCGTCAGTTGCGTGAGCGCGAACAGCGCATCAAGCGTCAGCAGGCTGCCAAGCTCGACCGCATGTTCGAGAGTATGGAAGCCGGTGATCGCAAGACCCTGAACGTGGTTCTGAAAGCGGATGTTCGCGGTTCACTGGAAGCCATTCAAGCGTCGCTGCTGGATTTGGGTAACGAGGAAGTGAATGTAAATATCGTCTCTGGCGGTGTCGGCGGTATCACTGAATCGGATGTGAATCTGGCGATGACGTCTGAGTCGGTCATGTTCGGCTTTAACGTTCGTGCCGACGGCGGTGCGCGCAAGCTGGCTGAGAACGAAGGCATTGATCTGCGCTATTACAGCGTTATCTATGATCTGATTGATGACGTGAAGTCAGCGCTTAGCGGTATGCTCAGCCCCGAAATGCGCGAAGAGATCGTGGGTATTGCCGAAGTGCGCGACGTCTTCCGTTCGCCCAAGTTTGGCGATATCGCCGGCTGTATGGTGGTGGAAGGCACGGTGTATCGCAGCAAGCCGATTCGCGTTCTGCGCGATGACGTGGTGATCTATGAAGGCGAGCTGGAATCGCTGCGCCGCTTCAAAGATGACGCCAATGAAGTGAAGGCGGGTCTTGAGTGTGGTATTGGTGTGAAGAACTATAAGGATGTGCGCCCCGGTGACAAGATCGAGGTGTTTGAGGTGAAAGAAATTGCCCGCAGCCTGTAAAACTGCCCTGTCGCGAGGCCGTTGCCAATGAAAGAATTCAGCCGCACGGCCCGCATCGCCGACTTCCTGAAGCGGGAGCTGGGGACGTTGATCCAGCTTGAGCTTCGGGACCCGCGCATTGGCATGGTGAGTGTGACCGACGCTGAAGTCAGTCGCGACCTCAGTCATGCCAAGGTGTATGTCACGGTGATGGGTAAAAACACCGCTCAGGAGGCTGAGGAATCGTTGGCCGCGCTGAATAAGGCCGCTGGTTTCCTTCGCAGTCAGGTGGCGCGAATTAATAACGCGCGTACAACGCCACAGCTCCGTTTCTACTTTGACTCCTCTATCGACCGCGGTCAGCGCCTGAGTGCACTGATTCAAAAAGCGGTGGATTCTGATCGCAGCCGCCAGGCCGACAACGACGACGAGGCCTGAGCTTGGGGCGTCGTCGCAAAGGTCGCGCGGTCAGCGGCATTCTGGTTCTTGATAAGCCCCTGGAGCGCAGTTCGAACTCTGCCATGATTGTGGCGAGAGCGATCTATAAAGCGGCCAAGGCGGGGCACACCGGTGCGCTCGATCCCCTGGCCAGTGGCGTGTTGCCTATCTGCTTTGGCGAAGCCACCAAATTCTCCCAGTACCTGCTGGATGCCGACAAGGTGTATCGCACCACGGTGATTGTTGGTGAGCGCCGTAGTACCGGTGATGCCGAAGGCGAGATCATTGCCGAGGCGGATGCCTCGGCAATGACGCGAGAGGCGGTCGAAGCCGTGCTGTCGCAGTTTCGCGGCGATATTTTGCAAGTGCCGCCGATGCATTCGGCACTCAAGCGAGATGGTAAACCGCTCTACGAGCTGGCGCGTCGAGGGCTTGAAGTCGAGCGTGAAGCCCGGCCGGTGACGATCAGTCGCCTGGAGCTGGAAAGCTTTGTGCCGGGGGAGCGCGCCGAAGTCAGTTTGCTGGTGCATTGCAGCAAGGGAACCTATATCCGCTCGTTGGCGGAAGATATTGGCGAAGCGCTGGGGCTCGGCGGCTACGTTGCGGCGCTGCGTCGACTGCAGGCAGGGCCGTTTGACGAATCTCAGGCGTTGAGCTTCGAGCAGCTTCAGCCGCTGCGAGATCGCGAGGCATTTGACGAGCTGGACACCCTGCTGTTGCCACTGGACTCCGCGCTGCAGCATATTCCGGCGGTATCGCTGAGCGATACGACAGCCGATTTCCTCGTGCAGGGGCAGGCGGTATTCGTGCCGAAATTGCCCGAAGGGCCCTTGTTACGACTCTACCGGGGTGGCGATGCTCAGCCACAGTTTATGGGAATCGGGGAAATATTGGATGATGGGCGTGTTACGCCTCGTCGTTTGCTGGCAAATATGTGATAATGCGCCGCTGGTTTGTCGGCCTAGCCCAAACTGGAACTGTATCTGAAGGGAAGTCCTTCCGAACCTGTCTGTAGATATGCACGGTCAGGCTCGTTTATTCACGCATATCAGAGAGGAAATACCCATGGCACTGTCTGCTGCTGAAAAAGCTGAAGTTGTAAAAGAGTATCAAACTGCCGAAGGCGATACCGGTTCTCCGGAAGTTCAAGTTGCACTGTTGACCGTTAACATCAACAAGCTGCAAGGCCACTTTGAAGGCCACAAGAAAGACCACCATTCTCGCCGTGGTCTGATCCGTATGGTTAACCAGCGCCGCAAGCTTCTGGATTACCTGAAGCGCAAAGATCAGGAGCGTTACAGCAAGCTGATCAAAAGTTTGGGTCTGCGTCGCTAAAAGAAGAATAACTGAGGGGGCCGACGGCCCCCTCATACTTTTGTAACCCCTTTTTAGGGAGGTAATAATCTGTGAATCCCGTTTCAAAAACCTTCCAGTGGGGCGGTCACACCGTCACTCTGGAGACTGGCCGCATCGCCCGACAGGCGACCGGCGCAGTTCTGGTCACCATGGACAAAACACAAGTGTTGTGTACCGTGGTTGCCGCCAAATCCGCCAAGCCTGGCCAGGACTTTTTCCCGCTGTCTGTGCACTACCAAGAGCGCAGCTATGCGGTGGGCAAAATCCCCGGTGGTTTCTTCAAGCGTGAAGGTCGCCCGTCAGAGAAAGAAACGCTGACCTCACGTCTGATCGATCGTCCGATTCGTCCGCTGTTTCCCAATGGCTTCAAAAACGAAGTGCAGGTCGTCTGTACGGTCATGTCTTCCGAGAAAGATGTCGACCCGGATATTGCCGCACTGATTGGTACCTCCGCGGCCCTGGCCGTTTCGGGTATCCCTTTCTCCGGTCCTATTGGTGCTGCCCGTGTTGGCTTCACTGCTGAAGACGGTTACCTGCTGAACCCGACTTACAGCCAGCTCAAAGGTAGCTTGCTGGACATGGTGGTTGCAGGGACTCAAGACGCGGTTCTGATGGTTGAGTCAGAGGCGCAAGAGCTGACCGAAGACCAGATGCTGGGTGCCGTGCTGTACGCGCATCAGGAAATGCAGGCCGCGATCAAGGTGATCAACGAACTGGCCGCCGAAGCCGCCAAGCCCGCCTGGGACTGGCAGCCTGAGCCCGAAGACACAGCCCTGATGGCCGCTGTTGCCGAGGGTTTCAAAGCCGGTCTGGGCGATGCTTACCGCATTACTGATAAAATGCAGCGTTACGCTGAAGTCGGTAAACTGCGCGATCAAGCTGTTGAGCAACTGGCTTCCGGCGATGCGCCGCAGTTTGATGCAGAAGATGTGAAAGGCGTTTTCGGCAAGCTGGAAAAACAAATTGTTCGTCAGCGCATCCTGAATGGCGAGCCTCGCATCGACGGTCGCGATGGCCGTACTGTGCGTCCCATCTCTGTTGAAGTCGGCATGCTGAACAAGGCGCACGGCTCTGCGTTGTTCACCCGTGGTGAAACTCAGGCGATTGGTGTTGCCACGCTGGGTACGACCCGTGACGCGCAGTTGATTGACGCACTGGAAGGCGAGCGCAAAGACAACTTCATGCTGCACTACAACTTCCCTCCCTACTCGGTAGGTGAGTGTGGTCGTATGGGCGGCACCGGTCGCCGCGAAATCGGTCACGGTCGCTTGGCCCGTCGCGGCCTGGCTGCGGTACTGCCGACGGCTGAGGAATTCCCGTACACCGTTCGTGTGGTATCGGAAATCACCGAATCCAACGGTTCCAGCTCCATGGCTTCAGTCTGTGTTGGCAGTCTGTCGCTGATGGACGCCGGTGTGCCGCTGAAAGCGCCTGTTGCCGGTATCGCGATGGGTCTGGTTAAAGAAGGTGAGCGCTTTGCGGTGCTGACCGACATTCTCGGCGACGAAGACCACCTGGGCGACATGGACTTTAAAGTAGCCGGTACTGCCGACGGTATCACTGCTCTGCAGATGGATATCAAGATCGAAGGTATCACCCAGAAGATTATGGAAGTGGCGCTGGAGCAGGCTCAGCAAGCGCGTCTGCATATCTTGGGTCAGATGAACCAGGTACTTTCTGCGTCTCGCGATGGTGTTTCCGACAACGCACCGAGCATGCACGTGATGAAAGTCGACTCCGACAAGATTCGCGACATCATCGGTAAAGGCGGTGCAACGATCCGCGGTATCTGTGAAGAAACTGAAGCGCAGATCGACATTGAAGACGATGGCACCGTGCGAGTATACGGTGCTGATGCGGCGTCTCGCGATGCCGCCGTGGATCGTATTCTGGCGATCACCGCGGAAGCCGAGGTGGGTGAAACCTATCTGGGTACTGTGGCGCGTATCGTTGACTTCGGTGCCTTCGTGACCATCCTGCCGGGTAAAGACGGTCTGGTGCACATCTCTCAGATTTCTGATGAGCGTGTCGAGAACGTCAATGACTACCTGAAAGAAGGTCAGCAGGTGAAAGTCAAAGTGCTGGACGTAGATCAGCGCGGCCGTATCAAGCTGTCGATGAAAGAAGTCGATGCTGAGGAAGCGGCGACCAGCGAAGAATAAGCCTTCGCTGAGCTGTACTGAAAACCCCGCCACGGCGGGGTTTTTTGTGCCTGAAATACCGCCGCGTCTCAACTTGCGGAATTTGCAGTGATTATCGCTAGACAAGGCTTAGTGCTGTGATAATCTCGGATTCAGCGCCATTTTGGTGCGAAGGGAATCTACAACAAGAGGAACAATTATGAAAAAAGTGCTGATTGCATCGGCGTTCCTGGCGGCTTCCAGTGCCAGCTTCGCTGTCGCTCCCGGTGGTCCTAACTGTGGTTGGGGCAACATGCTGTTCTCTGGTCAGTCAGGCCTGCCCGCTCACCTCGTTGCCTCTATTACTAATGGCACATCCGGTAACGCCAGCTTCGGCATGACCTCAGGCACCAACGGTTGTTCTGCCAACGGCACGCTGACTTATGGCGGAAAATCCATGGTGAATCTGGGACAGATCATGGATGAGTTCTCCGAAGATGTTGCCATGGGTGATGGTGAAGCACTGACGGCTGTCGCGGTATCAATGGGCATCGCAGAAGAAGATCGTGCGCTGTTCAAGCAAACGCTGCACAGCAATTTCGACAGCCTGTTCCCTGCAGCCAATGTTGATGCAGAAGCTGTGATGGGCTCAATTGTCAGCTTGATGAAGCAAGACGCGACACTGTCTAAGTACGTGTCTTGATGCGCGCGAACTACTAAACAGCGCGACGACGGCCCTGCGGGGCCGTTTTTTTATCATGGACAGGGCGCATGCGTTTCCTAATTTTCAGTGTGGCACTCAGTGTGCTGATGCCTGCAATCGCCAATGCGGGCCTCGACAAGCAACTCGACAAGTTCAGTCAGGATCCGCAATGGCGGGCCCTGCTGCATTACCCTCGCTCTGGCGCGCAAAGCTATGTTGATGATCCGCGTTTTTTTCTGAGTCCGTCTGGTCACCGTGATCCTTTGGCGGAGTTGCAGGCGACGCGACGCGAGTTTATTTCCCAGCCCCTTCGACGCTGTGACTATCCGGCTCGGGCTCAGTGGTTGGTGGATCGTTCTTTGATTCCTGCGTCGGCGCCGGTGTGTGACGAGTACCGCGAATGGCGAGAGACCTTGGACGTTCAGCAAGTCTCGCTGGTGCTGGCGGCGAGCTACCTCAATAGCCCGTCATCCATGTACGGCCACACGTTTTTGCGTTTTACCCCGGGAGGTGACCGCAGTCGCTCCGACTTCCTTGCCTATGCGCTTAACTTCGGTGCCAATATCCCTCCCGGTGAAAACGATATTTTGTATGCGTACCGGGGCCTCTTTGGCGGTTATCCCGGCTTGTTCAGCATGCAGCCTTACTACCAGAAAATTCAGGAATACAGCCGGCTGGAAAACCGCGATATGTGGGAGTATCAGCTAAACCTGAGTATGGCGGAAATGGATCGCCTTCTGCGCCATGTCTGGGAATTGCGCGATATTAACTTCGACTATTTTTTCTTCGACGAAAACTGTTCTTTCCGTTTGCTGGAGTTGTTGGAAGTCGCACGCCCCGGTATCGATCTCACCAGCCCTTTCGAGTATGCCGCTATGCCGGTCGATACCGTGCGTGCAGTGGTGGATGCGAAAATGGTCGACGAGGTGAAATATCGCCCCTCGAAACGACTGGAGCTGGAGACGCTGCTGGAGACACTCAGCGAGTCGGAGCAGGAATGGGTGAGGCGCCTGGCAGCAGGCGAGGTCGATGAACTGGATAGCGCACTAGCCCAAAGTCGTCAGGCGCAGGTAGTATTTACTGCTTACCGCTACTTGCGCTACCAGAGTAATCGAGACGTTCGCAGTGAGGAGGTGGCAGAGCGAAGCTTGCGCCTTCTTCGTCAGGCAAAGGCTTTGCAAGCCGCTGACGATATTGCGGTGACGCCCCCTGCTCGATCGGATTTTGGACATGGTACCTCCCTGTTGGCGGTGAATGCCGGGTGGCGTGACCTGTCGGACGCGTCGGCGCAGGCGTCGCTGGCCTATGCCGATCTCAACTATCGCATCAGCTATCACGATGCGTTGGATAGCCAATCAGGCTATCCGCCTGGTGCCACGTTAGTGATGGGAGATATAAACCTGCGCTGGCAGGAGCGGGAGGGCTTGCGTCTTCAGGAGTTCACCATCATGGATATACGATCTCTGTCGCCGCGGGACGAATTTTTCTCACCGATCAGCTGGAAGGTGAATTTTGGTCTGGAGCGACTGGATGATGCGCCGAGTCAGCCTCTTGTTGCGCAACTGAGCGCGGGCGGTGGCGTCAGTACAAAATGGCTTGGTGGCATTGCATACGCCATGCCCGGTGTGCGCATGGAATACAACAGTGATTTTCGAGAGGATTGGCGTCTGGCGCCGATGGTCAATATCGGTCAAGTCTGGCAGGGGGCGGTGTTGTCGGCGGAATTGGCTGCGCGGTGGATGGATTTCTCCGGTGCCGGTCAGCGCAAACAGCTCAGTGCGACGGCCAACTATGCCTATCAAGCGGATCGCGCGTGGCGACTACAGCTTGATTATCGCGACCAGCCCTGGGGCGATTCGCTAGGGGTTGAGCTCAGTTGGCGGCGCTTCTTCTGATGCGTATTCTCCGTGCTTTCAGCCTTGTGCTGCTCGTTGGTTTGCTGTCGGGCTGCGAAGCCCTGTTGTTCTATCCCCAGTCGACGCTGTTGCGCACACCGGCGGAGGTCGGAGTTACCTACGAGGATGTCGTGCTAGATGGCGAGGGTGGCGTGACGCTTCACGCGTGGTGGTTGCCCGCCGAGACTCCCCGGGCGACTCTGATCTTCGCGCATGGCAATGCGGAAAATATCAGCACCCACTTGGCCAGTGTGTACTGGTTGCCTGCGCAGGGAATCAATGTGCTGCTGGTGGATTATCGCGGATACGGCCGCTCTACCGGTTATCCCAGTGTGTCGGGGGCGGTCAGCGACTTACAAGTGGCCGTACGCTGGCTTGAGGACAAGGAAACGGGCCTGCCCTGGTTCGCCCTGGGGCAGAGCTTGGGGGCCAGTTTGATGGGGGCGGCGGTGACTGGCCTGCCACCGGACGGGCGTCGACACCTCGCGGGTGTCGTATTGGATGCCGGTTTCAGTGAGTATGCCCGGATTGCCAAAGAACAGGCGGCGAAGCATTGGCTGACGTGGAGTTTTCAGTATCCCGCTGCGTGGGCGATGCCGGATGGCTACGATTTATCCGAAAGTGTGCCGGCTATTTCGCCTGCACCGTTACTGCTGATTCACGGTGAGCGGGACGCGGTGATTGGCGTTGAGCATGCGCGGCGTTTATATGCGGCGGCGAAAGCTCCGAAGCAATTATTTCTTTACGATGGCGGGCATATTGAAACCTTTCAACGCCCTGAAGGCCGGGAGGCGCTGCTGGACTTTATTGCCAGCAGCCTGAGGCAGTGGGCTCCACCAGATTAGTGCTGGTGCCCACCTTCGCCGTGGGCGTGGCCGTGGGCTTGTTCGTCGGCGGTGGCTTCGCGCACACTGTCGATCCGAATACGGAAGGTGAGCGTTTTGCCTGCCAAGGGGTGGTTGCTGTCGATATCGACAGAGAATTTCCCGACTTTGAGTACGGTGGCCGTGCGCATGCCCTGGTCAGTATTGAAGCGGACGATTTGCCCGGGCTTCAGCTTGCCTTCGTGTTTGAGGTATTTGGCGGGGATGCGCTGACGCTGATTTTCCTGAACAATGCCATAGGCCTGCTCGGGCGGTAGCGTGGTTTCGAATTCTTCGCCGACTTCCCGTCCCGCAAAGGCTTTTTCCAGGCCGGGGAGAATGTTGTTGGCGCCGTGTAGATACAGCGTAGCGGTTTCGTCAAAGTTACTTTCGAGTACGTCGCCGCTGCTGTCGCGCAGTTCGTAGTGAAAGGCAACCACGCTGTTTTTGTCGATCTGCATTGCTCCCCCTGAAATAATCTGTCTGATGGCGTGTTCAAGGCGCGTATAGTACCGCCAGATTCCCGGCCGGGATAGCGCTGAAGACCGGGCCGACTAAAGACGGAGTGGAAAATGGGCGAGGTAGTGAAATTCGGCCCGCGAAAACGGAAGCCGACGGCACAGAGTAGTCTGTGTCGGGAAGGACATCATAAGTGGAAAGTTGAAAAGAACAGTCAGTTTGATGTGAAGCAGGGGCGTTTGGTCACGGTATATCGCTGTGAACGCTGTGGTAAACGCAAAACGACCGCGCAGTAGTGCGCGGCACGGTTAATTGGCGAGTTCCTGATCCAGTTCGTCGCTGATCAGCGCCAGCCAGTTCTGGGCTTCGTCCAGGCCCTCGACGGCTTTTACGACGCAGGCGATGCCCAACAAATGTTCCATCAACAGTTTTCGCATGGGAACATTGTTCTCTTGCGCCTGTTCCTGTAGAAACAGGAACGCCTGTGCGCTAATGTCGTCGATCTGCATCTGTTGTGCGTTTTCCCGGTAATCGGATAACGTCACTACTTTTGATACTGCCATGTCGCAACCCTCCGCATCATGTGGAGCCAGTATAGGTCGCTGTGCCTGGCAAAACGCTTCGTAATTACACGTATGAGCGGATCTGTCATCTCTCAGTGAATATCGAGAAAGAGTAACCCGTATTTATGTCAGACAATATTGTGATCGGTGCCGACGGCGTCGAGCAGATTCCCCTGAAGTCCTACACCGAGAAGGCGTATCTGGATTACTCCATGTACGTCATTCTCGATCGCGCGCTGCCGAATATTGCCGATGGCCTGAAGCCAGTGCAGCGGCGCATTGTGTATGCCATGAGCGAACTCGGTCTGAAGGCCAGCGCCAAGTACAAAAAGTCGGCGCGCACCGTGGGCGATGTTATCGGTAAGTTCCACCCCCACGGCGACAGCGCGGTATATGAAGCCATGGTGCTGATGTCACAGGATTTCTCCTACCGTTATCCGCTGATTGACGGTCAGGGGAACTGGGGGTCACCGGATGATCCCAAGTCCTTTGCCGCCATGCGATATACCGAGTCGAAACTGACGAACTATGCCGAAGTACTGCTCAGCGAGCTGGGGCAGGGCACGGTGGACTGGGTGCCAAACTTTGACGGTGCGCTGGACGAGCCGGCGACACTGCCTGCACGGGTGCCCAATATTCTGCTCAATGGCACCACCGGTATTGCTGTGGGCATGGCGACGGATATTCCGCCACATAATCTTCGCGAGGTGGTCAGTGCCTGCCTGCGACTGCTCGATGAGCCCAAAGCGAGTGTTGCCGAGTTGTGTGAGCACGTGAAAGGGCCGGATTTTCCGACCGATGCTGAGTTGATCACGCCGCCGGAAGATATTCGCAAGATGTACGAGACCGGCCGCGGCTCACTGCGAATGCGTGCCGTGTGGCATCGCGAACAGGAAGATATCGTGGTGACGGCGCTGCCGCACCAGACCTCGGGCTCCAAAGTGCTGGAGCAGATCGCTCAGCAAATGCAGGCCAAGAAACTGCCGATGGTCGTAGATTTACGCGACGAGTCCGACCACGAAAACCCAACGCGGCTGGTGATTGTGCCGCGCTCGAATCGCGTTAATGCCGAGTCGCTGATGAACCACTTGTTTGCGACCACCGATCTGGAGCGCAGCTACCGGGTTAACCTGAATATGATCGGCATTGATGGTCGCCCGCAGGTAAAAAGTCTGGATCGCATTCTCAACGAGTGGCTGGAGTTTCGGACCCAGACCACCCGGCGCCGTCTGGAATTCCGTCTGGATAAAGTGCTCAAGCGACTGCATATCCTCGATGGCCTGCTGGTCGCCTTCCTCAATATTGATGAAGTCATCGCCATCATCCGTGAAGAGGACAAGCCCAAGCCGGTGCTGATGGCGCGTTTTGGTATCAGCGATATTCAGGCTGAAGCGATTCTGGAACTGAAGTTGCGCCACTTGGCGAAACTGGAAGAAATGAAAATTCGCGGTGAGCAGGACGAGCTTTCCAAAGAGCGCGATGATCTGGAGCAGACGCTGGGCTCAACGCGCCGTATGAAGAACCTGCTGCGCAAGGAGTTGACCGCCACCGCCGAAGAGTACGGCGACGATCGTCGTTCGCCGCTGGTGCAGCGTGACGAAGCCCGGGCCTTTGCCGAAGAAGACATTGTTGCGGCCGAGCCGATTACCGTCGTGCTGTCTGAAATGGGGTGGATTCGGGCGGCGAAGGGCCATGATATCGACCCAGAAGCGCTGAACTACAAATCCGGTGATCGCTTCAAGCTGGCCGCGCGCGGACGCAGTAATCAATCGGTGCTGATTCTCGACAGTACCGGCCGTGGCTATAGTCTACCCGGGCATAATTTGCCCTCGGCGCGGGGGCAGGGCGAGCCGCTGACCGGGCGTATCAATCCGCCGTCAGGGGTAAGCTTTGAAGGCATGCTGATGGGGGGCGATGATAGCCATTACCTGCTGGCCTCTGATGCGGGCTATGGCTTTATCGCCAAACTGGGTGAGCTGCACGGCAAGAACAAAGCGGGCAAGGCGACGCTCAGTTTGCCCAAGGGGGCGAGGGTGATGTCGCCCGTGCCCGTAGGGGGCATTGACGAGCACTATGTAGTGGTGATCAGTAGCGAAGGCCGCATGTTGGTGTTTCCGGCCAGCGATCTGCCGATCATGGCGCGCGGCAAGGGCAATAAACTGTTGGGAATTCCCTCGGCGCGCGCGGCCAGCCGCGAAGAACTGCTGGTGGCAATGGCGGTGATGGGTTCTGCAGACAGTATTAAGGTGCTGTCGGGCAAGCGTCACCTGACACTGAAACTGTCCGAGTTGGAACACTATCTGGGTGAGCGCGGCCGCCGCGGCCACAAACTGCCCAGAGGTTTCCAGAAAGTCGATGGACTGGAGTTAGTGCCGGGCGCCTAAGCGTCTTCGGTTTCTTCAGACGACATGTCGTTTTTGAGCTGACTCAGACTGAGCTGTTTCAACTGCATGTGCTGGCGGTTGAGCAGCTCGTCGTAGGGTGGTTTCAGGCTGCCGACGCGATTGCCGCGGCAGCTTACCCAGGCATCCAGTCGCTCGTGATGACGGCAGTTGTCATCCAGCCAGATACCCTGCCCGCTCGCGGTAATGTCGTGCAGCTGATCAACCGTCTCACACTCTTTCGCTGCAATTTGCCAGGGGGCACCCTGTTCGCAAATGCGCGCAATACCCGGACGAATTTTCAGGCTGCGATCCAGTTTTTGCAGCAGGTCGGCGGCGCACAGCGCCCGGAACAATGGCGGGTCGCAGTCTTCCAGTTCAAAGAACCGCAGAGTAATGGCGTGGTGGCGACGCAGCATTAATTCGCCATGGTAGAGGCGGGCGATGGCCTCGCTGCGGGCATAGGTGGTATCAATCTGTTCGGCAAAGTGTGCCGGGCTCATCTTCTGTTTCAGATCGTCATAGGCCTGCCATTGGCAGTGCAATACCACGTAGTCGCGGTAGCGGTAGTCGTCGGCCTGCATCAGACGAATCTGTGGATTGTGAATTTCGTCGAGTAAGTCTCCCAGGCAGTCCTCACCGGGATAATCACTTACGTCGTCCTGCATGGGTTGCGCCAGTCGTTGGCGCGCATGCTGGATGTGGCGTTCGATATTGCGCATAGGGACGGCCAGCAGCGCATAACTCAGGCAGCAGAGAATCGCGGTGAGCAGCAGGAGCGTTTTGCCGAGGTCGCGAATTTCATTGCCGATCAATTCGCTGCTCAGCGACAGTTCCACCTGCCCGAGGCGTCCGTCGGCTGCCACACCCGCCTGGTAGTGCAGGTGTTGTTCGCTGCGCACGCCGGCTTCCGCCAGCGCATTGCCGCGGCTGTCTTTGATGCTGCCGTAGACGATCAATGGGCTGTTGATATAGTCCTGCAAAATGGCCTGCAGACTGACGCGGTCATTGCGCAGCAGCGACTGCTGGCTCTGTGACGCCAGTTGGTTTGTCCACTGCTGGCCTATGAGGCGAGTCGTTTCCAGCAGAATCTGTTTGCTTGCGGTCATGCTGGTAATCAGCAGCGTCAGCCCTGCCAGGGCGCAGATCAGAGCGGCTACCAAGCCACATTTGGCGGACAGTGGCAGGCGTAAAAGCTGTTTCAGCATGGCGTGTTCCCGGGCTGAAGAGTGAGGTTGCTGGCGCGAGTATAGCAAGCCTGCAGCGGCGGTAGGCAGGCTTCTTCGCACAGCTGTGAAATTGTGGCCTTTCGCGCATGGTGTGCTTGGGCGAAACCGACAGTCCCGCTACAATAGCGCGCAAACCAAGGGGGCAGTGTGAACGAAATCATCATGATCAATATCGCCGGCGACGATCGCCCCGGCGTGACCAGCTCGATTACCGGTATTCTCGCCGATCACGAGGTGACGGTGCTTGATATTGGTCAGGCGGTGATTCACGACAGCCTGTCACTGGGGCTACTGGTATCACTGCCAGCGGGCACTGAAGCGGCGAGCATCCTCAAAGATGTACTGTTTCGCTGCCATGAAATGCAGTTGCAGGTGCGCTTTCTCCCCGTTGAGGCCGAGCGTTATCAGCAGTGGGTGGCGGGGCAGGGCAAGCAGCGGCACATCGTCACGCTGCTGGCGCGCAAAATCAGCGCCCGACATATTGCCCGGGTGACCGAGATTGTGTCTCGCTACGGTTTGAATATCGACCGCATTGATCGCTTGTCGGGACGCGTGCCACTTGAGGGCGTCGACGAGCAAGCCAAGGCCTCGGTGGAGTTGTCGGTGCGGGGCAATCTGGTGGATGCGTCAGACTTTCGCCGGGAGCTGCTGCAGCTGGCCAGCGCCATGGATATCGATATTGCCTATCAGGAAGACAGTATGTTCCGGCGCACCCGCCGCCTGGTGGCCTTCGATATGGATTCCACGCTGATCGAGGCTGAAGTGATCGACGAGCTGGCCCGGGCTGCCGGAGTCGGTGAGCAGGTGGTGGAAATCACCGAGCGGGCGATGCGCGGCGAGATTGATTTCAAAGAGAGCTTTGCCGCGCGGGTGGCTTTGCTCAAGGGGCTGGACGAGTCCGTGCTCGAAGGGA
>MDTC01039246.1_pt1 | contig 103514 bp, 78 predicted proteins | sample 811181 | NCBI WGS metagenome assembly MDTC01 (sample SAMN05326644, study PRJNA326480) | marine metagenome | isolation source: seawater | place: Pacific Ocean: North | collected 2011
AAACGGAAGAGAATCAGAATCGAAACGTTTAGGAGTTAAAATATTTGGTGGTCAACTGGCTATCTCAGGAAATATTATCGTAAGACAAAGGGGTACAAAGCACTATCCTGGTGAGAATGTAGGGATGGGTAAAGATCACACACTGTTTGCATTGACTAATGGCATTGTAGAGTTTAGAAAAAAAGAAAATAATAGGTCCTTTGTTTCGGTCACTCCAATTGAAAGTTAATCAAGACCTTATTTAATACTATTAAGCGCTTGAGAAAGCGCTTTTTTTTTATCATTTTTTAAGTATATCTCAATTATATAATAGATTTGAGATTGAATATTATTTTTAATTATGCTAGAAATACAGAAAATTAGGCAAGAAAAAGAATTTATTATCAATCAATTGCTTAAAGTCAGAAATATTGATGTTTCAAAAAACATCAACCAAATATTTAAGCTTGATGAAGAAAAAAGAGCAACACAACAATTATTGGACAGCTCATCAGCTAAAATGAATTCTTTATCTGCAAGTATTGGTGAGCAATTTAAGTTAGGCAATATAGATCATGCCAATAATTTAAAGTCACAAACAGTTGATCTAAAAGAAGAAATTAAGCAACTAAAGACTAAATTTTCAAATTTAGAAAGTGAGCTTAAAAGTATTTTATACGAAATACCTAATATTCCTCATCATTCTGTCCCTTCAGGATCTGACGAAAGTGATAATGAAGTAGTGCATGAAGATAATTTTTCTAAGTCTGAATTTGAGTCTTATTTACCACACTGGGATTTGTGTAAACAATACAATCTGATTGATTTTGAATTAGGGGTTAAAATTACTGGTGCTGGGTTCCCAGTTTACAAGGGAAAAGGAGCTATTCTTCAGAGAGCTTTAATTCAATTTTTTTTAAATGAAGCAAATGAAAATGGTTTTGAAGAACTTTTAGTTCCTCATTTAGTTAATGAATCATCAGGTTATGGTACGGGCCAATTGCCCGATAAAGAAGGTCAGATGTACCATGTAAGCAATGAAAATTTATATCTAATACCCACAGCAGAAGTTCCAATTACGAATATTTATAGAGACATAATTATTGATCAAAAAGATCTACCAATAAAACATGCGGGTTACACCCCTTGTTTTAGAAGAGAAGCAGGGTCATATGGTAAAGAAGTAAGGGGGCTAAATAGATTACATCAGTTTGATAAAGTTGAAATTGTTCAAATTACAGATTCCAACTCAAGTTACAGAACTCTAGACAGTATGGTTAACTACGTAGAATCATTAATTAAAAAACTTAATTTACCTTATAGAAAGCTTAAGCTTTGTGGCGGAGATCTTGGGTTCACCTCTGCCTTAACATATGACTTTGAGGTTTATTCAGTTGGTCAAAATAAATGGTTAGAGGTAAGTTCAGTTTCTAATTTTGAAACATTTCAAGCTAATCGATTAAAGTTGAGAGTAAGGGATGAAAATAAAAAAATAAAATTAGCACATACTTTAAATGGTAGTGCATTAGCCCTGCCAAGAATTATGGCATCATTATTGGAGTTTAATCAAACAAAAAACGGGATAAAGATCCCTGAAATTCTTATTCCTTATACTGGTTTTGAAACAATTAAATCATAATAATGTTGAAATTTTTTCATATTTTATTTTTCGTTATTCTCATTTCATGTTCAAATAGAAACGAAAATGATATTAATGACATTAGCAATAAGTTAAATACTATTAAATTACAGTTTGAGAAACTAGATCCTAACTTGGTTGTTATTGCATTGGAAGGTTATAAGTCTAATTCAAAAATGATTAAAAATTGTGTTGACAGCATTGAAAAAGAATTCAATTATCGTTTTGTTCAGTACAAGACAATCAAAAAAGTTTCTCCTCAATTTTTAAATATCTACAATAATTGCAAGAAAAATATATCTTTTGAAAGTAATCAGTTGAAAAATTTGAAGTATGATATTGAAAATAAACTTTTAGATGATGATTCTATAAAAATTTATTTGGATCTTGAAAAAGATAATATTAGTCAAATTGAGGAATATAGTTTAAAATCTATCGAGCTTTATAACTATATAAGAAGCAATAATGATACATTATATCCATACATCACTAACTACGTAGAAAAATACTGTAATAGAAATGAAGATTAAATATTTTTTGGTTTTAAGTTTATATTTCATTTGTTTTTTCTATGGTGTATCCCAAGATAATAGCTTAGATCTTAAGCTAGCAAATAGTTACTATTTGAAGGGTGATTATGAAAAAGCGGTTATGTATTATAATAAACTTAGCAAGAATCAAAATAATTTAGATAACATTTATCAATATTATAAAAGTTCTTTGTTAGAACTTAAAGAATTTAAATCTGCTGAAAAATTATGTAAGAGACTTCAAAAAATTTATCCAGAAAACTTATCACTATTAGTAGATCTTGGAATGATTTATGGTTTTGAAAACAAAGAATCAAATAAAATTCAACAATTCGAAAAGTCTATTAATTCTATAAATTCTAAGAGTTCTTTTCAAAATATTTCAAATCTGGGTTTAGCTTTTCAAAAAATTAATGACTTAGAAAGAGCATTGTTGGTTTACAGGGCAGGTGAAAAATTCAATGAAAATAATCATTTTATATTTCATGATAAAATAGCTTTAATATATAATAAGCAAGGAAACATTTCTGCAATGATTGATACTTATTTAGAATTATTAGATCAAAGTGAAAGGTTTCTTAGCTCAGTTCAAAGCGGTCTTTCAAATAGTATTGACTTTGAGCTTCAACTGAAAGAAAAAGAGCTTCTTAGAAAAAAAATAATTCAAAAGGTTCAGAAAAATAGTAAATCAATTGTGTATGTTCAGCTATTAGCGTGGTATTATTTGTTAAATAATGACTATGAGAATGCTTTTACTCAAGTAAAGGCCCTAGATAAGAAATTAAAAATGGATTTATCGGAATTATTAAAACTTGGGTTGACAGCATTAAATAATAATAATTACAAAATAGCAATAAAGTGTTTTGATGAGGTTTTATTAAACACAAAATCAGTAGAAAGAAAATTTAAAGCAAAAAATCTGAGGTTAAGAGCTATTAAAGAAAAAATTATTTTTAAAAGCCAAATTTCTATTAACGAACTTAATGAGCTAAAAGATGATTATCTACTTACTCTTGATCAATTAAATCAATCTAGAAATATTCCAAGCATTAACAAGAGAAAATATGAATTACTTAAAGAGTTATCTAATATTGAGGCCTATTATTTAAATGATATTTTCTCTGCAAAACAACACCTTCAATTGGCGATGAGTCTTAGAGATATAAATGAAACAGATTTAGCAAATTTAAAGTTACAATTCGCTGATCTCTTAGTTTTAGATAATAATGTTTGGGAGGCATCATTAAAGTATATGCAAATCGAAAAACAATTTAAAAATGATCCATTAGGTCACAAAGCAAAATTTAAAAATGCTCAAGTTTATTATTTCGTTGGTGAATTTGATTGGTGCCAAGCACAATTAGAAGTCCTTAAAGCTTCTACTTCAAAATTGATTGCAAATGATGCATTAGCGCTTTCAATTTTAATAACTGATAATTATAACATGGACACTTCTGCAACAGCAATGAAACTTTTTGCTAAGGCAGATATGCTAACTCTCCAACATAAGAATAATGAAGCACTTGAACTTTATGATTCTATTTTTAATAATTTTAAAAATCACTCTTTAAATGATGAAATCCTACTTAGGAAGGCCAATATTTTTATTAATCTTCATGAATATGATTCTGCAATAGCTCATCTCAAAACAATAGAATTAGATTATTCTGAATCAATTCTTATAGATAATGTTTTGTTTTTAGTAGGTAAAATTTATGAAACAAAGTTAAATAATACTGCTCTTGCCAAGAACTATTACAAAAAAATTCTTTTTGAATATCCGGGCAGTATTTATTTAATTGATGCTAGGAATAGATTTAGAAAACTTTCTGGAAATACTAATGAAAACATTATAAAAGACATCTGATGATCTTATATAATATCACAATAAATATAGATAAAGATGTTAGTGAAGAGTGGTTAGACTGGATGAAGGAGGTTCATATTCCCAATGTTTTATCTACAGGACTTTTTTTAGAGAACAAAGTTGCAAGGATACATGCGGAAGAAGAAGGTGGGATTACTTACAGTATTCAATATTTGTTAAAATCGTGGGAAGATTATAATGAATATCAAACTAAATTTGCTGAAAAACTGCAACAAGAATATCAAGATAGGTATGCTAAAAAATGCGTAGCCTTTAGAACAGTTTTAGAAATTATACACACTGATAAACCAACAGTTAAGTGAACTTTAATCCTTCACCAACTGAGATTTTAGATTTATCTTCTTTTGGGATTCATAATAAGATTTATATTAAAAGAGATGACTTGATCCATCCAATTGTTTCTGGAAATAAGTGGAGGAAATTAAAAGAAAACTTTGATTTTTTTAGTTTTTCTAAATTTAAAGGTATTATTTCTCTTGGAGGTGCCTATTCTTCTCATATTTTGTCACTTTCTTACCTTTGTTTTAAAAAGGGTATTCCATGTGTACTCATAATTAGGGGTGAGGAACCAAAAGTTAAGAATGATATTTTAATTCAATGTTTAAAATATAGTTCAAAATTACATTTTTGCTCTAGATCACAATATTCGAATCAACATTGGGTTAGTGAGTTTGTTTTAAAGAATTATCCTTCTTATTTTTTTATAAACGAGGGAGGGGCAAACAAGTTTGGGATCTCAGGTTGTAGACAAGTAATTAAAGAGTTAAAAGTAGATTTTGATGAAATATATTGTGATGTTGGAACTGGAGCAACATTATCTGGTTTATCCATAGAATTAGGTGAAAATCAATTTATTAAAGGAATCGTAGTCCTAAAAGGAGCTTTAAATTTAGAAAGAGAAATCAAAGAAAATTATTTTTCACAAACTGGAAAGGAGATTCGTAATAATTGGTCTCTCATACATGACTACCATTTTGGAGGTTATGCTAAATACAATAAAGATTTAATTGAATTTATGAGACAACTTTACTGTCAAACCGGAATTAAAACAGACCCAATTTATTCAGGAAAGTTATTTTTTGGTTTAATTGACCAGTTATTAAAGAATTCATCTCAAGTCAATAAAAAAATTATGGTCCTCCATTCAGGGGGGTTAACTGGAATTATAGGTTTTGAAAAGAGATATGGGGTTAAAATATTTAATTAGCCATTTCACTCATGAATTTAATTTTCATAAGTTTAAGTTCCTCCTCACTATAGTCTCCATCAAATTCTTCATATGCAGTTAATATATCGTCTGTTTCAGCGTCTTCTAAAAAATATTCATAGATTTCTTCTTGAGCGTCTTCGTCAAGTATGTTGTTAAGATGATAGTCAATATTAATTTTTGTCCCAGAAGCAACAATATTTTCAATATCTTGAATGATTTCTTCTGTTTTCTTACCTTGACTTTTTGCAATATCTTCTAAAGGTAATTTCCGGTCAATATTTGTAATTAAATTTACTTTTTGTCCACTTTTGTTAACTATACTTTTCATGACAAAATCTTGAACTCGGTCAATATTATTCTCTTTAACATAATTATCGATAAGCTCAACAAAAGGTTTCCCATATCTAAGGGCTTTCCCATTACCAACCCCGCTAATATTATGAAGTTCTTCGACGTTAATTGGATACTGAATTGTCATTTCTTCTAATGAAGGATCTTGAAAAATAACAAACGGTGGTATTTTCTTTTTTAATGCAATACTTTTTCTAAGATCTTTAAGCATATTAAAAAGTGTTTCGTCTAAAGCTCCACTGCCTTTTTGTTGTAATAAAATATCGTCATCATCAGTGTCACTGAAGTCGTGTTCTTTTATAAGCTCAAACGAATGTGGTGAGGACATAAATTCTTTACCTTTTTTTGTTAAAAGTAAAGTTCCATAGGTTTCTATTTCTTTTTTCAATAACCCTGCCACAATTATTTGTCTAAAAACAGCATGCCAATAATGATCATCGAATTCCTTTCCTTTTCCAAAAAAATTAGAATTAAACCCTTTGTATGTTTTAACCTCAGCAGTTTGATTACCAATTAAAATATTTACAAAGTATTTTGCTTTATGTTTCCCTTGGGTATTCTCCACACATTCTAGTGCTGTTAATACACTTTTTTCACCTTCAATTTTTTCTTTAGGATTTTGAGAGTTGTCACACATTTTTGCTCCTGGGCCATTAACTTCGTCAAAGTCTTCTCCAAAATAGTGAAGTAAAAATTTTCTTCTATTTATACTTGTTTCGGAATAGGCCACTACTTCTTGAAGAAGTTGCTGGCCAACTTCCTGTTCAGCTAATGGTTTTCCATGTAAAAAGTTTTCAAGCTTTTCAATATCTTTATAACTATAAAAAGCCAGACAATGTCCTTCACCACCATCTCTACCAGCTCTACCAGTTTCTTGGTAGTAACTTTCTAAAGACTTAGGAATATCGTGATGTATCACAAACCTCACATCTGGTTTATCTATTCCCATTCCAAAGGCTATAGTGGCAACTATCACGTCTACCTCTTCCATTAAAAACATATCTTGATGCTTGGCTCTTGTACTAGCATCTAATCCAGCATGATATGGTAGAGAGGATATTCCGTTAACTTGCAGAAGCTGGGCAATTTCCTCTACTTTTTTTCTGCTAAGACAATAAATAATGCCTGATTTATTAAGTCTTCCTTTAATAAATCTTATAATTTCTTTTTGAACATTTTTTTTAGGCTTAACTTCATAAAACAAGTTACTTCTATTAAATGAAGCCTTAAACACAACAGCGTCTGTCATGCCAAGATTTTTTTGAATATCACTTTGAACTTTTGGTGTTGCAGTGGCAGTAAGCGCAATTATAGGAACATTATCAATAGCATTTATTATTGGTTTTAGTCGTCTATATTCAGGTCTAAAATCGTGTCCCCATTCTGAAATGCAATGGGCTTCGTCAATAGCAAAAAATGAAATTGTAATGTTTGTTAGAAAATCTATATTTTCTTGTTTGGTTAACGACTCTGGAGCAACATAAAGCAGTTTCGTAAGCCCGCTTGTAACATCATTTTTAACTCTGTTTATTTCACCCTTATTAAGAGAGGAATTTAAAAAGTGAGCTACTCCGTCATTATTACTCACTTGTCTTATTGCGTCAACTTGATTTTTCATCAATGCAATAAGAGGTGATACCACAATTGCAGTTCCTTTATTAATTAGAGCAGGGAGCTGATAACAAAGTGATTTTCCTCCGCCTGTGGGCATAATCACAAAGGTGTTATTGCCACCTAAAAGACTTTTAATTACCTGTTCTTGTTCACCCTTGAATGAATCAAATCCGAAATACTTATTTAATGAAGACTTTAAATCTAAATTAGAAGGAATCATTTGATTATTGAAATTTGCTATACTAATATAGTTAAATTGAAATTAAAATAAAAGTACACTATTTTATTTTAATAAATCTTTCATAGTAATGTATGCCATTAAACCTGATGATATAGAAAATGCTTCTTCATCGATATTAAAAGTTGGCGAGTGTAAATTCCATTTGTTATTATTATTTCCGGTACCCAAACGATAAAAACAAGACGGAGCAACTTGACTAAAGTACGCAAAGTCCTCAGCTGTCATTCTTAATTCTAAGTCCACTACCTTGTCAATACCTAGATAATCTATAGCCGCTGACTTAGCGTTTTGAGTTACATTATTGTCGTTTACTAAAAATGGATAACCTACCTTTATTTCAAATTCACATTTACCTCCAGCACTTTTACAAATTCCATCGGCAATAGCTTTCATTTTTTGATGTGCATCAAATCTCCAACCTTCATCAAATGTTCTAAAAGTGCCTTTAAGCTCAACAACATTTGGAATTACATTGGTTGCGCCATTTCCTTGTATATAACCAAATGATAGAACAGATGGATTATTTGGATTATTATTTCTACTAACTATTTGTTGTAGACTATTAATTAATTGAGCAGCCATTAATACTGGGTCATTCAGCTTGTGAGGTAAAGCAGCATGACCTCCTTTACCAATAATTTTAATATGTAATTCATCTGCAGATGCCATATAAATACCAGATTTAAATCCTACTTTTCCAGCTGGTAAATCTGGATAAACATGTTGAGCATAACAAGAATTAGGATTTTCATTAAAAACACCCTCTTTAATCATTAATTTTGCACCTCCAGGAAGTTTTTCTTCTCCGGGCTGAAAAATAAACTTAACTGTTCCTGAAAAATCCTTTTTAAGTTCTTGGATTATCAAAGCAGTTCCTAATAGCGATGCAGTATGAACATCATGACCACAAGCATGCATTATCCCCTTTTTATTTGATCGATAATTGATGTTATTTTCTTCTTGAACTGGGAGAGCATCAATATCGGCTCTTAGCACAACCAATCGATCAGAGGGGTTTTTTCCTTCAATTTTTGCTACTACTCCTGTTTTTAAAATCCCAGCTTCAAAAGGTATTTGGTGTTCTTTGAGAAATTTTTGTATATACTTAGAAGTGTTAAACTCCTGAAATGAAAGTTCTGGATTTTGATGAATAAAACGTCTAGCTTGAACAATTTTGTTCAAATTAGAATTAGCAATACTTTTAATTTTGTTAATCATTTTAAGTAGTGATTGAGACCATTTAAAATCAATTTTATTGCAGCATATAGCATTACACCTCCAAATACAAGTTTGACAATATGAACAGGTGTTTTAAGCGACCATTTTGCACCAAGCCAACCACCACTTATGAAAAAAACTGCCATAACTAAGGCATAATATATAAGTTGATTGTTTATTGATTTATCGTCTTGAATCAAGTTAAAAGCACCACTTTGATAATAGCTATAGAAAGCCAAGATGCCGATAGGGGGGAGCATTAAAGCAATAGAAACACCTTGTGCTTGGTGTTGTTCTAGACCAATAAAGTAGATTAATGCAGGAACAATTATTATTCCTCCTCCAATTCCAACATATCCACCAGCTATTCCTGCAGTTAAACCAATTAAAGAAAGTGTAATAAAAGTAGTTACGTCCATTATTATTAAAAATCTAATGATAAAGATAATTGTTTAATCGAAGGCATTGCAATATGATCATCAATTCCATAACCCCAATCTAATCGTATATAATATCCAAATAGTTTGGAACGAATTCCGAAGCCATAGCTGTAAACTATTGGTTCTTTTTGGTTTTCAATATTGATTGAGTAGTTATGACCATTGTAGGATGTATTATTAAAAGAATTATCAGACGAATAAGGGTTTTTTCCTGTCCATGCAGCCCCAATATCATTAAACCCAATTATCATAAAATTTTCTAAAAAGTCGGATTTTAAAGGTTTTTTAGAAAAGTAGCTAAAAATTGGAATTCTTAATTCATTGCTAATACCAACAAATGAATTGCCATTTCTTGCATTTTGATAAAAACCTCTTAATGGTGTAGCAATTGTTTGAAACTGAAAGTTTTGTTCTGGATCAGGAATTATAGAAGGGTCAAATTTAGCCCACAAATAGCCATCAACTCCACCCATGTAGTAAATCAACTTCTGAAACCCAAATGATGTACTTGCTGCAAGTCTTGATGCAAATACTATGTTTCTATGAATCTTTTGATAGTTTCTTAAATCCATTCCAAAAACAAAAAAGTCAGTATTTGGGTTGTTAATTTCTTTATAGCCTTCAAACCAAGTTTTAAATTTGAAACCATTATTTATATTTATTGCTATTGGTCTTGTTGCATCAAAAATGTACTCTAAAAGTCCACCCCCAAGCAAATGAGTTCTATTAGGTACTGGTAAATGACTTGGAGAATTTGATAAAGTAACTATTTTGTCATGTCTTAAATTGAGCGTAAATCTAAGACTACTAACCTCACTAAAAGGGTATGAATATTGGTGCTTAATATCGTTGGTAATTGTTTTTTCAATAGTAGGAGCATCCATACTAACATTATTTACAAAATTTTCAAACGATTGTCTTGATAATTGAGTTTTTTCATCTAATCTATTTTTTAAATTTTCATAAATTGCAATAAAACCTGTGTTATTAATTTGTACTGGACCTTTGAAACCGCCTGTAATTTTATAATCTTCAAAAACATCTTTTGCTTGGATTAAAGTAAAACCATCGAAACCAGCATTTTTAAATCCTGAACTACTATATCTTTGATAAGCTAAATTGTTGAACGTAGGATTTAACTGCATCACAAAATCACCAATGGTAAAGTTAACATTGTATATTTTTTTAAGCGGTAAAATGAAATTGCCTTTCTCTTTTGTAGTTGAAGAACTATATTTTTTTTGATTATTATTTTTGATTATTTCTTTTTCTTTTTCAAATTGATAATTGTAGATGTTAATTTCGTCACTAGATTGAACTAATTTTTTATCTCCTTCACTACTTTTATAGTCTGTGGATTTTATAAAGTGGGTGTTTTTTAGTACATCCTCTAAAAAAACAACTTCATCAACTTTCCCAATATAAAACTGATATTCAGAATTGTTTTTTAGTAGTAGTGAGTAGTGTTTTGAAAACGGAGTGAAACATATTTCAAGGGCATTTCTGTTTAAATTTGACAGCTTCTGTATTACACTGAAATATCTGTAATGTATTGCAGTATCTATTTGGCTGATTGTACTATCTGTTGTTTTTTTAAAATGATTGTAAATACCATTTTTGTCACATAGATAGTGATAGTTAAATTTATTTACCGGTTGGGGGTGTTTTTCATTAAAGTTGGGAGTATTGGTAAGTTGTTTTAACTTTCTTGTCTTAGTGTTAATTTGAAAAAGGTCGAATTTATTGGTGTTTGGTATTTTTGGATTAGATTTTCTTAAATCCATTCTATTTGATGAAAAAATTACTTCGTTTGAATTTGGAATATATTTTGGGTTATGGTTATCAAAAAGATCATTAGTAATCTGTATTTGACTATTACCAAGAACAGAATATTGATAAATATCAGTTTGGGAATTGCTAACCGCAGAAATGATAATTTTATCTCCTTTTACATTATAAGAACAACTTAATATTTTTTCAAGGTTAAGAAGAGGTTTTATATTTTTTTTATTTTCGTCTGTATCGTAAAGATTCAATAATATTTCACCTTTTTTTTCTTCAAAAATTGACAAAACTTTTCCTAAAGGGTGCCATGCTATCACAGGATGTGAAAAATCAGGAATTCTGTTCAACTTATGATCTCCTTTAATGACAGTACGTAGTTTGTTTTTTTTAGATCATAAATTTTGACTTTATACTGGCCAATGTAATGTTCAACAAATGCTATTTTATCTCCCTTCTTGTTAATTTTAAATTGTCTGTAAACTCTTTCTTTTTTACTTTTTATGTTTAGATTTTTTTCATTTGGTTTAACACTATTTGAAATGTCATCGTTATATAAGTTTTTGTAGTGATTAATAAAATCTTCTTGTAGCATTTCAGCGGTAACACCAAGAACATATATAAATCCACTTTCTATACTTTTACTGACCTTCATCATATAGATTAAATTGGGAATCATATTTCTCCCAAAAACTTCATCTATAAATCTCCACATTCCAAAAGAAAATAATTGTGACTCTTTATTTGTTAGGGAATGAAATTTCTCTGCTTTTCCGCTTAAAATTAGGTTTTTAAGTTTTCCGTCATATGAAGTATTCCACTCAGTAGATAGATAGTCAATCAATCCGTTTTTAAACCAAACCGGCATATTGGTAAAAGATGAACTTTTTACTGATTGTTTTAGATCAGATCCAAAAAGAATATTTTGAACTATTATTTCAGCTATGCCAGCACTTATTTGTTTGTTAAAATCATTATGATTTCCATTGAAATATAAAAAAACTTTTTCTCCGCTTATTCTTGCAGTACCTCCGATATTTGAAGATATGTCATTAGTGAGCCCAATATTACTTTGTCTGAACTTGCCCAGTGAATTATAAATAATAAAATGAATTTTGTCTTCGATTTTATAATCTAAGAACTTTTCTAATTTTTGCAAATATAAATGTGCTGTTTTTGCTGTATATTCGGCATGCTTATGCCCACCTTTTGTGAAATATATTTTAAACCTTTGAAAATCATATGATTGCCAAAAAAAACTATTGTATTGAACTCGATTTTGACCAAATGGTATATTGGAACCAGTGTAGTACTGGCAAAAAATTGAATGCCAGTTACATAATAGTAATATGAATAATAACTTTTTCAACTTTGGCTTACAAAGATAGCTATTTTAAAACCATCCACTATATTTGATTAAAGTTACCTAAATCAGAAATGTTAAAAATTAAAAAATTTGTATTCAATCCTTTCTCAGAAAATACACTTGTATTAAGTGATGAACAAAGTAATTGCGTAGTTATTGACCCTGGATGCTATCATTCTCATGAGGTAAAAGAACTTGAAGAATATATTATATCAAATAATTTAAAAGTAGTTTCTATTTTACAGACACACAGTCACTTAGATCATATGTTTGGAACAAGTTATCTAGCAAATAAATATAAAGTTCCTGTTTTTATTCATAAATATGACGAGTTAACCTTTAATTCTTTTGAAATGGTGTGTAAAATGTACGGAATTCCTATTAATTACAATCAAGCAGTAGAGATTAATTATTTTGATACACAGAAGGGTTTTTACTTAGGAAGACATTATTTAGAAATTAAGTTTGTTCCAGGCCATGCCCCAGGGCATGTTGTTTTTTATAATGCTGAAAATAAATTTGTAATTAATGGAGATTGCTTATTCCAATCTAGTATAGGTAGAACTGATTTGCCGGGTGGAAATCATGAACAATTAATTACTTCAATTAAAAATGAGCTTTTCACTTTACCTAAGGATACAAAAGTTTATTGTGGACACGGTCCTGAAACTTATATTGGAGAAGAAATAAAACACAACCCATTTTTTTAAGTTATATCATTTTAATGAATGATAATCTTTTTTTGAGAGTTCTTGAATTCACTTTTGATATTTACTATGTAGACTCCTTTATCAATATTGGTTAAGTCGATAACTTGGTGATTATCTGTTATTTTATCATGATAAATTATTTTACCGCTTATGTCTGTTATTATGAGATTGACGTTATTATTTGTATTCCAATTTGTAGTGATTTCAAAAATTCCATTGTTAGGATTAGGTACAATATTGAAATTTAAATCATCCAAATTATTTATTCCCCAAATTCCGTCAATGTATGCAATGACTTTTTCGTGTTTACTGTAGCAACTAACAGAGGATATTTCCCAATTATAAAAATAAAAGTAGAAATTACTTCCATTAGTTGTTCCGTTAATGTTAATATTACCATCGCCAGTGTAAGGGAAATTTACACCTGTTGTATTCCTGTATAGCCCACCCTCAGGATATTCATTTAATGTAATGCTGTAGTTACTAGCTGGTTCTAAATCTATGCCAATTGGAATTTTAACTTCTCCATTAAAGGGGAGGTCCTCTGTAATCTCGTAGCTTATATTTTCATTAAAACCTATACTAGAGTTATTAATATTAATACCTACTTCTCCAAGTTCCTCAGCATATATTGTAATAGAATCCAAGCTTATTTCGTTGAAGACATCAAATATCAACCCTTCTCCGTTGTTAAAATTGTAGTAGCCGCCATTACCTATACTATTATCTGTTGGACCAACATTTGATGAATATGCATCTAAATATGCTGCCCAATAAGAAGTACTTGTACTAAGTGGTGGAGTAATAAATGTATTCCCACTAAATAATACGTTTCCTCCGATAGAGTCAAACCAATCGATAGTCACATCTTCAGGACCACTTGCAGTTAAAAAAGCTACATCTCCAACACAACAAACCGTATCATGAGTTCCCTGTACAGCTGGGGGGCTATAAAAATTCTCAAAATTTAATGCTTGATAACCATTATTATCTGCATCACTGTCATTTTCTAGATTAGTTGAAAAAATAAATTCATAACTACCGTCTTCAGACATATCTATGTCATTTAAAAACGTATAAACTAAAGTGTCTCCACCTTGAATTGTATCAAAGACAATTTCTGAGAAAGGTATTTCATTTAGTGTGTAATTTATACTAAATTGAGTTTGAGGAGCAACCCCATAATTTTGAATGGTTACATTTAATGGTGAAACTGCAATTTCACATCCCGAACTTGCTAGTGGCATCTCTACGTTTGTAATTCCAATATCATTTAATGGAGCTTCTTTAATTTCCACATTGTCTATAAAACAATAAGGTCCATAACCTGAAATAAAGTTGAATCTAATAATAATTGAGTTTCCAAAGCTAGATAGGTTTATTCTTCCAGAAGAAACAAAGGATCCAGGATTATAGGTACTTGCACCGTCATTAGATTCTAGTTCCTCAGCAGTTTTATACCAAACTTGAGTCCAACTGGCTCCATTATTATCCGAAATAGATACTTCTAGGCCATCATTAGGATAAAATGAGCTATACAAGTGTGACCAATCAAATATAAGTTCTGGACTAACTAAATTTGATACATCAAATACGGGTGATGTCATTAGTGCATTATTTCCAACTGTCCAGCTGTAAAAACTTGCTTGAGCTGCACTATTATTGTATTGAACACATGTTTGTGTGCCACCACTTAAATCCCAGCAATTTGGTGGCCATATAGAAAATTCTTCAATGTACGGCAAAGAATTAAGACTTACACAAGGGGTATTAAAAAAATGAGGACCAATTAATCTACTTGTATCTCCAATTTCGCATACTCCTTGCACATAAAAACTATATGCTGTATTTGGGTCAATTGGTAAAGAAATATTATTAAATTCTGAAATAACAGGACTTACATTTTCTAATGTGGAGGTGTCATGTACTAAATATACTAGCCAAATACTATCAGAACCTCCATAGTTCCAACTTAAATAAGCAGTATCTGAAGTGATACTGGATACTGTTAATTCAGTTGGTGCAACACAAGAAGGAATTTCTTCATAAATAAAATCATCAATCCATATATAATCATATGTGTAGTTCATCCCATGACCAATTGCGATATAATTATCAACTCCATCATATTTGTCAAAGCTCACTATAATTTCTTGCCACTGATCGCTATTGAAACTATTGTTTAAAACCGTATCATAAGGGCTAAATGTTGAAGCATCAGTTGGGTCACTAATTGTCCCTATTATCAAATCAGACTCATTGTATTGACTTCCATTATTCTGAGCATGAAATCTAATTCTTTTATTACTGTCTAGATCAATTATTTGAGGGCTAACCAAAAGTAAGTTTCCAGAATTATTTAAAGAATTATAAAATGAAACTGAATTTGGGGCTGATAGCTGAGGGTTAAATGCTGAATTGTCAGTTCTTATGAAAGCATAATCATCATTATTTGAATTTACAATTGTCCAGCATTGATCTATTTCTGGTGCTACGGTGTTGTCAAAACTTTGTTCATATGGAGCTGAAATAGGTAGGCAAGTAGTTAAAAAAGTATACGGCCCAGAGAGTATGCTAGTATCTCCTAATTCACAAACTTCTTTAACATAGAAATCATAAGCTGTATTTTCAGTTAACCCATTGTATGAGATGGAATCAACCGAAGTTATGGTTTGGTGACTTGTATCTGGAGTGACTCCATTTGGTGTTAAATACACTATCCATAATGAGTCAGTTGCAACTGAAGACCAATTTAAAGTTGCCATATCAAATGATATGTTAGAGGTATTGATATTTTGTGGTTGAGGACAACTAGGACAAGATTCAACTGGACTTGTAAATATACCAATATTAGGTGCACCGCCGTTATATATCTCATAACCTGTTGGATTTGTAATTATAAAAGAAACTTCACTATCCCAACTTCCACTCGTAAATGAAAACTCTACAATATCTCCTTCGACTGCAAATATTTCAAATGTCTCGGGACCATTACCAAAATTTAAAGTAACTGTTTCACTGCTTTCTCCATTTACAATTACATTAATAGCTGCACCATTCCATCCATCACCATAGCTGTCATAAAGTTCTAAAGTGTAAACACCGCAAACACCTTCTGGCAGAGTGGTGAATTCAATAGGACCTTCAAAAGAATTGGTATCGCCATTTAGACATATATTTCTAACATAAAATTCATAGGTTGTACTTGGACTTAGGCTATCTAACATTATATAGTTAGTGTCTATTTCGATAACATTTGAATTGTTAATATCAAAACCTAATGTATCAAATGCTACCAACCAGACTGAATCAGAAAAACCAGGTGTCCAATTGATAACAGCACTATTAGTTGCAATTTCAGAAACTACGATATTTTCAATAATTGGGCAAGCTGGAAGAGTTGTAAATGAAACAGGCCCAATTAATGCATTAGTGTCTCCAGTCTCGCAAATGCTTTTTACGTAAACATCATAAGATGTATTTGGAGTTAAGTTTTGAAGAACAATTGAGTTGGTATCAAACTCTGTGAAAGTTCCATTATATACGTCATAACCTAAAATATCATAAGAAACCAACCATACCGAGTCAGATAAACCCGGAATCCAATTAATATCTACTGTATTTGGTGTCATATTATTAGCATTAAGGTTATTTAGAATAGGGCAATCGGGGATTTCATTAACTGCGAAATTATCAATAATTACATCATTATCTTCAGTGTCATCCACACTACCCTCAGTAGCCCAAATAGCAAATTGAACAATTCCATTTTCTTCAGCAATGGGTATAATGATGTGGTCTCCACCATTGCTTGTTGTGTAGCTATTATCATAAACTGCAAGGGTATCCCAAGAGCTGCCACCATCATTTGAGATAAGTACTTGTACTTGATCGTCAGAACCAAGTGTTCCAGAATTATTGTTAGCATATTGAAATACACCAAAATCAAATTCAACTTGGAATGGACCACCATTACTTAAATCATAAAGGGGAGATAGTATCCAGTCATTTTTTTCCGCAAGCCAAAGATTTATTTTAACTGCTCCAGTAGTTGAATTATTGGCAAAGCCGTCAACAGTCCAACTACTTGATCCAATGTCAGTTGGACCAGTAGATGGATCACCATTATTGGCTTGATTCCAACAGTCGTTAGGCGGGAACCCTTGTTCAAAATCTTCTAAGTTTGGAGGAATAATTTCTCCACAAGCTGTGGAAAATGAAAATGGTCCAGCCCAAGTACTTGAGTCTTCCGCATCACAAAATGATTGTAAATAAACATCATAAGTTGTAACTGGTGATAAATTATTAATGGAGTAGTTATTTGAAAATGAGGTGTCGATTATTCCAGCTCCTAAATTGAATCCAGTTGTTCCGTATTGTATATTACAGTAAATAGAATTCTCTGCATTCTCCCATGATAAGTCTACAGAATTTGAAGTTAAATTAGCCGTACTAAAAAATGAAGGTGGCATACAGCTAGGTGGTTCACATGTTGAATTGGAGGTATGAGTTAAAAAAACACCTATGCTTGGAGCTGCTCCGTCATAAATTTCCTCTCCAGATGGATCAGTAATTTGAAATGTTATTTCACTATCCCATGAACCTGAATTAAAAATGAAATCTACAATATCGTCTGTATACGTCGTAAATGACCCTGAACCTGAGCTTCCAGAACTGACTGTAATATTGGTAATATTAATACCATTTACTTCAATATCAATGGATGCTCCATTCCAACCATCTCCGTATGAATCCTGCATTTCTATCGAGTAATCACATTGTGCTACATAATTATTATTTATTAAAGTGCAAATAAAAAAATAGAATACTATTGATTTCAGAGGGTAAATAAGAAACTTCATTTTAGTTTTTTGAGTTAAGCTTTTGTTTAAAATGTATTTTGAATATATCATTAAAACTACGAAATAAAAAAAGGGAGTCCAAAGACTCCCTTTATTATTTTATAGTGTGGTTGTTAATTATTTAACCATAACTGGTTTTGTAGTTGTTCCATTTACAGTTTCAATATTGATTAAGTACATTCCTTTTTCAAGGTCAGTAATATCTATGTTTACCTTGCTAAGGTTAAGGTTGTTTAATGAGTGAACAACTTTTCCTTGAGCATCAGTAATAGAAATTGTAGTTATGTCAACATTATTTGTCACCATAAACTCACCATTACTTGGGTTAGGATAAATCGATACCCTGTTGTAGTTTAATTCATTGATTCCTACACACTCTTCAACAGTATTCACTACTTCTACTAAATCACTTCTACAAGCATCGCTAGATATTGCAGTCCATGAAACATCATCAACGTAGTAATCGTTCCCTTCTGCTGCATAAAAATTACAGCCACCAACAGAAGATCCGTTTGGTAGATCAACTGATCCTTGAGATTCACCGTCGATGAATAATTCCCAAATACTTGTTGTTAAGTCATTACACTTTAGGCTAATATTAAACCATTGTCCTGTACCAGGATATAATCCTGCAATTGCTCCATCACCAAAGTCATAACCACCTTGATTATCAAAGGTCATTTGCATTGCCCATATAGTACCAATGTTTGCTGAACCTTGAAGGTTGAAGTATGCTGTTGTTGCAACATACATGTTCATAGAGAACTCAAATGACCCTGAATTCCAAGTCTGTCCACCAAATATCATTACTGGATCTGGAACATTTGGTTCAGCATTATCTAAGTGTAGTGAGTTTGATCCACTTGCTGCCTGATCAGCAGAAACAGGAGCATCGTACTGACCACCAAGTTCACCACCAGGCCAAGTAGCCCAATGCTCTGTGTTTGACTGAGCAATGAAATCACCTGCAGTGTAAGATTCAAAATCATCTGAGAATCCTTCAGATATTGCAGCTTGTGCGAAGTATGATGTTGTAGCAGTATCCATAGTCATTAAGCTCTCGCCAAGTCCAACTACATTATTTTCGCTGTCATACCATACAATATTTTCGCTACTCATTGCCATTAAATTGGAAGTATCACCACTACATACTGTATCTCCTACTGTATTTGGTGCCTCCGGAGATGCAGTATTTGTTCCGCTTGCATAAACCGTATCATTACTATTTAATATATCAGTACTTAAAGAACATGCCATTGTTACATCATATTCTCCAGCAGCGCTCATATCAGCAGTTGTGGCAAACATGTGCATTAATGTATCTCCTGAATTAATTGTATCTGTGATTTCCTCAATTACTTCAGTGCCTCCATTTACAGAATATGAAACTGTAAATCCTGTTTCTGCACCAACACCTGCATTGAAGACCCATATTTCTAGAACTTCTTCGGTCGATAAATCACATCCTGATGGTACGGCACCAGCAATTGCAACTAAATCATTTTCAGGACAATTTCCTGAAACAGTTGTGTCGATTACTGAAGATGCATCTAAGTCACCTGCTTCGCCGCTAGAATAAATTACAGAACCACTTCCGTCAGTAATGTTGAAAGAAATTTCACCTGACCAAGAACCTGGAACAAAGTTTGTGATTGTAATATCATCACCATCTTCAGCTCCGAATTCTATTGATTCTTCGGCTCCAGTAACAATTGTACCTGCAGCAACTGCAGTAGCTCCGTTAATTAAAATGTCAATAGAACCACCGTTCCATCCATCACCATATGAATCAAACATGTTTAAAGTATGTGTACATCCGTAATCTTCTGGGAATGGTACGTTAATTACTAACGGGCCTACCCATTCTGTACCACAATCTGACTGAACATACATTTCATACTGGCTAGCAAATGCTAAATCTTCAATTTCTAATGTACTTGATGTAGTAGTCATTACTGATGCAGAATCTGGATCAATTCCAGGATCTCCAAACACGTAATTCCAAGAAGTGATTGAAGGATGAGTCATCCAACTTACAGTAGCTGTACTTCCATCAATACCTTCAACTAATAAATTGTAAGGATCGTAGCAAGAGAGTTGCTCTCTAACACCAAAGTTGTCAATAGCCATTTCACTGTTAACAATAGCATCAGTTGATGTTGAATCTAACACAGAAAGTATTGAGAAACTAACGGTTCCTGAATAACTAGACAAGTCAATACTCGCTTCATACCATAAGTTACCCATTTGACCACTTTCACTGAAAATTTCAGTTAATCCACTACCATCATTTATCCAAACAGATAAGTGACCCATGTCTACACCATGTAACTGATAGTTAAAGTATAACTCTGGATTAGAAAGAGAACTCAAATCAACATCTTTAGTCGTAATCATTGACGAATCATTATGACTAGCAAATGAACCTGCATCAAAGTTGTAGGTTTGAACATATAAATATTCTCCTTCTCCATCTGCACCACTACTTGGGCCAGAAACGTAACCATTCAGTCCTAGAACAGTAATTCCACCACCAGAGTTTGCCCATGTAGACAATCCTGAATTTTCAAGATTCCAACATCCTGGTAGATTTGTTGGTGCAGCAAAGTTAGCTCTTGTTTCGTCAAGCTCTTCTAAGAATTCACCAGCGTAAGGATCACTTAAAGTTAACACAAGAGTAGCAATACTGTCGCATCCATTGATATTTTGGTAATTGTTGCTGTAGCTTCCACTCGATGAGTAAGTTTCGCCATCCCATTCGTATGTGTCAGCTTCACATTCTACTACATTTACTTCAACAGAGTCTGGACCAAGTATTGTTAGACTTAAATTAACAATGCTGTCGCAACCAGTCGAACTTTGAATAGTGTCACTATAATCTCCAGAAATAGTTAATGATTCGCCATTAAAGTTGTAGGAGCTACATTCTGTGATTGTCAGCGAAGAATCAGTTGTGTAGTTTACAGTTAACAATAGTGTAACAGTGCTATCGCATCCATTTGCTGTTTCACCAAAGAAGGTGTATTCTCCAGAAACTGTGTAAGTACTTCCGTCCCACTCATAGCTATCACAAGCAGACTCAGTTACAGATTCTGTGATTGAATTATCAATATTAAGATTTAGAGAGTCAACATTTGGACAACCGGCATTGTTTGTGCTTTGAACTACATAAATACCACTTATAGATAAGGTGTCTCCATTCCATACGTATGTATCACAACTTGAAGCTTGGTCAAGAGATGATGTAGAAACATTTACAGTAAGTGTTAAGTTAACAATACTGTCACAACCATTACTAGTTGTTCCTTGATAAGAATAATTACCACTTTCTGTGTAAGTTACTCCATTCCACTCTAATTCATCACAAACTGTTTCAGTAATGTTGTTTTCAACTGCTTCGTTAATTGTTAGCTCTAATGTAGAAGTACTGTCACAGCCTACTTGATTAGTTGTGGTTGGAGTTGTGTAAGTTCCACTTTGACTGTAGAGAGTTCCGTTCCATTCGTAACTTCCGCAACTTGAAGCTTGCTCAAATGAAGACGTGGACACATTAATTGTTAAATTAAGTATGTCAATACATCCACCATTATCGTTTTCATAATTTCCTGAGTTACTGTAAGTTACCCCATTCCAATCATAACTATCACATGCAGTTACGTCTGAAGTTGTACCAACATTAGTTATTGTTAAATTCAAACTATCTATGTTTGAGCAACCAGCATCGTTAGTACTTTCGAATGTGTATAAACCACTTTCAGTGTATGTAGTTCCATTCCAATCATAAGTCACACAACTTGAAGCTTGTTCAAATGAAGATGTTGAAACATTAATGGTAAGTAATAATTCAGCAATACTATCACAACCATTTACTGTTACTGTATTAAATGTATATGAATTAGTTCCAACATCGCTGTATGTAGTTCCATTCCAATCATAGCTTTCACAACTTGAAACTTCTTCAAATGATGAGTTTGAAGTATTAATAGTTAAATCTAATGTAGCAGTACTATCGCAACCAACATTATTAGTTAGATTAGTAATTGTGTACTCATCACTTTGATTATAAGTTATCCCATTCCACTCATAGCTTTCACAACTTGATACCTCTTCTAAAGATGATGTAGATAAGTTTATTGTTAAATCTAAAGAGTCAATATTTGGGCAATTTTGAATATTAGTAGTTTCGAAGGTATAAATGCCACTTTCATTGTAATTATTTCCATTCCATTCGTACGAATCACATTCAATTTCTGAAATTAACGAAGAGCTAGATTCATTGATGATTAATGTTAAATTAACTACACTGTCACATCCATTGGCAGCAGTTTCTGTGATCGTGTAAGTTCCACTTTCAGTGTAGGTATTTCCATCACCATCTACCCATGTAAAACTGTCACAAGCAGTTTCACTTATGTTGTTTATATTTGGATCACAAGGAATTGGACAAGCTTCAAAACCTACAGTATTTTCTGGTCCGGCGCCTGTCTGACCTCCGTTACCTGTGGCAGGAACCTCAAGGATTAGATTTCCGTCTTGATCATAAATATTCCAACCATTTTCACCTCCCCAAGTACCTGTGTTAAGATAATTTAAATCAATAATATCACCTGTATTTATAGGAATTACATAACTAGCAGAGGCCCCTGAACTAACAGTGAAAGTACCAACAGTTATTGAATTCACCACCACTTCAAGACTATTTCCATTCCAGCCGTCTCCATAATCGTCAACTAGCTCAACAGTTATAAATCCACATGTTCCAGGTGTTGAAAAGGTTACAGGTCCAATCCAATCACTTACTTCGCCTGAACCACAATCAGATTGTACGTAAACATCATAGGTTGATGCACTTTCCAAATTAGTTAGTGTGTAACTCGTGGACGAAGAAGTCTCAATTGTGCCATTTCCCTGAACAAAACCACTTAATCCATATTCAATATTCCATGATGTTGCAGTTCCAAGTTCAGTCCAAGTTAAATCTGTTGTGCTTTCAGTGGTGTTTTCTGCAATTAAATCTGAAGGAGCGTCACATGATGGAAATGCATCAGCAATAACATTATCAATGTAAGAAATACCATTTAAATTTGCACCACTACTAACACCAGAGTATACAAAAAATCTAACATCTTGACCTTCATAGAGACTTAGATCATATTCGAATGTAGTATAATCTGTCTCTGGAACTATTGAGCCTAAAACCCCAACCAAAGTGGTAACACCAGCGTCGTATAAACCTACAGTGAGCGTATCTCTATATTGATCTCCATATTGTACATATATATTTTTAGCATCAAATCTTATTCTGTCAGAAATACCATCACTACAGGTAAACACTGGAGACATTAAATAATCATTAGCCGATGTTGCACTATAATTATTTATTCCATAATCCCCATTTGTAGTTAATATCCAACCATATCCGTCACCATTGCTATTATATGTATTCCATATACATCCACTTAAGTCTGACCAATCTTCAGACCATCCAGTGGTAATGGTATTACAGAAAGTTTGGAAATTGTAAGGCCCTTGAGCAGTACCAACATCTGCACCGCATGTTGGTGAAAGATAAAAAGAGTAATAAGTGTTTTCTGATAATCCAGTAAATGTATAAGAAGTATCACTAGTAGTGTATGTTGTGCCTGTTCCTAAAACAAATCCAGTATCTCCAATTTCTAAAGTGTATGAAGTAAATTCGTCTTCCGGGTTCCAAGATGCAACCGCGCTTTCAGCGTTTACAGTTAATGCTGCCAAAGAAATGTCTGGGCAAGACGCACACGCTGTAAAAGTAACAGATCCAGGTGTTCCTCCACCTTGGCCTTCTTCAGCTAGAACTTCGCCAAGTTCATTAGTTACTGTGTATTCGTTCTCTCCTGAGTAACTTCCTGCTGTGTAAACAAATTCTATAACATCACCAATATTAGTTTGAATGGTGTAAACCTCAGGACCTCCTCCACTTACAATAGTGTACGATCCAACTGCGGTTGAATTAATAGAGACATTAATAACTCCGCCGTTCCATCCGTCACCATATGTGTCAACTAATGTAAGTGTATATCCGCCACAACTTCCAAGAGTTGAGAAAGAGTAAGGACCAGCCCAGTCACTAGTTTCACCGCTACCACAATCTGCTTGTACATAAACATCGTACAATGTTCCACCATTAAGTCCAGAAATAGAATAACTTGGATTGGTTGACGTTGCTGAACTTCCAGAACCTAAAGCAAAACCAGAAGTGCCATATTCAATATTCCATGCACTTTCAGAGCCTCCAGCTGTCCATGAAATGTCACCACCAGAAGTTGAAATATTGGAAGCATCTATTGCAGAAACAACGTTACAAGATGGACAATTTACTGTAATAGCTGTTTCAATGCTTGTTTGAGCACCAGCGCCAACCTCGTTCCCAGAAACGTCTAATATTTGGTAAGAAGTTTCTTCACCCCATGAACCATCAGCGTTCCACAAGGTGGTAATTTCGTCACCAGTATTCACAGTAATTGCAACATCTTCACTGCTTCCGGAAGCTAAAGTTACATCATCTAAAACAACGGCTCCATTTACAAGAACGTCCATAGTGTTGCCATTCCAACCATCACCATAAGAATCTATCATTCTTAAAGTATAATCACATTGTGCACTTACAATGAAAGAAGATACAACAGTAAAAATAAGTAGTAATATTTTTTTCATATTTATTTTATTAGGTTATTTAATTCAAAACTTTTTTCTGTAAAAAAGAATTTGCTGCCGCAAAAATTTATTACAGGATAACAAATTTAACATTTTTTTGCAATTCAAAAACATATCACGAATAAATATTTAAGTTGATTAAAATTTTAATTAATTAATTAAACATAAATCCATTTTTTGCTTTTAACAATTTCGACATTATTTAGAATGATTAATCAAAATGAATTTTTGTACTATTGTTTTAAAATTGTTTAAATGAAGTTTGATTTTTCAAATAAAAATATATTTGTTGGAGGAGCAACAGATGGAATTGGCTGGGAATGTGCCAAACTATTTTCCAACTTAGGTGCTAACGTTATTCTTGTTGCAAGAAATAGTCAAAAATTAGAAAATAGAAAAAGTGAACTATATAATAATGGATCACAAAATCATATGATCCTTGCTTTAGACTATACAGATCCAACTACTCTTGAAGCCAATTTAACTAATTTTATAAGTCAAAATAATTTAATCTTTGATATAGTTATTAATAATACTGGAGGACCCCCTGGAGGACCATTACACAAATCTACAACCGATCATCTCTTAAGTGCATTTAATATGCATCTTATCTCTTTTCACAAAATTTTAGGAATTACGGTTGAAGGTATGAAAAGTAAAGATTATGGTAGAATCATAAATATTATATCCACATCTGTTAAGCAACCCCTAAATGGCTTAGGTGTCTCTAATACAATAAGAGGCGCAGTAGCTAATTGGTCCAAAACACTAGCCAATGAATTAGGTGAGTTTAATATTACCGTTAATAATGTACTACCTGGTGCAACCAATACTGGTAGATTGAATGAAATTATAAGTGCTAAAGCAAAAAAGCTAAATTCTGAAGAATCTACTATCTTAAAACAAATGGCTAATGAAGTGCCAATGAATAGAATTGCTGAACCAATTGAAGTAGCTAATGCAGTAGTTTTTTTAGCTTCTCAAAATGCAAGCTATATCAATGGTATCAATTTGCCAGTTGATGGCGGAAGAACTAAAAGTCTCTGAATTATAATTTAAGTAAGTAGTTTAAACCCTCTGCCGTGAACATTGATAATTTGAATGGACTCATCTTCTTTCAGATACTTTCTCAACTTAGCAATATAAACATCCATACTTCTACCATTAAAATAATTGTCATCCCCCCACACTGCCTTAAGCGCATGGTTTCGTTCTAAAATATCGTTTTGATTTTTATGTAGTAACAATAGTAGGTCAGTTTCTTTAGTTGTTAATTTAAAATTCTTATCATTAATCTTTAAAATTTGCATTTTAGGATTAAAATTAAACTTGCCAATTTTTAAGTCATCAAAATGAACATCAATTTCCGACTTAGTTCTCTTAGTAATCGCGTTAATTCTAGCGGTTAACTCTTCCATATTGAAAGGTTTGGTGATGTAATCATCGGCACCAATTTCAAAACCTTTTAAAGTATCTTCTTTCATAGATTTGGCAGTTAAAAAAATGATTGGTGTTTCTTTATCAATTCCTCTTATATCTTCAGCAGTAGAAAAGCCGTCTTTAATAGGCATCATTACATCCATTATTACCATATCGAAAGTATTTTTAACAAAAGATTTATATCCTAATTCACCGTTTTTTTCCCACTGACAAAAGAATCCTTTGGCATTTAAATAGTCGTTAGTAATACTACCTAAGTTTTCGTCGTCCTCTATTAACAAAATTTTAAGTTGTGTCTTCATTTTTATTAATTTTTGATGATTTCAGACTAATTAAAAAAGTACTTCCTTCATTAAGCTTACTTTCAATTTTAATATTTCCCATATGCAAATCAATTATAGATTTCACATAACTCAAACCAAGTCCAAATCCTTTAACGTTATGAACATTTCCCGTTGGAACCCTAAAAAGCTTTTCAAACACCTGGTTATGGTTTTCCTTTGCAATTCCTATGCCATTATCCTTAATTCGAATAATTAAGCCACCAATGATGTCTCTTGTTGATATAGTTACCCTTGGTTTTTTAGTGGTGTATTTTAAAGAATTATCTAGTAAATTATATATAACATTGGTGATGTGAAGCTTATCTGCTTCTATAAGAACATTTTGTGCCATAAAGTCAGTGTGTATTTCACCACTTTTTTGATTATAAGAAAGTTCTATAGATTTTATAGCTTTTAGTATTATTTCTTCTAGATTAAAAATTTCAAGCTTTAAATTTGGATTTCCTTTGTCAGATAATGAATTTTCTAGCACATTCTCGACTAGTTTCCCCAATCTTTCATTTTCATTTTGGATGGTCTTTAAAAATGAGATTTTTTTTGTTTTATCTAAATCAATATTGGTATCCACCAAAGCCTCACAAGCTAAACCAATAGTAGCTATTGGAGTTTTTAACTCATGAGTCATATTGTTAATGAAATCTGTTTTAATTTGAGTAGTTCTCTTTTGTCCCTTTATAATTTTTATGGAAATAATAAAGGCACTTAAAATAATTAAAATTAGTGCAAAAGAAATTAGAAATACACCGGAAATTGACCTTGAAATAGATTTATTTAATCCTTTTATGTAAAGAGTAAAAGTACTTTTTTGGTCACTTATTTGATCTTCAAGAAAGTTGATACTGAACTGAGAATAATTTTTTAAATTTTTATTTTCAATATCTTGAAAGTTGGTGAAAATTAACACCCCTTCTTGATCTGTTATCGTATATTTGGATTTATTTTCAATGCCAAAGTCATTAAATGATTCTTGAATGAATTCTTCAATATCGTTATTACTCAAAGCTTTTTCAATATTATAGTTGAAATTCATTGAGTAATGGGAATTAACTATGTTTAGAATTTCCTCTCTTTTTTCTGCTAAAGATTTATTTTTAATATTTATTAAACCATCATAAATTTTATCAGATAGTTCTTTCTCATAAGATTTTTCTAACGGTTTGATGGTTGAAATGCCACTATTAAGATTGGGGTCAACTGTAGAAGACTGATTTAAAACAGCTGCATTAAGTTGGTTGCCAATTTCTTGAATACAAATTTCATATAGCTGCTCTACATTTTGCTTCTTTTCATCAAAATTATTTTTAGCCCAATAAAGTTGAATGATTAAAAACCCCAAAAGAGCAAAAGAGCTTAGAAAAATTATAAGTTGGATGTATTTGCTTATTTTTTTCAAAACCTTTAGAGATTTAATTTCATAAAGTGGAATATTTTTTCTTAAAGTGGTATGTTACCGTGCTTTTTCTTAGGAGATGAGACACTTTTATTTTCACATGCTTTAAACGCCTTAATAAGCTTTTCTCTTGTTGTTGATGGTAAAATAACTTCATCAACGAAACCTCTTGATGCAGCATTATAAGGATTGGCAAAAAGCTCTGCATATTCCATCTCTTTTTCTTTTAATATTTCTTCAGGATTTAGAGCAGATTTGATTTCTTTTTTAAAAATAATTTCGGCAGCTCCTTTTGCCCCCATTACGGCAATCTCAGCAGTGGGCCAAGCAAAATTAAAATCAGCACCAATATGTTTAGAGTTCATTACATCATATGCTCCTCCGTAAGCCTTTCTAGTAATTACAGTAATTCTTGGTACTGTAGCTTCACTAAATGCATATAAAAGTTTAGCACCATTAGTTATAATAGCATTCCACTCCTGATCAGTGCCAGGCAGGAATCCAGGCACATCTTCTAAAACTAATAAAGGAATGTTAAATGCATCGCAAAACCTTACAAATCTTGCTCCTTTTTTAGATGCATTTACATCTAAAACACCAGCTAAAACAGCTGGTTGATTAGCTACTAAACCGATGGATCTTCCAGCTAATCTTGCAAATCCAATAATAATATTTTCTCCATAGTTGTTTTGAACTTCTAAGAAACTATTTTCATCGACAATTTCTAAAATAACCGATTTTATATCATAGGGTTGGTTAGGGTTTTCAGGAATTATTTCATCGAGTTTTTGTCTATTTTCGTTATCAAATTTGTATGGTAAACAAGGTGGTGTTTCTTCACAGTTTTGAGGAATGTAGCTTATTAACTTTTTTAAATATTTAATTGTTTCTAATTCATTTTCACATGCAAAATGAGTCACACCAGATTTTATCATATGTGTTTCAGCACCACCTAATTCTTCAGCTGTAACTTCTTCGTTAGTGACAGTTTTTACCACATTTGGTCCCGTTACAAACATGTAAGAAGTACTTTTTGTCATTAAAATAAAATCTGTTAGTGCAGGCGAGTATACAGCTCCTCCTGCGCATGGTCCCAAAATTGCTGAAAGTTGAGGAATTACACCAGAAGCTAAAGTATTTTTGTGAAAAATATCTGCATATCCAGCAAGAGAAACAACACCTTCCTGTATTCTAGCACCCCCTGAATCATTAAGACCAATTAATGGAGCACCATTTTTCATTGCTAGATCCATAAGTTTGCAAATTTTCTCTGCATGAGCCTCTGCTAAAGACCCTCCCAATACGGTAAAATCTTGAGAAAATACGTATATAATTCTTCCATTAATTGTTCCATATCCCGTAACTACACCATCTCCTAAAAATTTAGTTTTTTCTAAACCAAAATTTGTAGAACGGTGAGTTACAAGTCCGCCTATTTCTTCAAAAGAGTTACGGTCCAATAAGAGTTCAATTCTCTCTCTTGCTGTGAGTTTTCCTTTCTTATGCTGAGCACCAATTCTTTCCTTACCTCCTCCTAGTTTTGATGCATCAATCTTTTCGATTAGTTGTTTGTTTTTATATCTCATATTAATTCATGATTTCTTCAATTTCTTCTGCTTCAATCGGAATATTTTTCATTAAGTTAAACGGTTCTCCTTCTTGCTGAACAACAACATCATCTTCTAATCTTATTCCTAGATTTTCTTTGGGAATATAAATGCCAGGTTCTACAGTGAAAACCATATTTTCTTCAATAGGTTTAGTCCAAGAACCAACATCGTGAGTGTCTAATCCAATATAATGAGAAGTGCCATGCATAAAATATTTTTTGTAAGCAGGCCATTTAGGGTCTTGATTTTTAATGTCATTTAAACTAATTAACTTTAATTTAACTAATTGTTCTTCCATGATTTTCCCAACCTCTTTGTGATAACTATTTAAAAGCAAACCTGGTTTTAGAAGTTTAGTTGCTTCATTTTTAACATGAAGAACTGCATTATAAACTTCTTTTTGTCTTTTTGTAAACTTTCCATTAACAGGGACGCACCTTGTTAAATCAGAACAATAATTAGCATATTCTGCACCAAAATCCATCAATATAATTTCTCCGTCGTTACATGTTTGGTTGTTATCAATGTAGTGTAATACACAAGCTGACAATCCAGAGCCAATTATAGGACTGTAAGCAAATCCTTTTGATCGATTAATTAAAAATTCGTGCATTAACTCTGCTTCAATTTCAAATTCTTTAATCCCTGGCTTAATGAATTTTAAAATTCTTCTAAAACCTTTTTCAGTGATATTACATGCGTTTTGCATAAGTCCAATTTCAATTGAGTTTTTTACAGCTCTTATCTGATGCATAATTGGAGCTGATCTTTTTACAGAGTGGTTTGGATACTCTTTTTTAAACTGTTTAACAAATCTATCTTCTCTAGTTTGCATAGAGGTGTTCGATCTAAGATGTTCATTACTATTTAAATAAACTTGCTTGCTCTCCAATACTAATTGATTAAATATTGTTTTAAATTCCTTAAGCCAATAAATAGTTTTAATTCCTGAAACTTTGAAAGCCTTTTCTTTAGTGAGTTTTGCACCTTCCCAAATCGCAATATGTTCATTTGTTTCTTTAAGAAACAATATTTCTCTGTGATTTTCATTAGAACAGTCTGGAAAAAGAACTAAGATGCTCTCTTCTTGGTCAATACCTGAGAGATGAAAAATATCTTTATGCTGCACAAAAGGTAAAGTGCTATCAGCACCTGTACTGTAAATATCATTAGAATTAAAAATAGCAAGGCTATCTTTATCAAGAATTTTGGTAAATCTCTTTCTGTTACTTATAAATAAACTCTGGTCAATAGGTAAATATTTCATCAACAAAATTTAAATTGTTTGTAAAAATAACAATATTTAGTGTTATTCGGGTATTTTGAAAATTTCAGTTTTTTGTTTAGCCTAAAGATGAGCATTTGGTCAATCAATGACAAAATGATGACAAAAATATTAATGAACTTACTGCATTTTTGTATTGTATAATATACTTTGAATTTTTTACAAGTCATAGCTTTCACACATCGTCATTTTAATTTTGATGAAATCGGGTATTTCCACCTCGAAGATAACAACAGAATCATAGAACTAAAAAAGCTTAAATCTATCCTTGAAGTTGATGAATTAATGTACTTGTCTACATGCAATAGAGTTGAATTTATTATTAAAAGTAATACTTTAGATACTAAAAAGGCAACATTCAAATTAATTGATTTCTTTAGTAAAAAAACCAAAACTAATTTAAACGAAAAATTCAAAAATAAAGTTGAAGTTTTCACCTCAGACGAAGCTGTTAAACACTTATTTTGCGTTGCTTCATCAATCGATTCTTTAGTTGTTGGTGAAAGAGAAATTATTACTCAATTTAGAAAGGCATTTGAAGAATGTAAAGATCACAATTTATGTGGAGATTTTATTAGAGTCTTAGTTCAAATGACAATTCAAACTGCCAAGAAAATATTTACTGAAAGTAATATTGCCACTAGGCCAGTATCTGTGGTTTCCTTAGCTTTTATGGAGTTGAATAAATATATTGGTAATAAAACTAGAAATTTCCTAATTATTGGTGCAGGTAAAACTATAGCGTCAATGCTTAAATTCACTTCAAAAAACAGTACTCATCACTATACAATATACAACAGATCAACACAAAAAGCTTCACTACTAAGCAAACAGTTGAATTTAAATGCTAAGGTATTTCCCATTGATGAGCTTGGATCTCGTAAAGAAAATTTTGATTTCATAATTACTTGTACTGCCTCAAAACATGTAGTATTAGATTTAATAAAGTTTAATAATTTAAATGATTCTAACCGTAAAAAAACAATCGTTGACTTAGCAGTACCAAAGGATTGTTCTAAGGATGTCAGTGAGCTAGATTATATTAGAATGATATCGGTTGAAGAGTTAAAAATTATAGCTGAAGAAAATTTAAAAGCAAGAAAAAAGGAGGTAGATGAATGTTTAAAAATAATCGATGACCAAATCAAAGAATATAATATTACCGAAAAAGAACGCGAATTAGAGAGAAAAATGAGTGTTGTTCCTCAAAGAATTAAAGGTATAAGAGAAAAAGCATTTGCCGAAATATTCGTTAAAGAAATCAAAAATTTAGATCCAGAAGCTAGGTTAATATTAGACACTTTAGTTGATTACATGGAGAAGAAATATATCAGTGTTCCAATGAAAATGGCTAAAGAAATCTTACTGAAAGAATCAATTAAGCAGTAATTGAGTAGTAGTGAAATCATAATAGGTTCAAGGGGTAGTAAGTTAGCCCTATGGCAAGCTAATTATATTCAAAATCAACTAAAGAATAATGGGATTATCTCTACGATTAAAGTGATTAAAACAAAAGGAGATGTAATTAAAAACCTTAGTTTTGATAAAATTGAAGGCAAAGGATTTTTTACTAAAGAAATTGAAAATGAGTTACTTAATAAGTCCGTAGATATAGCGGTACATTCTTTAAAAGATTTAGAAACAAATCAGCCAAATGGACTCAAAATAGTAGCAATTCCTCTAAGAGAAAATCCCTCTGACACACTATTAATCAAAAAGAAATATATTGATTCATCAAAACCACTAGAACTTGTTTCTAATGCAATTGTTGGTACATCTTCTTCACGTCGAAAGAATCAGTTACTTTTTTTTAGGAAGGATCTTGTAATAAAAGATTTAAGAGGAAATGTACCAACGAGAATTGAAAAGCTCAAAAAAGGAAAATATCATGCTATCGTATTGGCAAAAGCAGGGCTTAATAGACTAAACATTGATTTATCTGATTTTTTTGTAAAAGATTTATCACCTTCTGTATTTATTCCTGCTCCAGCCCAAGGTGCACTTGGAATTCAAGTAAGAGAAAATGACCACAACTTAATTAAAAAATTATCGTTTTTAACAAATCAGAATACGTTTCAAAATGTGTCTTTTGAGCGGCAAATACTGAACAATATTGGGGGTGGATGTCAGTCACCGTTTGGGGCATACTCTAAGATAGATAGTAGTGGCCGAAGAATTACGTGGGTTACCTATGCTAGTAATGTGGAAAAAACACCATTTAGATTTGTTACCGGCTCATTAAATCCAACTGAAATAGTTAATCAAATAAAAAAGAAAATTGAAATAAAAAGTGTATGGATTTCTAGAGAACTCCGTGAAAATAGTCTTTTTAAAAAACTTTTGAGTTCAGTAAATTTTAAAATTGAAGACATTCCTCTGATTGAAAAAAAGATCATTAAGATTAAAAAAGTCCCTGAATGCAATTGGATTTTTTTTAATTCTACATTTGCCTTTGATTCAATATTTCATTTAAAAAATCAAATTGCATTTAAAAAAATTGCTGCTTTTGGAAATTCCACAGCTGACTATTTAAAAAAAAACGGACTTAAAGTGGATTTTATAGGAAAAGGAAGTCCAAATATTGTAGCTTCAGACTTTTCTAGCACAATTAGTCATAATGAGGTTGTTTATTTCCCTTCATCAGAAATATCAATTGGTTCTGTTCAAAGTAAAATTCCAATTGAAAATAAAGTTATAGAGACTACTTACCAAACTAACTTAGTAAATAAAAAATTAAATCATTATGATTTTTTAGTATTCACAAGCCCAAGTAATGTTGAGGCATTTAACCTAAGTAATCAAATAAATAGTCAAAATATCATAAGTATAGGCCCATCAACTACAAAAATGCTAGAGTCAATAGGAGCCAAAAAGATTCACCAAGTTCATGAAAGTACTGAGCTCGCTATTGCAGAAACTATATTTTCATTAATTTAATAAAATGAACTATTTAGGACATTTGGTTCTTTCAGGACATGATGAACAGGTCATATTTGGAAATTTTATAGCTGATGCTATTAAAGGAAATACTTATTTAGAATGGCCATCTAAAACTCAAAAGGGAATATTATTACACCGTTTTATCGATAATTTTACAGATAATAACGTCTATTATTTAAAAGGAAAAAGAAGATTCTACAAAGATTTTCCTAAAATTGGTGGAGTTGTCAATGACATTGTTTATGATTTTTTACTTTGGCAATATTATAATGATAATAATATTTTAAAATTAAATGAAGAAATTATTAGATTTCACAACGTTTTAGATAAAAAACTAGAATATATGCCAGAAAAAATAAAAATTATGTATGCATATATGAAAAGAGATAATTGGCTTTTAAACTATAGATATGATTGGGGGGTCAAAAAGGCACTTAGAGGTATTGGTAATAGACTTAATTATTCTAATAATTTAGATCAATCGTTCAACATTGTTAACGAAAATATCGAAGATTTTAAAAATGAATTTCAGTTATTTTATTCAGAAATTCGAACTAAAGTTTCTTCTTTTATGTAAATTGTGGAATAAAATCAAAAGAAATGGAAATAATACCGCCCTTTAATTTATTTAAGTGGATCGAAGAAAATAGGTCCTTACTTAAACCACCTGTTGGAAATAAAAATTTATATGTTGATTCTGGTGATTATATTGTTATGATTGTGGGGGGTCCAAACGCTAGAAAAGATTATCATTACAATGAAACTGAGGAATTGTTTTTTCAATTAGAAGGAGATATTTTGGTTAAAACACAACAAAATGGAAGTTGTGTTGATATTCGTATTAAAGCTGGAGAAATGTTTCTTTTACCTGCTAAAGTACCTCATTCTCCAATCAGACCAGCTAATTCGATTGGTCTAGTAATTGAAAGAAAAAGAAAGCCGCAACATAAAGACGGTTTAATGTGGTTTTCTGACAAGGAAAACGCACTTTTATATGAGGAGTATTTCCATCTTACAAATATTGAAAAAGACTTTATTCCAGTTTTTAAAAAGTTTTATAAGGACGAAAAGTTAAGAACTTGTCCAATTTCAGGAGAAATAATGGATGTAGATCCCAGGTATAAAGATTAGTAATTTATATTTATTTGTTCTAATTAACGAAGTAAGTTCAAATGACCTTTAATTTTTTTCTTTTCAGGTGAGTAATCCGAATATTCAATCTCCCAAATGTAACCACCTAATTCTGCTGGGTTATTTTTAAAATTACCATCCCAAGATTCTGAGATTTTATTGGTGTGAAATACAACTTGCCCCCATCTGTTATAAATCCATATTTCATATTCTTCAATGAGCTCTCCTTTCACCTCAAAATAATCATTTGATCCATCATTATTAGGTGTAAACGTATTAGGTACAAATAAATCCCCTTTAAGGTTTATAAATACTGTATCTGTTTTAGTACATCCATTTGAATCGATGGCGTGAAGAATAAATTTTGAGTTTTTGATAGGATCTATTTTTGGAGACAAACAATCATTGCACGAAAGCCATTCACTTGACTCCCAATAGAAAATTTCAGTTGACACATTACCCGAAAGCTCGATCATTTCACCATAGTAAATCCATTGGTCCTCACCAGCACTAACAAGAGGATTTTTGTAAATATTTATTTTTGTATCAAATGTGTCTACGCATCCAAAATTATTTTCAATTACCACACTGTAATTAGTGCTTTCATTTGGAATTACATAAGTACAACAACTATCAGGATTTGAAATATTTGTTTCTGGAAACCAATTGTAGTACAAACCACCTGTTGCATTTATAAAAGCTGAATCGCCTTCACAAATTGAAGTATCTCCAAAAACCAAACTAGATAATCCAAATACTTTTATAAAAATTGAATCATAATTAATTCCACAAGAGTTGGAAGATGTTACGTAATAAGAAATGTCATAAGTTGTGCTTGAAAATGTAGATGGCGATTGATTATCAGTAAGAAAAGTATTTGGGGTCCAATTTGTATTGTCAAAATTTCCTGTATTTAGTAAAATTGAATCTCCTAGACAAATATTTATGGTATCCTCTAAAGATATTACAGGGAGAATAGAATCAATATTTACTTTAACTGAATCTAAAAAAATACATCCGTTGTGACTAGTTATTTCAACCGGGAAGTATGTACTTTGAGTTGGAAATACTATAGGATTTGCACTATTTTCAAATAAAATATTATCACCACTCCATATATAATTTGTTCCGCCAAAAGCATTCAGATATATACTATCCCCTAAGCAAAGAGTTGTATCATCTAACAATTGATATTGATCATCAAAAACCTGTAAATTAAAAAATGTTGTGTCAGCTCCGCAGCTATCAATTGCAATAACCATATAATTTGTTGTGTTAGTTGGGCTTGCTGTAACATTTTGCGAATCATTTTCAGAAAGTCCAGTAGACGGATACCAAATAAATTCATTTCCGCCATAGGCTGTTAATTCAACTGATTGATTATCACAAATAATATCATTACCAATAATTTGAGCATCATTAGTTCTAAAAACATCAATTTGAATAAATGAAGTATCAGAGCTTACACAAGAAATTGAATCCGAAACAACTAAGCTTATGATATAAGTTCCGGTATCAGAATAATTGTGACTTGGGCTTTCTGCATTAGAGTAGTTTCCGTCTCCAAAGTCCCAAAGAAATAGGTTGCCTCCTTCAGACTGACTGTCAAAATCATAGTTGTTAGGTAGGCAGGCATAGTAGTTTGGAACACTAATTGATGTTGTTATATTTTCAAAGGCAAATTTAAAAACACCTAAATTACAATTATAGCTTTCATTATTTAAGGATACGACACCTGAAGTAGTAGGGAAGTCATTATTTTGTCCGCAAGCGGCACAAACTGCCTGATATACTTTTCCATTTTTATCAAATCTACTTGTACCTCCATCAACATGTTCATTACTTTGATTGCCACCAAAATAGGTGCCGTAAATAAGAGATTGCATATTTTCCTCGAACACTCCCAAATAGAAATCAGCTGCATCAGTAGAATTTTGATAAGCATCGTCAGTTATTGGTAAGTTTTCTGTAGATCCATTTAAATTATTAAGTCCTCCCCAACCACAAACGTAGATTAATCCGCAATCAGAAACTAAAAACGCTGTAGGCGTTATAGTTTTTTCTACCTGACCACTTCCAAAAGAAGATGAAATTATTAAGGAATCTAGTTGAGAGTTGATTTTTTGGATAAACTGTGAGCCAGTGATGTAATAATTGTTATTTGGAATTATTTCCAAATCTGTATCTGTAAGACCTAATATGAATACGTTATCTTCAATATCTATCTGAACAAAATAGCACTGATTATAGCCGCTATTACCTATGTAAGAAGTTGCTAAATTATCAAAAGATGAATTATATTTTGATATAAAACCGTCTACACCACCATTGTAATTTGGATGAATTACATTGGTTGTAGTATTTAAATCATTACTCAAGGTTCCACCAGTAATGTAAATCTCATTTAAGCTATTTAGCTGAATTGAATAGGCAGCATCGTTTTGGCTTCCTCCAAAGTAAGAACTCCACCTTAGTTCGCTCAAATCTTCATTCAAGCTGAATACAACAGCATCTTGAAATCCATTATTGCTATTTTGGTCTGCATTTATAGTAGGAAAGTCAGTTGATTTGGAAGTTGATGCAACATAACAATTGTTTTGATTGTCTATAATAATTTCTCCCCGGTATTCATCTGCATAAAAATAACATAATCCAAAATTGTTATATGATCCAGATCCGGATTCATTAATTCCATCGTTACCAGTACCACCTACATAAGTAGAGCCGATCAAATTATTGCCATCTGAAGAAAACTTTGTTACAATGATGTCTGTCCCGCTTGAATATGTAATTGAAGATCCAAAATTCCAATAAGTACCTCCGTTAAAAATATTATCATAAGCATTTACAGTAACGGGAAAGTTGGAAGAACCAGTAGTCCCTAAAACATATAATTCATTATTATTATTTACCACTAAACTATGCGGATTTTCATTACTATTTCCACCAAAATAAGTACTATAAATTAAGCTACTTCCGTCACTTGAGAATTTGGAAATGCAAATATCAGTTTCTCCACCTCCAAAGTTGGTTTGGAATGCACCTAAAGAAGTTGGGTATTCTCCAGTACCAAATGAAACACTTCCAGCATACAAATTTCCTTCATTATCATATGTGGCAGTATGCCCCCAGTTATCTGCCGTTGATCCGGAATATGTAGAAAATATAATATCAGGATCAATAATCAAGTCATATTTTTTGTTGTAGCCGTTTGGGAATTCAAAACTTACAATATTATTTTTAACCTGAAATTTACAATTTACCTCATTTTTAAGATTATTAATCATTTGATATGCAATTGGTTTTTCTTCAATTACATTTCCAAGAGAAGTAGCTAAAACCAAATGACCTGATTGAATAAAAATTTTATCAATACCTTTATATTTAATTTTAATTTTATTTGGATTATGTCTTGGATGAACAACTAAATCATATTTCAAATGACCAAAATTCTCATAATAAATCAAATCAATTCCCTCATAAATATTTTCATATTTCAAACGATTAAATAAAGGGACATTGCTTTTCCATTTTGATGAATCACTACCAAAAAAGTAGTTGTGGTAATTATTTAATTTATTTTCACCAAAGACCTCACTTGTTAGGTTTGCCCCAATAAATTGAGAAGAATAAACATGTGATTTTACTATTGGATTATTAGTTTGGAGATGTTTTAACTTGTAAAGTTTATCCTTTTCGTAAAGATGATAGGTCACTTTGTTATTTTCAAAATAAAATTGTCCTGCATTGTGTTTGAGTGAGAATAAAATATTTTCTTCAAATTGTCCTATATTTTTAATAAACTCAGGTTGAGAGTATCCAAGATTAATTATACAAACAATAATAATGACAGAAAAAAACAGCCTGATTAATTTTATTTTTATATTACTAGTCCTTTTCAATTAATATGGAATTTAAAAAATATGTTTTGATACCAACTTTTTTCTCAATGAAAGGTTGTACACTTGTAAAGTTAAAAAATCCTAATGAGTGACCCTATAAAACATGAATGTGGTATTGCATTGTTGAGACTTAAAAAGCCTTTGGGTTTTTATTTAGATAAATATGGAACTGCTCTTTATGGTCTAAATAAAATGTATTTGTTAATGGAAAAACAGCACAATAGGGGCCAAGATGGAGCTGGATTAGCAAATATAAAGTTTGATGTTCCACCTGGAACAAGATATATTAGTAGAAAAAGAAGTATAAAACAACAGCCAATTAAAGATTTATTTTCCTATATAAATTCAAGATTTTCAACGTTACATTCCCAAAATCCTGATTTATTAAAAGATGTTAAATACTTAAAAGCAAACGAAGCTTTTACTGGAGAACTGTTTTTAGGACACTTAAGATATGGGACATTTGGAAAAAATAGTGTTGAAAATTGTCATCCCTTTTTAAGACAGAATAATTGGATGACTAGAAATTTAGTGGTTGCAGGAAATTTTAATCTAACTAATGTTGAAGAACTATTTGATCTTTTAGTCAATATAGGTCAGCACCCGAAAGAAGTTTCAGATACAATTACAGTCATAGAAAAAATTGGTCATTTTTTAGATCAAGAAAATACTAAATTGTTCCGTCAATATATTGAAGAAGGTTATTCTAATAAGGATACTTCTAGTTTAATTGCCAAAAATTTAAGTATTGAAAATATTTTAAAAAATGCATCAGCAGATTGGGACGGTGGATATACCATGGCAGGCTTAATTGGTCATGGCGATGCCTTTGTGTTGAGAGATCCTAGTGGAATTCGTCCAGCTTTTTGGTATGAAGACGATGAGGTGTTAGTGGTAACCTCTGAAAGGCCTGTTATACAAACAGTATTTAACGTAAAGTGGGAAAATGTAAAAGAGTTAAGTCCTGGTCATGCATTAATCATAAAAAAAGATAGTTCAGTAAATGAAGTATTAATTAATCAACCAAATGAAATAGCTAAATGTTCTTTTGAAAGAATTTATTTTTCTAGAGGGACAGATAAAGATATTTATAAAGAAAGATTGACTTTAGGAAATCTTGTTACTACTCAAGTACTTAAATCAATAAATTACGATTTGAAAAATACAGTTTTTTCTTTCATTCCAAATACTGCTGAAATGTCTTATTTTGGGATGGTTAAAGCAGCTGAAGATTATTTGATCAAAGTAAAGAAAAGTAAAGTAGAAAAATTAGATCCAAAATTGCCAAATTACAGTGAAAAATTAGATGAAATTTTATCTATCAGAACTCGTGCAGAAAAAATAATGGTCAAAGACGCTAAGCTTAGAACTTTTATTACACAAGATGACTCAAGAGATGAGATGGTTGCACACGTATACGACATCACCTATGGTTCCATAAAAAGAAATGAAGACACTATTGTGGTTATTGATGATTCAATTGTAAGAGGCACAACATTAAAACAAAGCGTAATAAGGATTTTAGATAGATTAGAACCAAAAAAGATTATAGTTGTATCGTCTGCACCACAAATTAGGTACCCAGATTGCTATGGTATTGATATGGCTAAATTGGGAGATTTTATTGCTTTTCAAGCGGCAATTTCGCTACTAAAAGATATAAAAGGTTCTACAGTTATAGATGAAGTTTACCAAAAATGTAAAAAAGCTGAGTTGGATAAAACTTTAAAAGCCGAGAACTACGTGAAAAAAATATATGAGCCTTTTAGCAATGATCAAATATCAGAAAGAATTTCACTACTGTTGACTCATAAAGAAATAAATTCAAAAGTGCAGATTATATTTCAAACTGTGGACAACTTACATATTGCATGTCCAAATCACAAGGGAGATTGGTATTTCACAGGAAATTATCCTACACCAGGTGGCAATAAAGTTGTCAATACATCATTTATTAATTACGTGGAGGGAATAAATAAAAGAGCATATTAAGTCTTTCGTTTCTTGAAAATTGGAACATTCGAACAAGCTTCACCAAACATAATGGCCTTTGCAAAATCCATTAGTTTTTCACTTATCAACACAAAACTTTCATCTGGGATAAAAGTGTCACTGCACCCTTTAATTAAAATTCTTTTGTCAATATATTGATTTGTGTCAATCTGGTTTATGTTAATCTTAAAAATTTCTCTTTCTAAACTAAATTGATCACCCAATATGGTTTTTTTAGCATAGGGTTTTAAATAATTTACAACTAACATATAAGCCCATATTGGAATAATTGTATCTACCCCGCAGTAGATGGCAACATATTTGTCATGATATTGCTCCCAATTATGAGTTTTTAAATTAGTTCTAAAAATTTTCTCTCTTAATATAAGACCCTCGAAAAGCCATTGACTAATATTAATAACTGCTCTTTTTTGACTTCCTTTAAATGACTTCATTTCAAGGTTTATCAACTCTTTTTTTGCAACTTTATTTACAATTTCTTCTCTCAAAACTTAACTATAATATCTAAACCCTTGTTTGTTTTCTTTAGTTTCAATACTTGTAAGTACGATTGCATCATTACTTAAAATTGGATTTTTAATTGCACTATTGTGTAGTTTTTCATAAGTTTTAAAATCCACTAATTTTCTTTCATCAAGAGACTTAAAAATATTAATTTTATTTATTTTATTTTTCCAATTTTTAACAACTGTTCCTTCAAATATTTTAGATTTTGAACCACTGCCGTAGCTTAAGAAGCCGATTTTATTCCCAGTTATATTTTTATTTTTTTGAAGAGAAATTGTTAGTAGACTTATTAGTGACATAAAAATTGAAGCAGTGTACATATTACCAATATTACTTGAAGCTTTTTCTCCATCAGCGACTTTTTTATTTATAAAATCTTTGTAAATTGATGATTTTGAAGCAGCTTTTTTCCATTCTTTATAATTTTCTTTTGTTTCTATACCTATTTCTTTCTCAAGCTGGAAAAACAACTTATTTTCCTTTAACCATTTTAACCAAATATCTAACAACATTCTTCTGCCATGAAAGGCGTATGGTAAATGAAAAATATAATGATCCCAGTCCTTGAAATAATTAGTATTTTTTTGATTGTAAAAATGTTCTAAACCTTCATTAATCCTTTCTTGATAACAATTATTGGAGTAATATCCATCAAAAATTGGCTCTTCAAAAAATAGTTCTATCTCTTCTTTCTTAGAGTTTGTGATTTCATGAATAGAAACTCCATTACTTGCCTTAAAAGAACTATTAGATAAAATTCTTCTAGGTTTGAAAAAATCTCCAACATGGCTTGTACTTATTCCTACAGTAGGGCTTATATTTATTAAATCAGGATTATTCTTTACTAAAATCGCAACAGCACCTGCTCCTTGGGTATATTCACCAGATGATCCTAGTTCATATTTAGCAATATCTGATGCAATAACAATTGCTTTTCTTTTTGGATTTAATCTAACCCAATCCATGCAATTTTCTAATGCGTCAACAGCACCTACACACGCAAAAGTAATATCTAAAACATCACAATTTCTAAAACATCTTTTACCAAACTTATGTTCTAATTTTTTTTCTACTGTTCCAACTGCATAAGTGGCAGTGGGTTTAGAAGCATCTAGTGCGCTTTCAGTTCCAAGATATACTCTACCAATTGAACTTGGATTAATATTATTATTATTAATTAAATTTAGTAGTGCATTCGCTGCCATAGAAGCTGCATCTTCATCTGAGTCAACCAAAGCCATTGATTTTAATCCTAATCCTTTGTGAAGTTTTTCAGCGGAAATATTTCTCTTTTCAGCAAGTTCACTAATTGATAAGCTAAGTTTAGGTATGTAGTAATCTATTGAGTCAATTCCAAAATTCATTTTTAACTTTTATATCATTCCTAAATCAAGTTTTGCTTCTTCACTCATCATATCTTTTTCCCAAGGAGGATCAAAAACAATATTTACCTTGGATGACTTAACTCCATGAACTTCTCCAACTTTGTCTTCAACTTCCTTAGGCATTGATTCTGCAACTGGACAATTTGGTGAAGTTAGTGTCATTTCAATGGCGACATTAATTTCATCATCAATCTTAATTTCATAAATTAACCCAAGTTCATAAATATCAACAGGGATTTCTGGATCAAAAATGGCCTTTAGAACATTAATGATTTTTTGCTCAATTTTTCTTTTTAAAATACTTATTTCAGTTGGATTACTCATGATAATTAATTTCTAGTGTCTTTGATCGAAAGTGCGTATGCATAGTTTTTCATTTGTTTTACCATTTCTAGTAAGCCATTTGCTCTTGTCGGCGAAAGGTGATTAGTTAATCCTATAGTGTTTATAAATTCTAATTTTGTTTCTACAATATCCTTTGTATTTTGATAGTTGAGAACCCGGATTAAAAGCGCGATAATTCCTTTGGTAATTATTGCATCACTATCTGCGAAAAATACTACGTTATTATTTTCAAATTTAGCATGTAACCAAACTCTTGATTGACAACCTTTTATTAAATTTTCGTCTGTTTTGTATTTATCTTCAATGATAGGTAAGTCTTTTCCAAGTTCAATGATATACTCATATTTATCCATCCAATTATCAAATATTTCAAACTCATCGATTATTTCTTTTTCTAATTGTTGAATACTCATGGACTTTAATTAAATATAAATATAAAACAACATCATTTTGATAACAACAAATATTTATTTATTTGAACAAATGTTGAATAATTTCTTGTATTTTACAAACCTTTAATAAACGGTAATTATCGGAGTTTTTTGTCTTTATTTTTGAGTATTTACTTACAAAAATTGTATTCATCCCCATTTTAGTAACTTCTTGAATCCTTTCTTGAAGTCGACTTACAGGTCTTATTTCGCCACTTAAACCAACCTCACCAACAAAACAAGTTTTTGGGTCAATGTGTAAGTCAAAATTAGATGATAAAATTGCACTAACAATTGCTAAATCTGTTGCAGGGTCATGAATTTTCAATCCACCAGTAATATTTAAAAAAACATCTTTCTGACTTAATTTCATTCCTCCTCTTTTTTCAATTACAGCCAATAACATATTTAATCTTTTTAAATCAAGACCGTTGGATGATCTTTGAGGGTTACCGTATGTTGCAGGGGACGTCAAAGCTTGAGCTTCAATCATAATAGGCCTTAAACCTTCCATACTACAGCTTAAAGCTATTCCACTGAGCCTTTCTTGATTGGAAGATATTAGCATTTTACTTGGAGAAGTAACTTCTTGTAGCCCATTTTCATCCATTTCATAAATTCCTAGTTCGTTAGTTCTCCCAAACCTATTTTTTACACTCCTTACTATTCTATACATAAAGCTTTTGTCGCCTTCAAAATGTAGAACTGTATCAACCATATGTTCTAGTACCTTCGGTCCAGCGATAGAACCATCTTTAGTTATGTGGCCAATTATTATTACGGGAATTGATTTATTTTTAGAGTATCTTATTAGTTGTTCTGCTGAATGTCTAATTTGAGAAACACTTCCTGGTGAAGCATCAATATTGTCTACAAATAATGTTTGAATAGAATCTACAATAATTAGAGACGGATTGATTTCGTCACTAGCTTTAAGTATTGAACTAACATGAGTTTCGTTGTAAATAAAACAATTGTTATTATTAACTTTAAGTCTATCAGCTCTCAACTTAATTTGCTCACTGCTTTCTTCACCTGCTATGTATAGTACATCTGCTTTTAAACCAAGAGCAATTTTTAGAATTAATGTTGATTTTCCAATTCCTGGTTCTCCCCCAATTAAAATCGCAGATCCAGGAACAATTCCCCCACCTAAAACTCTGTTAAACTCGTTATCAATGATTTTAATTCTTTTGTTTTTTTCAGAAGAAATATCATTTAATAATTGTGGAGATGGAATATCTAAATTGAAGCTACTATTTTTAGATGTGGCCTTGGAAATTTTTTCTGTTACAGTATTCCATTGACCACATTCAACACACTTTCCCGTCCATTTAGCACTAACATATCCACACGAAGAACATTGAAAAATAGTTTTTAATTTGGTCATATTAGTAATATTAAAATAGTACTACTTATTGTATTTATGTTCTAACTTTTTGTTTTTAGAAACTGAATGGGTGCTTAAAGCTACAAATACTGCAATTAGTCCCCAAACTGGTATTGATGCTTTGTCCGTATCTAAGTAATTATTTAGAATCCCATGCGAGAAATAAGTGCTAAGTGATAAAATTACCATCATGGTTAATCTCTTTTCAAAAACAACTGAACTTTTCAAATAAAAATTTCCTAAGCTATAAAAAACTACAATTACAAAAATTAGCATAATTATTAATCCTATTAGTCCTTGTTCAGCAAGGGGTCCAAGATATTCACTATGAGCATTTCCTGCGTCACCAAAATTGGTACTAATAATTGTAAGGTCTTTAGAACTTTGGAATGGGGCATAAACGAATGAGTAAGTTCCAGGACCCCAGCCTAAAAAAGGTTTTCTTTTGAACAATTCAATAGCGCAGCTCCATCGATTTAATCTTTCAAGATTTGAAGCATCAGTTGAAATATTAGACATTGATTCAATTCTTTCTGAAAAGTTTTCTGTGGTGTGCTCAGCATCATTTTTCTCAGCTAAATATGATAAATTATTAAAGTTTAAAAAAATAAAAAAGCAAATAACCAATGCTAATGAAATTATCCACTTTAGTTTGATTTTGTAACGATACAATAAATATACTAATCCTGCACCTAGAATACTTAACCAAGCTGCTCTTGTGTAACTAAAATAAAGGGCAATTAGAAGTATCATTAAAATAATTACCAAAAGATATTTTAGACTCAGTTTTTTTGTTTCATTTATTAGAAATAAAACTATTGGGGCACAAATTGCTAGAATCGCTCCATAAGACGTATGATCTTTAAAAAATGGCCACATTACCCAATGTCCAGCTTCCTCACTAAAGTTGTGATTGAAGTGATTTATTAAGGTATATGTGCTTACAATAGATACAGGAATAATAAAACACCAGAGAAATTGAAATATTCGTTGTTTACCTTCGCTAAAAAAATGAATTGCATAAAAGAAAATAGGTACTATAAACCAAGTTCTTGCCAATAAAAACTTAAATGAAACAATGGGTAATTCACTTGCTATACTAGTGATAAATAACCACAAAAATTGAAGAATTATTATTTTAGTAATTGGATGCCTATAATGAGATAATCTTTCATATAGTTTTTTTTGATAAATTAAATTCATCAAAAAAATTAATGTAAATAATAGTAAAAGTGGCTCAGTAGGAAAGTAAAAACCTATCCCACCAAGTGATAAATCTTCAAAGTTGAATGAAAAAGGAGTGCAAAAAACAATTAACAAAAAAATAACATCAAGACGATAAATAAATAAATAAAAGATAATTAAGACAATTGGAAGTAATAATAAATGAAAATAGTCGAAATAAATCATTATCGCATTACATAAGACATAAGATAAGATTAAAATGTAATTAGAATTTTTAATGGAGATAAAATTAATCATTTATCCTCTCAACAAAAAGAAATCCGACACAGGCTAATAATACGGTTGATAGTGTTGACATGACAACAATTAACCATCTGATTGGATAAGATTTCCTATCTGCAGGATAGGCGCTTTCTACCAGAAATTTGTGAGTTAGTGAACTATTTGCATTACTTTCAGCTTGTTCATAAGAAGTTTTCATGGTAGCAATTCTTGAAGATAAAAATTCAGACTTAATTTGAAAGGACTTTAATGTTGACCCATATTTTTCTGACATTTCCATTTTTGCTTTAAACTCAGACTTAGTAGTTTTATCCTTTGAATTTACAAATGCTTCTGTCAAACCTTGATAGGCTTCATTTGTTACCACCCCAAGAGAAGATAAAGTTGACATAGTGTCTATAAGTTCTTTCATCTCTAGTTTCATTTTTTCTAGTTTTTTCCTTTTAATGTTTAAATCAGCTATTGCTCTTTGTTGAATCATACTGTTTTTTGTACTGTCAAAAAGTGCTGCAATATCATTTGCTATTAAAGCTGCAGTATCAGGACTAATGTCCATAACCGAAATTATTACAGCACCGTTTTTATTTCTTTCAAAATTTATGTTCTCAGTATATTTAAGGAAAAGTTCAGAATTGAAATATTTACTTTCTTTCTCAATTTCATAGTGGTTTGAAAGATCATATTTTTCAATTATTTTATCTCTTATGCTATTCGATTCTAAGATTTGAAGCATTTGTTCTGCTTCTTCATCATCACCAAATTTTGAAATGCTTTGTTGTTCTGAAACGAATTCTATGAAGGTAACAGAACTTGTTTTGGCAGGATAAAGTATCACAGAGGATTTATATTTTTCATCAATAAGTAGAGAAACCACTGAAGATGTTAACGCTGCAAAAACACCAATTATAATTATTGGTTTTCTCTTTTTCCATAAAAATGAAAAAAGTTCAAAGGATTGATTTATTGAGGAATTCATAGTTTAAATTTTCCGATGCAAATGTAAGTTATAGTATCATGTGTCCCAAATCAATTACACATATTAGTTTTTGGCGGTTTTTATAAATAATTTAATTTCATTAAAATCAATAATTTTAAGAAAAAATCCGATCAATAATCCTGTTACTACACAGATTATAATCTTTCCTTGCCAAAAGTATTCAATGTGATGATTAATTAAAAAAGTGGATAAACAAAAAATGATGGCAAAAAGAAATAGTTTAATGTAAGACCATCTTTTTGATTGAGAGGGAAAAAACTTGTAACACAAGTAAAGTTGTAAAAAAAAGGTAAAAAATTGTGTAATCATACTTGCAAAAGCAGCTCCAGTAGAACCGTAATATGGAATTAAAATCAAATTGATTGAAATATTTATAAATACAGTTGTCAATGCTAAAATATTCATCGGTTTAAGATTTCCATTTGCTGTGAGTAGTGTTCCGAAAATATAGTTGAAAGAAACCGCAATAAATGATATCATAAGCCACCCAAAAGTTTCACTTGAATGAATAAGAGCACTTCCGCTTAATTCATATCTCCATTTTATAATTTCAGTTTTGTTAGCCCATATCGTAATTCCGATAATAGTAGCAATTAAAAAAATTAGTCTAAAAGAAAGCCATGTAATTTTATTAATTTCTAAGTTGTTTTTTATCATATTGGAAAAAATTGGTAGTAGTAAACCAGCAAATAAAACTCCAATCATATTAAAAGCCATAAAAAATCTATATCCGTGAGCATAACTAGAAGCTTCAATATTGTTTACCATTCTTTCAATCATTACAACGTCAGAGTAATAATAAATTGACATTAAAAAAATGAGCAGTGCATAGGGTAAACTCTTTTTAATGATCACTAAAAAAAATGTTGAATCCCACCTAAGTTTTATTTTTCCTGATTTTTTAATTAGAAAAAAGAGGGCTAAAATTGAAGTAAGAGAATATGCCAAAGTTTGCGATAAAATAAAAAATTCAACAGATATATTACTTTTTGTTTTTTTTAACCACAAAAAATAACCGCAAAAAACAATAAGTAATAATCGGTCAGCTACCGAAATTATACTATCCTGGCGAAACATTAATAAGGCTGATAGATTAGATCTAAAAAAAAGAATGAATGCTATTAGTATTTGATTAAAACCAATTAAAAATAACCATTTTAGTTTTTCTACATGGAACGAGAAGGCGATCCCTACAATTAATACAACAATGAGATAGATAGTAGCAAGTAATATTTTTAAAGTGAAAATCCCAGAAAAATGTTTTTTAAATAGTTGAGAATTTTGTGCAATATTTTTGGTGTTAAACGTATTAATGCCCATGTCTGTTATGATATTAAAAACAAACGATAAACTCAGAAGAGAAAAATAGGTTCCGTAAGAACCAGGGTCGTTCTGCTCTGTTATTTTTAATACCTGAGCATCAATTCCTAAAATGTAAAAAGGTTTTATAATTACATTTAGAACTAATATTAAAAACAAATTAGAAACAAACTTTTTCTTCATTAATCATTACTGTAAATTCTCACAACTCTTTGGGAAATTGTACTTAAAATTTCGTAAGGTATTGTGTTAATTGATTTTGCGATATTTACTATGGAATTATTTTCTCCAAAAATTTCAACTGTGTCTCCAACTTGTGCATTAATATTTTCTAAATTAAGGAAACTCATATCCATACAAATATTGCCATAAGTGTGAGCAAATTCTCCGTTGACATAGACTCTGCCAACTCCATTCCCTAGAGCCCTAGAAAAACCATCTGCATATCCAATTGGAATAATTCCAATTTTAATTTTTTGTTTTGTAATATTATTAGTCCCATAACCAACCTGACTATTTGAATTTACGGTTCTTATTTTACTGATTTTGGTTCTTAGCGTGGCTACATTTTCTAACTTGATATTTTTAGAAATTCCATAAATTCCAATACCAAGTCTAACCATTTCAAAGCTATTTTCTGAATAGTTTTCGATGCCCGAAGTATTTAAAATGTGTTTTATAACTGGCTCCCCAAGAGAGTTTTCAATTCTTTTAGTAGCGTTTTTAAATTGGTGAATTTGATTTAAAGTAAATTTCTTTCCTTCTTTTAAATCGCTTGCAGCTAAGTGACTAAAAACACCCTCAATTTTAATCTCGGGTTGTACAGAAACATATTCAATCAGTTCATCAATTTCATTTATTTCAATACCCATTCTATTCATTCCTGTATTAATTTTAATGTGTACAGGAAATTTTTTTATTTGAAGTCCAATAAGCTTATTGGTTAATTCGTTCAGTTGTGTTAAATCGTAAATCGCTGGAGTAAGGTTATTTTCAATAACATCTTCCATTGATTTATTTTCTACGTTCATCACCAAAATTGGTGTAGAAATATTATTTTTTCTAAGTTCAATTCCTTCATCTGAATAGGCCACACCAAGATAGTCAACTCCAATTTTTTTAAGTTTTTTCCCGATTTCTACCAAACCTGTTCCGTAGCCCGCAGCTTTAATCATTACTAATACCTTAGTTTTATTTGGGATTATACTTTTATAATTTAAAAAGTTTTTCCTGATACTCTCAAGGTTAACTTCAAGTGTAGTTTCATGCTTTTTAGATTCAAGTCTAAGTGCAATTTTTTGAAATTCTTTCTCTTTATTTCCTTTTATAAGTACAAAATGATTTTTAATATCAATAGAATCCAAATTTTCGATTAATTCTTTAGGTGTTTTAAAAAAAACAGCATTTTCAAAAAATTTCTCTTTATTAGAAAAAAACTTTTCACCAATTCCAATAAATTGATTTATTTTGAACGAATTAATCATCTTCGATACTTGATGAAAAAAATTATTTTCATCCGATACGTCAGAGTTAATGTCAGAAAGTATAACAGTTGTTTTTTTATCTTCACTCTCTGATTTTAAAATTTCTAATGCTATTTTTAATGAAGGGACATCTGAACAATAAGAATCATTTATAATTATAGATTCATTAACACCTTCTTTTTTTTCCATTCTAAGCGCTATCTCTGGGATGTTAATAGATTCATGTTTAATGACATTCAATTTAATTTGAAGTTGTTCAAAAAAACCGATGCAACTAATAAAATTTTGAGCTGAAAATTCATCTTTATGAGGTATTATGAATTTTTCAATTGAACCTAAATAATTAGTTGTTATTGATTGTCCAACAGAAAGGATTTTCAGTTTATAATCACGCGGATTTTTCTTTAAATAAGTGAATTTTGTATTTTCTAAAAGTTTCTCCTTTTCATAAATCAAATGTTTTTTGTTTTCGAAGTTTTCAATATGTGCTTCACCAATATTTGTAATTATTACGTGGGTAGGTTCTATCATTTGTTTCAAGCGATCCATATCTCCAGGAGATGAAATACCAGTTTCAATGATTGCTAATTCATGCTTTTGATCAATAGCCAATAAAGAAAGTGCAGTTCCGAGCTGAGAGTTAAAACTTTTAGGACTCCTAATAATTTTATAACTTTTTTTAAGAATATGATAAATCCACTCTTTTACAATCGTTTTCCCAAAACTGCCTGTGATAGCTAAGATTGGGATATTAAATTTAGACCTGTGGAAATGAGCCCATTTTTGAAGTGCTAAAATAGTATTTGGAACAATTATGTAACTTGCTTTTGATAAAAGAATATTAGGTCTTTTATTAACCATGAACATTCTGATTCCATTATTGTACGCTTGATTAATGAATTTGTGCCCGTCATTGTTTTGTGTATTTATAGCAATAAATAAATGCCCATTGTTTTCAACATATAATCTTGTGTCATAATAAATATTTTTGACTATTTTATTTTTATTTCCTAAGAGTTTACCGTCAGTAATTTCAGCAATATTTTCTAGTTTGTATTTCTTGTTAATCAACAAATTTTTGGTATTAAATAATTACTAAACGAATAAATTAATCAATTTGTTATGTTAATAAATTTCAACAAACAATAATTGTAGAATGTCATTAAATCCTAAAATTGTAAAGATAATCTATAAAATGGATAGAATAAATTTTAAATCATTAGATAAGTTAATTGCTGAATTACAAGTTGGGGTAGATCAAATTAAGGAAGGTAAGTTGCCGGTAGAAGAATTCAATAGAATTTTAGAGTATGCTAGATTACTAAATGAAAGAATAGCAATTTTACAATATTTAACTGAAAAAAAATCAAATAGTTCATCAATGCCTATAGATGATAATGGCTATGTAGAGAAAAATCAAATTAATCTTTTAGACGCTATTGATGAGCAAGAAGTCAAGATTGAAGAAGAAAGAAGATCTAATGATGTATCCGAATTCGATGAGTCATCCAAAAAGCCATCTGTAAATGAATTGCATTCCAATAGTCCTCAAACTTCTTTGGCAGATCATTTTGGTCAACAACCAATTAAAGATTTGACTAATGAAATTGGAATTAATGAAAGATTTTTATTAACCGAAAATTTATTCAATGGTGATTCTAAAGCTTATTCTGATGCAATCGAAGTCTTAAATAATTTTTCAAGTTCTGAAGATGCATTAAAATATTTTAGACAAGAATTAGCTAAAAAGTTAAAGTGGAATTTAAAAAATATTCAAGTTAAAAGGTTTATTAAGTTGGTTGAAAGAAGGTATCAATAATTTATGAAATTAAAAGCTATTATATTTTGCCTTGCAATTGCTTTTCACTTTAATTTTAACGCTCAAACCGACCCATTTAAATATTATGTTGATACTTTGTGTAGCCCCTTTTTTAAAGGTAGAGGTTATGTTGATGAAGGACACCTAAAGGCTGCTAAATTTATTGAAAATGAGTTCTTAAAGTTCGGTTTATCAACACTAAATCAAAACTCTTTTTTACAAGATTTTAATATAAATGTTAACACATTTCCAAGGAGAATTAAAATTGTAAAGGACGGAGATCAACTTAGAGAAGGTGTTGATTTTATTATTGACCCATCATCGTGTAGTTTAAATGGTAAATTCAAAGTTAAGATTGTCAACCTAGAAAACTATAAATTTATATTAAATGATTTTGATTATAAAAGCGAAATATTCTTGATTGATGCTTCAAAACTTCAGAATAAAGATAGTATTTCATTATTTAAAGATCTCAGTTTTAAACTAGCTAAATTTGGGCCAACTATTTTTATTCAAAACTCTAAATTAACATGGTCTGTTTCCTCTGCACAGAAAAAACATCCAATTATATATATTACCAAAGGATTAGACTATTCTTTTAATTCAATTTTTGAAATTAATTTCGATGCAGAATTAAAAAGAATCCAAACTAATAATGTTTGTGGTTTTATTGAGGGGAGAAGTAAAAAAATTATTGTTATTTCTGCTCATTATGATCATCTTGGTATGATGGGATCTTCGATTTTCCCTGGTGCCAACGATAATGCTAGTGGTGTAAGCTTATTACTTAATTTAGCTAATTATTATTCTTCAAAAAAAAATAAATATGATATGGTATTTTTGTGTTTTGGAGCCGAAGAAATTGGATTAGTTGGCTCCAATTACTTTGTTAATAATCCACTAATACCATTAAAAAATATTAAATTTTTAATTAATTTAGATATAGTTGGTACAGGTCAAGATGGAATAGCAATTGTTAATGCCATTGATCAAAAAAGATATGTTAAAAAAATAGGTGATATTAATAAAGATTTAAAGCTTTTTTCTAAAATTAAGATTAGAGGACAAGCTCCAAATTCTGATCATTATTTTTTTAGTACAAATGATATACCTGCAATATTTATTTATACTTTGGGAGGAATTAACGCATACCATGATGTTTTTGATAAATCAGAAACACTACCGTTAACCAAGATTAGTAACTTGTTTATTTTGATTAATACTTTTTTAAAACACATTTAACAAATCATTTTAAAAAAATGTACTTTTGCTTAATTAATTTTTTATGTAATGGTTAGCTTATTGATTGTTCTTCTAGCATTATTTATTATTACGCTAATTGTAGTTGAGTTAGTGCTCGCCAAAAAGAAAAAATTAAAGATCTATAACTTTTCTGACAGTTTCACAAATTTCTTTTGTGGAATGCTTGAAAGAGTTTTTGATGTTTTTTTTTCAGTTTTAGCCCTTTATTGTTTTCATTACATTTATGAAAATTATGCTATATTTTCATTTCCATCCAATATTTTTACATGGATAATTGGTTTACTAGTCACAGATTTTATTGCGTATTGGTTTCACAGATGGAGTCACCAAGTTAATTTTCTTTGGGCAGCACACATAGTTCACCATCAAAGTGAACAATTAAATATAACAACAGTATTTAGAGTTTCTTTCTTTGCAGTAGTATTTAGAGCATGCTTCTTTGTTTGGATGGCTTTTGCTGGGTTTGATGTTTTTACAATAGTAACAACTTCCTTATTTTTGGGAGTATACCAATTATTTACTCATTCTAGAGTTATTGGAAATTTAGGCATATTAGAATATTTTTTAACAACTCCTTCTCATCACAGAGTTCACCATGCTAGAGATGAGAAGTATATGGATAAGAATTATGCACATATTTTTATTTTTTGGGATAGAATTTTTGGTACTTTTCAACAGGAAGAGGAGGAACCTAATTATGGAATAACGTCAGGTTTTGATAGCGTTAATGCTTACAATGCAACTTTTTCATACTGGAAAAATTTATTTATTAGAGCTAGAAAAACAAAAAAATTTAAAGATAAAGCAATGGTATTTCTTAAAGGCCCAAAGTGGACGCCTGTTGATGTCGAACATTTAGATCCAGTTTTTAGAAGCGATGATGAGGGTAATAGATTACCACAAGATTTTAAGCTTCCTTCGGTTAACAAGTGGTATACCTTTTTTAGTGCTATAATTACTACTTTTTGTTTTGTAAGCTTAATGTTATACAAAACCTCATTAGGTGATAACATAACACTATCAGAAATAATTTCAAACCAACATATTATTTTACTATTAATTATGATATTAATTTCCATTTTTGTACACTCACGGATTATGGAAAATAAGCGAAATGCATTTTTGTTTGAATTACTGAGACTAGTATTGATACCAATTATTACCTTGTTTGGATTTAAAGAAATCTCTTTTTATTTATGGATTACTCCTTTGTCATTTTTATATTGTGGAGCACTTTTTATTTGGGCATCAAGAGTATTTTTAAAAAATAACAATAATCATTTTTTTAATAAAGTCTTTAAATTACAGATTAAATAATGTCACTTTTTTTTGATGTTTCTTCTGAAATTTTAAATCCTACAATTTTTATTGGACAGTTTGAAATAAGAGAGCCGATAACCACATTAACTGATTTTTTGACTGCATGTGTAAGCGGATTAAGTTTTGTTTCTTTTTATTTTTTAAATAAAAAATATAAATCTAAGGCAGCTATGTTTTTTGAGCTCTATTTTTTATTTTATTTTTTAGGAATGACTTCAGCAGCATTTTTAGGACATGCTCTGCAAGCATATGTTAGTAGCGAAGTAAAGATAATAGGATGGGTATTTAGTACCATTGGACAGTTGTTTTTAGCATTAGGAAGCCTACAAATTGTAAAGAAAGTAATCCTATATAAATGGTTTAAAGCTTGGCACTTAATCCTAATTTGCCAAGCACTAATATTTATATTTTTTATGATTTATCCTGTCTACAGTAATTTTAAAATAGCTCAATTATCGGCATCTGTGATATTGATTGGTTTCGTATTACCATTACATATATTCAATTATGTTAAAACAAAGTCTTACGGAAGTATGCTAATCGTTTTAATAATATTTTATGCGTTAATTCCAGCTTTTATATACAACAAACAAGTTAGCATTAGTAAATGGTTTAATTATCACGATATTAGCCACGTTTTAATGTCAATATTTATGTTGTTGATGTTCTTCGCTACAAGAAAGTTATCCCTTCAAAAATCAGGTCGTTAGATTATTTTTTTTGCTGTTAAGCATAGAAATACTTGCCAATATCAAAAAACTGAAAATCCATTGAGTAGTTGAAAAATATTCTCCGTCTAATATGCCCCATAAAATAGCAACTATTGGAATTAGATAAGTAACACTAGAAGCAAAAACAGAAGATGTTTTTTTAACTAACAAGTTAAAAAGCCATACTGCAAAACCGGTACCAACTATGGCTAAAATTGTAATACAAGCGAAATTTTTTAAATGTGGGTCGTTGTGAATTATATTGTCTACAAAGTTGGTATTAAAAAAAAGTATGATTCCAGCCGGAGGACCTATAAAAATAAATGACCAACTTGTTATCTTAAGTGCAGAAATTTCAGTTAAATAGTTCTTAATTAAATTAACATTAAATGCATAACATGCAGAACCCAGTAATGGTAAAAGCGCATATAGTAATTTGCTGTTTAAATTGATTTCCTTTTCAGAAAAAAAAATTAACCCTGCTGCTGCTAAAAACCCAATGATCACACCAATTGTTGATTTTAAATTAGAACGTTGTTTAAAAAGTAATACTCCAAAAATTAGTGTAAATAAAGGAGTAGTTGAGTTTAATACGCCGTTTAACGAACTTTCAATTTCAGATTGTGCTTCAACAAATAAAAAGTAAGGTATTAAGCTTCCTATTATAGCTGAAACAAGAATGGTAATTTTTATTTTTAAACTGGACTCTTTTATATCTTTTATTCCAAAGGGAAGAAATATTAGAAATACAATAAATATTCTGTACAAAGTTATTTCAGTTGGATTGTAAGACTGAAGTCCTTTTTTCATTAGAATATATGAACTTCCCCAGATGAGTGCTAAAAAAAAAAGGGTAAATAATTGATTCTTCTTTTTGGAAAGATCAAACATTTAGATAGATATTAATGTGTTTCAAATAAGATGCCTGAAGATTTTCTAACTTTCACGTCATTTTGAGATTTATCGCTTTCAGATCTATATCCAACAGCAGCGACAACTGCTGCATTCATGTGTCTATCATTTAGATCCAGTATTTCATTGTATTTTTCGATTTCAAATCCTTCGATTGGGCATGAGTCTACTTGTAGAGTTGCGCAAGCTGTCATCAGATGCGCTAGGGCAATATAAACTTGATTGGTTGTCCATATTGAGGTTTCTGAAGAGTTTTTATTAAGTAAATTATTTTTTAAAAATGCTCCGTATTTTTGTAGTTCGTTTTCTGTTTGATGTTGAATTTTAGACCTAGTTTTTATATATAAATCAATATCTTGTTCGAATACTTTAGTGTAGTTACAGAAAACAAAAAGATGAGAAGCTTCAGCTATTTGAGATTGATTATATGAGACCTCTCTAAGTTTCTCTTTAAGACTTTTACTTTTAATAATCAGTACTTTGAAAAGTTGTAAACCATATGAAGATGGTGCCAATCTAACTGCTTCTTTGATTAGTTCTAAATCAGAGTCAGCAAGATTTTTTTTTGGATTAAACTTTTTAGTAGCATATCTCCAATTGTAATAGTCAATTATATTCATATCAGTCACCGAAAGTAATTGTTAATAGTTAGTTTAATTTTTTTGTTTATCTATTTTATCCCAGAAATTAAAACTTTTTCAATTATTTCTTGTGATTCAATCGCTTTTAATATTCTAAATGTTTCCGCACTATACTTTTCTATAGATGTCTTCATTTTATCATATTGTTCTTCCTTGATTTCATAGACTTTTATTTGATGTAATATGTCCCCAATTAATTTTTCTTGTTGTTCCTCAATTACCTTTTTAAGGTATTCAATTTCTTGACTTGGATTTTTCATTTGTGAAATTTAGTTGTTTCGTTGAAGCCATTATTATTGATAAAATCTATCCAATTTTCATTTGTCGGATTCGCAAGATGAAAATTAAAATCTTTAGAGCTACTTTTCTTTAAATTTAAAAAATTAGATGGAAAATCCTTTAATACAGGGTCAATTTCTTTTATTAAAATTGTGTCTCCTTCTTTAGAAACTTCTAAAATATTGTAACACTCACCAAACTTAAATTCACTGAGGTAATACTTGTTTTTGGAAATTTTCAATGTGTTTTCTTCGGTGATTTTAAAAAATAGGTCTGATTGTTTTAAAAAAGCATAAATAGTGTCGTTAATTTCTTTGAAAGGAGTTCCAATTTTTTTTTTAATTCCATAAACGAGACTATCTTTAATTGTATAATTGTTATCAACAAGATTTTTTTTTGGAATATTGAAAATTAGTGAAAAACTTGAATAGATACTATCTTCTGTAATGCAAATTTCTATCAAGGAATCAAGATCTTTGTAATAACAGCCTCTAATTTCCTTAGGAAAACTAAGTGAGGATTCAATAAGAATTGGCTGTGGGTTTTTAAAGTAAATAGATTCAATAGTTTCTTTCTGCGCAATAAAAGTTAAACCAACAAAAGTCAAATAAATAATAGCAAATATTTTTTTTATCATAACAGATCATAATAATAGAAATTTTAAATTAGAAAATAAAAAATACATTCAATGAATCATACAAATTACATTTGGGAGATACAAAAAGTTGATGACTCATTAATTGAGTTATTAAAACAGCAATTAAAAATTTCTGTCCCTTTAGCCAAAGTATTAGGATTAAGAGGGATTAAAGATTTTGAATCAGCTAGTGCTTATTTCAGACCAAAATGGGAATCATTTCATGACGGATTTAAAATGAAAGACATGAAGGTTTCAGTCGAAAGGGTCAATAAAGCAATCTCCAAAGAACAGAACATACTAATTTATGGGGATTATGACGTAGATGGAACTTGTTCAGTAGCAATTATGAAGATATTTTTAAAGTCAATAGGAGGTAATATTTATTCTTACCAACCTGATAGAGAAATTGAGGGTTATGGAATTTCATTAAAAAGTGTTGAATGGATGGTAGCTAACAAAATAGACATAATAATTGCACTAGATTGCGGTATAAAAGATTTTAAAAGCGCTAAAGCAATAAAGGATGCTAAAATGGATTTAATTATTTGTGATCACCACAAGCCATCAGAAAAATTGCCTGAATGTTTTTCTATTTTGAATCCAAAACAAAATGGGTGCAATTACCCATTTAAAGATTTGTGTGGTTGTGGAATAGGGTTTAAATTAATTCAATGTTATGCTAAAAACTATAAAGTTGAAATTGATTATTCTCCTATAATTCAACTCACTGCTATCGCGACTACAGCTGATGTTGTTCCTTTAAAAGATGAAAATAGATTAATTACTTATTTTGGATTAAAAGCAATTAATAAAAATCCTATCCCTGCTTTAAAAAAGATTTTTGAATTATCATTATTAAAAGGCGAGATTAGTTCATCTGACTTGGTTTTTAAAATTGCTCCAAGGATAAATGCTGCAGGAAGATTATCAAGTGCTGAAAAAGCTACCAATTTTTTAATTTCTGATGAAAAAGAATGTGGTTTGTTAAGTTCAGAAATTGAACAGATGAATGATAAAAGAAAAGAAATTGATCAGCAAGTAACAGAAGAAGCTTTACTTCAATTAAAAAATCAACCGATTAATAGGGCAACTAACCTTGTCTATTCTCCAAATTGGCATAAAGGAGTAGTTGGAATTGTAGCTTCAAGAATAATTGAGAAATATTATAAACCAACTATTGTTTTAACAGGTTCTGAAGAAATTTTGACTGGCTCTGTAAGATCAGTTAAAGGATTTGATGTGTATAAAGTTCTAGTTAAATTTAAAAATTATTTTACAAAGTTTGGAGGTCACAATTTTGCTGCCGGACTTAGTTTGAAAAAAGAAAATTTAAACTTGTTCTTTAGAGCATTTGAAGATGAGGTCAAGTCTACAATTAAACAAGAATTGAAATGTCCAAAATTTAAAATAGATAGTCATCTTAAGTTAAATTCTTTAATTTTTGACTCAAAAAAACAAGATTTTTCAAAAACATACAGAATTATAAAGCAAATGGAACCATTCGGATTATCAAATCCGAAGCCAATTTTTTTATTTAAAAATTTAATACTTAACAGGCCCCCTAGAATTGTTGGAAAAAAACATTTAAAATTAAATTTTACCGATGACGAAAAAAAAATAGTTATTGATGGCATTTGGTTTAACAGTTCATCTTTTTCAACTCAAATTAAAGGAGCTAAGTATATTGACGTTGTTGCTTCTTTAACAGAAAATTTTTTTTTAGGGCAACTTAGTTTACAACTAATGGTAAATGATGTTAAGATTGTGAAATAGTACTTTTAAGCTGTTTTATCATTTGTTATAATGTGAATATCTCTTTGAGGAAATGGAATTTTAATACCATTATTTCGAAATGATTGGTCTACAGCAAATCTAATATCGCTTTTGATATTAATAATTTCCCATGTTTTTTTTGCCCAAAAATAGACTTTAAATTTTAATGAGTATTCGCCAAATTCTTCAAGTGTGACATTAATATTTCGAGTTTTTTCTACAAGTGGATGTTTTAATGCACATTGATAGAGAATGTCTTTGACTTTCTGAGTGTCAGATCCATAAGCTACACCTACATCTATATTGAATCTTGTAACTTTATCACTTATGCTCCAATTAACTACATTTTCTTTAGTTAAATTAGAGTTTGGAACAATTAATGTCTTTCCATCTAGAGTCTTTACGTGTGAGGTTCGAATGAAAATATGTTCCACTTTACATATTTCTTGATCATTCATTTCAACTACATCTCCAACTTTAATACTTCCATCAAATAGTAGAATTATTCCAGAGAAGACGTCTGCTAATATCGACTGTAGACCAAAACCAATTCCGACAAATAGTGCAGCGGAACCAGCTAACAATACTGTTGGCTCTATTCCTATGCCTTGAAGTGCAGCAATTAATGCAAATGTGTAAATTAAATATTTGCTAAGTTGAATTATTGTATATCTACCAGCATCATCTATCCATTTTTTTTCTTTAGTTGATTTATAAATGATTACTCTAAATACACTTAAACTAATTCTTGCAATTAGTAAAACAAAAATGATGAAGAAAATTCTTGAAAGCGTGAAACTATATCTTATAAAATTTCCACTATCATCTTTTTTGTCTAAGTCAAATCCAAATAATTCAAGATGAGTGATTTTTGCCACTGATATTGATGGGTGTCCATAAGATAGTGATAGATATGATAAAAAAAAGCAAAATAGTAGAAGTATTTGCTTCAATAATTTTTTAATATTTCTTTCTCTTCCTGAGACAAGCCATCCTTTTTGTTTTAAAAAACCTTCTAAATTTCTATTAATCCATCTATTAGTCAATAGCCAAAAAATAATAATCACTCCTAAAACACTGAAGTTCAGTAAGTATATCATACTCTTCGATTCAATTATTTGAAGAAAAATGTTCATATTATTGAGTTACTATAATTCCTAATTTTTTAGCAAATATATTACGTACTTTGGTTAATTCTTGAATTTCTTTAATAATAACGTCTTCGTCACTATTTTTAATTTTTGATTTTAGACGCTCTTGTTTGTCTAAGATAAGATTTTCGGTAACTCTTAGCTTGTAAATAAAAACAGATTCAACAGCTGCTTGTTTTAATCTTTCAGGTTCTGTTTTTGTGTGGATTTGATGCTTTAATTTCCAGTTTTCACTTACAATATTTTCAGATGTTGTTAAATCAGCAATAATACTTGTAAGATTAGGATTTTGAATAAAATGATTTTCATTTACAAGCAATCCGTTTTCTAAGCCATCAATAAATTCATTAAAAATGAGTTGATAATTTTCGTTATTATAAAATAAATTATCTGTTAATATTTCCTCTATAATAAATTGAGCTAGTGGATATTCTTCTTCGAAAATTTCACCATTATTTTTTTTAACTTCAAGAGGGATTGACAAAGAACCATAGTTTAACATTAATCTAATAAGATCTCTTTCTTGTAGGTTTAAATCATGTTTAATTCCTTTTTTAAATTTCTTTGCTGTTATTAGCGATGATTTTGTGTTGGTTTCTAATGTAGAGACACTAGTCGATGTGCTTTTGGTCTTTATTTTTTTTTGTACCTCTAAAATTAGAAGTTGTTCATCCATCTCAAAAATTTGAGCTGTTGTTTTAATATATACTGACCTGGCAACGGCGTCAGGAATAACGCTTATAGAGGTAATTATTTCATTTATTGTTTTTGATACATTAATTGGATCATCTTTTGTTTTTTCAAGAAGGTGATTTGCTTTAAAAGAAATAAAATCGTTTTGATTTTCTGCTAAATAAGTTTTGAAGTCTTCTGTGCTTAGCTTATTAGAGTAACTGTCAGGGTCTTCACCAACCGGGAAAACTATTATTTTAACATTCAAGCCTGCTGCTAAAATCATATCGACACCTCTGAATGATGCATTTATTCCAGCTTCATCACCATCATAAAGAATCACAATATTACTAGTAAATCTTTTAATTAATCTAATTTGTCCATCGGTAAGAGAAGTTCCACTTGACGCTACTGTGTTCTTAATTGAGTTTTGGTGTAATGAAATCACATCTGTGTAGCCTTCTACTAGAAAGCAACAGTTATTTTTTATAATTTCGTTCTTAGCTTGAAATAGGCCATATAAAACTTGACTTTTATTGTAGATTATGCTCTCAGGTGAGTTGAAATATTTTGCTACTTTTTTGTCACTTCTCAGAGTTCTTGCACCAAAACCAATAACCCTTCCTGAAATATTGTGAATTGGGAATATGACTCTTCCTCTAAAAAAATCATAAGTTCCCCTTTCGCTTTTTTTTATGACTCCAGATTGCAAAAGAGAATCGGTATTGTAATTATCGCTTTTTGCTTTTTTTGAAATTGCATCAATTTTATTAGGAGAGTATCCTAACTCAAAATAATCAATTGTTTTTAGACTGTATCCTCTTTTTTTAAAATAGGAAATTCCAATTGACTTTCCTTCGTCAGTATTATTTAATTCATTCTTGAAAAATTCATTTGCATATTGATGTGCTAAATATAACGCTTCTCTGTTATGCTTGTTTTTTTGTTGTTCTTCTGTTTCTTCTTCTTCAGTGATTTCGATGTTATATTTATTAGCAAGCCATTTTAAAGCCTCTGGATATGACAAATGCTCATGATCCATTAAAAATGATATAACGTTTCCCCCTTTCCCAGAACTAAAGTCTTTAAAAATCCTTTTGCCGGGTGAAACCATAAATGATGGTGTTTTTTCGTTTGAGAAAGGGCTGAGTCCTTTATAGTTAGATCCTGATTTTTTTAAAATTATAAAATCACTAATTACCTCAACGATGTCAGCAGCATCAAAAATTTTGGAAATTGTTTCTTGGGGTATCAACGTATTAATGAGTTTAGTTACAAAAATTAAATATGCCCAAAAGTATGATCTTATTTTCAATTAATTTTGTTTTTATTAAAAATGGTCAAACATATCCTTGTATATTTTTTTTTTAAATCTACATTTGTGTCAAATTAATATTATGAGTACAGATCAATTTCAGTCACACGATTACTATTTAATGGATGAATTACTTTCTGATGAACACAAGTTGATTAGAGATTCAGCTAGAGCATGGGTAAAAAAAGAAGTTTCACCCATTATAGAAGATTATTATGAAAGAGCAGAATTCCCTAACCAAATTATAAAAGGTTTAGCAGAAATAGGTGGTTTTGGTCCTTATATTCCTGTTGAATATGGAGGAGCAGGTCTTGATCAGATTTCATATGGATTAATTATGCAAGAATTGGAGAGGTGTGACTCTGGTTTGAGATCAACATCTTCTGTACAAAGTTCTCTTGTAATGTATCCGATTTATAAATTTGGTAATGAAGAACAAAGAAAGAAATACCTCCCAAAACTAGCTTCAGGAAGTATGATCGGATGTTTTGGATTGACTGAGCCTGATTTTGGTTCAAATCCTGGGGGAATGATTACAAATATTAGAGATAATGGCGATCACTACATTTTAAATGGTGCAAAGATGTGGATTTCAAATGCACCATTTGCAGATATTGCTGTTGTTTGGGCTAAAGACGATAACCAGAGAATCAAAGGTGTTATTGTTGAGAGAGGTATGAAAGGTTTTGAAACACCTGAAATGCATGGTAAACATTCTTTAAGAGCGTCTGCAACAGGAGAGTTAATTTTTAATGATGTGAAGGTTCCAAAAGCTAATTTATTACCAAACAAAGATGGTTTAGGAGCTCCTCTTATGTGTCTTGATTCAGCTCGTTATGGCATTGCTTGGGGAGCAATTGGAGCTGCTCTAGATTGCTATGATTCAGCGTTACGATATTCAAAAGAGAGAATTCAGTTTGATAAACCAATTGCAAGTTTCCAGCTTGTTCAAAAGAAACTTGCTGAAATGATCACTGAGATCACAAAAGCTCAACTTCTAACTTTCAGACTTGGTCAGTTGAGAGAAGATAATAGAGCAACATCAGCCCAAATTTCGATGGCTAAAAGAAATAATGTTGAAATGGCTGTCAAAATTGCTAGAGAAGCAAGACAAATTCACGGGGGAATGGGTATAATGAATGAATATTCAATTATGAGACATATGGCTAATTTGGAATCTGTATTAACTTATGAGGGCACACATGACATTCATTTGTTAATTACAGGTTTGGATATAACAGGTATTCCAGCTTTTAGTTAATCCACTTTAAGCTGCTAATCAAAACTTCAATATCTTTTTTTATATAGTTTATACTAGGTTTGAGTGAGTCGTAATTAGGGTATGTCTGAAATAATAATTGTCCGGTAAAAAAATGATTTATGCTATCGGTTAGACAAAATGCAAAATTACATGCTGTATTCCCTTTTATTTCATAAGCGACTCCGAATACTTTTTCGTTCTCATTCGCCCAAAACTTCTCAATTATTGCTGAAGATTTAAAGCTATGTTCGTAAACTGTTTTCCTAAAAGCCTCAGATAATTCTATTAAATTGTTATCAAGTTCGATGTAATCACATAGTATTTCTGCTTTAAGAAATGGGAAGATTATTGTTTTACTGCAATTTTTTCTGTAGCTATGTCGATTTTTCCAGGCACTGTAATCTGGAATTTGAAAAATAAATGGACAAGAGTCTTGCGTTGAGTAATAATGTTTTTGAGGAAAATCTATCCTTAAGTAGCTTGTAGGCTTGGGATGTGATTTTTTTTTACTACATGAAATAATAAAAAAAAGGCTAATCAAAATAAATACATTATAACGCATCATTTATTGTTACTTTTACCTTTTTAATTCTTCGTTTGTCAGCGGCTTCAATAGTAAATGTATATTTATCAAAGTTGAGCTTTTCATTTTTGAGCATTATTTTACCTGCTTGCTCAGTACAAAAACCCGCTATTGTATCAGATTCCCCTTTAGAGGATTCAAAAATTTCTCCATTTATGTCTAATACTTTATAAAAATCAATCAAAGCAATTTTACCATCAAATATATATGTGTTGTCATTTTCCTTTTTAAATGATATATCTTCCTGATCAAATTCATCACTTATATCTCCTACTATCTCTTCAAGAACATCTTCAAGTGTAACAATTCCTGAAGATCCGCCATATTCATCAACAACAATTGCAATATGAGTTCTTTCTTCTTGAAACTCTTTTAATAAATCATCAATTTTTTTGTTCTCAGGAACAAATTTTGCTTCTCTAAGTAGTGACAACCATTTGAAATTTTGCTTTTCTTCAATTTTACCTAAAAGATCCTTGACATATAAAATGCCTTTAATTTTATCAAAAGACTCTTCAAATATCGGGATTCTTGAGTATGTTATATCACTTAATTGTTGGATTAATTTTTTGAACTCTATTGTGTTTTCAAATGAAATTACGTCGGTTCTTGGTGTCATTATTTGTTTTACATCAGTTTGACCAAATTTTACAATCCCCTCTAATATCTTTTTTTCGTCTTCGTTTTCAACACTGTGTTTTGTGAGGTTCAGAGCATGTTCAAGTTCATCGGGTTTAAATTGTTCGTTTTTTTTATCAAACTTTTTATCAATGAGTGAAGTGCTAGAAATTAGTATCCTAGTGACAGGTTTAAATAAAAATTTTAAAAACGATATAGGAGATGACATAAATTTAGAGAATGTAATACTGTAATTGTTTGCATACACTTTTGGGATCACCTCTCCAAATAATAAAATAATAAATGTGACTAAAACAACTTGGGTTAAAAAAGCACCTACTTTGGAGAAGCTTTCAATCAGAAATAAATGTTCCATTACAAAGCTTGACACCATTACAATTGATACATTAACAAGATTATTACTAATTAAGATGGTAGCTAGTAGCTCTTTTGGGTTTTCTAATAGTATTAAAATTCGTTGACTTTTTTTATTAAATTTTTCTTCTTTGAGAGCTGATTTATCTTTATTATTTAAGCTAAATATTGCCACTTCACTTCCAGAAAGTAAAGCCGAAATGAATACCAATATTAGCATTATTAACAATAAAATTCCAAGATTTATTGTAAATGGTTTAAATGTTATTAAGTTTAATAGTAGAAACTCAGGGGGTTCCAATAGTATTTGTTTTAATTAGAGATTTTACTAGAATGGCAAGTCATCGTTATCATCAGGACTTGAAAAGTCTTCTGTTTTTTGGATTTTTTCTGTAGCAGAATTACTTAATGATGGTTTATTTTCAGAAGATTTACCTAACATAGTCAAATTGTCGGCAATAACCTCAGTAGTATATCTGTTATTGTCATCTTGATCTTTCCAAGATCTAGTTTTGAGTTTTCCTTCAATATATACTTTATCTCCTTTTTTTAAATACTTTTCAGTTACCTCTGCAAGTCCTCTCCAAACAACAATATTGTGCCATTCAGTTTGAGAAACTTTTTCACCAGTTTTTCTGTCCTTGTAATTTTCAGAAGTTGCAATTGAAAAATTTGCTACACAGGCACCATTTTCTAAATGTCTTACCTCGGGGTCTTTACCCAAATTACCAATCAATATTACTTTGTTAATACTTCCAGCCATAAAACCTTTTTTATCAAAATTAATTATTAAACTTCAATAGCTAAATTTTCTTGTATATAATTTTCAACAATTTTTGGAACTGGGTATTCATTAAGTTCGTCTACTTTTATTAAATTTAGGTTTTTGACATTTGAAAAATCTTCAAGCATAAAGTGCCAAAAGTTAGCACTAATTTTTTGATGTGTAAGAAGATGATTACATTTTGATTTTTTTAATAAAATTGCATTTTTAGGGACTATTTTGTAAGGGTTAAAATTCTGATGTTCTTCTTCAATCATCGGAAATTGATACATGTTTTGCCAAATATCTTTTGCAACCCTCTTCTCTAAACAAATTGAATCTCCATCAGTTAAAACAAGGTAATTAAAATTTCTTTTTTTTATTTGAATTCTTTTTGATTTTATTGGAAGCTTGTCAAGCATATTTTCTTTAAGTCCACAACATTTTGTATTTAATGGACAAGAGTTACATTTTGGATTTTTAGGTTTGCACTGCAATGCTCCAAACTCCATAATAGCTTGATTATAAGTATCAACTTTTTTTAATGGAATTAATTTATCTGCTAAGTTGCTAAAGTTTTTTTGTCCATTTGTAGTGTCAATAGGGTCAGAAATCCCAAAATATCTACTTAATAATCTGTAAACATTCCCATCTAAAACTGCTTTTTTTTCATTAAATGCAAAAGAAGAAATAGCTGCGGCTGTATATTTACCGACTCCTTTAAGTTTTATAATTTCGTTGTACGAATTAGGGAACTTCCCATTTAATTCGTTGGCAATATATTTTGCTGTAAAATGCAAATTTCTAGCTCTGCTGTAATAACCTAAACCCTGCCAAAGAGATAATATTTTTCGTTCAGATGCATTTGCTAAATCAAAAATATTTGGAAAGTTATTGACAAATTTTATGTAGTAGGGCATACCTTGCTCAACTCTTGTTTGCTGAAGAATTATTTCGCTTAGCCATATATAATAGGGATTTGATGTCTCTCTCCATGGTAAATCTCTTTTATTTAGTTTGTACCAATTAATTAATTCTAACGCAAAATTATTATCTAACATTAATACGAAAATAAAAAACTCAACTGTAGTTTTTCACCTTTGATAAATAAAATTATATTTGCATCCCAATAATTGGTATAATCATAATTTAAAATATGACAAAAGCAGATTTAGTAACTGATATTTCAGAAAAAACAGGAGTAGAAAAAGTAGCTGTTCAAGCAACAATAGAGTCTTTTATGCAGTCCGTTATTGAGACTATGGAGAGCGGTGAAAACGTTTACTTAAGAGGATTTGGAAGTTTTATTGTAAAGAAAAGAGCAGAGAAAACAGGAAGAAATATTTCTAAAAACACAACTCTGATTATACCAGAACATTTTGTGCCTACTTTTAAACCATCAAAATCATTTGTTGACGGAGTAAAGAGTAAGGTAAAGAAAAAATAAAAGTATTTAATAATAATTTAAAAGATTCATATGCCTAGCGGTAAGAAAAGAAAAAGACATAAAATGTCTACACATAAGAGGAAAAAGCGTCTGAGAAAAAACAGACACAAAAAGAAGAAGTAGGATTTTTATACTTTGTAATATTTTTAAATATGCCGCTATGCTGTAATCAGATATAGGAGGTCAAAGTGTCGTATGAATTAGTAATTAATTCTACAAGAAACGAGGTTGCCACTGCTTTGCTTAGTGAAAGCAAATTGATAGAGCTTCATAAGCAGGGTTTAGATGATAAATTTAATGTAGGTGACGTTTATCTTGGAAAGGTTAAAAAGATTGTGCCAAGTCTAAATGCAGCATTTGTAGACGTTGGTTATGAAAAGGATGCATTTTTGCATTACTTAGATTTAGGCCCTCAATATAGGTCTATGAACAAGTATGTTCAAGATTCCATAAAAGGGAAGCAATCAACACATAAATTGGGTTACAATAAAATTGAGCCTGATATTTTGAAAGAGGGAAAGATAAAAGAACATATATCCTCTAATCAATTAATTGCTGTACAAGTTACTAAAGAGCCAATTTCCTCCAAAGGACCGAGATTAAGCGCTGAGGTTACTATTCCAGGAAGGTACTTAGTCCTTGTCCCATTTTCAGAAAAAATTTCAGTATCTCAAAAGATTAAAGATTCAAGTGAAAGAGATAGGCTTAAAAGACTTATTAACAGTATAAGACCTAGAAAATTTGGCGTTATCATACGAACAGTTGCCCAAAACAAAAAAGTTGCTGAATTAGACCAAGATCTTAGAGATTTAGAACAAAAATGGGCTAAAATGTATGGGGAACTTAAAGATGCATCACCTCGTAAAAAGCTTCTAGGAGAAATGAATAGAGCCACTACTGTTTTGAGGGATGAACTAAACAAAGAATTTACAAGTATTCATGTAAACGATGAATCCCTTTATAACGAACTTAAAGACTATGTTAAGACTATAGCACCAGAAAAAGAAGAAATTGTGAGATTTTACCAAGGTAAAGTATCCATTTTCGAAAACAGAGGAATTAATAAACAAATTAAAGCTGCCTTTGGAAGAAAAGTTAATTTGAAATCGGGGGCGTATTTAATTATTGATCATACTGAAGCAATGCACGTTATTGATGTTAACAGTGGCAATAGAAAAGCAACCAATGTGGATCAAGAACTTAATGCTTTAGATACTAATTTAGAAGCTGCTGAAGAAATTGCTAGATTGTTAAGGCTCAGAGATATGGGAGGTATTGTCGCTGTTGACTTTATTGATATGTATGAAAGAGCTAATAATAAAAAGTTAATAGAAAATTTTAGACAGTTTATGAAAGAAGACAAGGCAAAGCACAATATTCAGCAGCCTAGTCGTTTTGGAGTAGTCGAGCTTACACGTCAAAGAGTAAGACCTGAAACAGACATTAAAACTACAGAAACATGTCCAAATTGCCTGGGCAAAGGAGAAATTCAAGCATCCATATTGGTCATTGATGAAATTGAACACATGTTACAATCAATTATTGATCAAGGTGGCTTTAAAAATATATTTCTTAATGTTCACCCTTTTGTGGAGGCGTATTTAAGAAAAGGGTTAAAGAGTATTCAAAGGAATTGGTTTTTAAAATATAGGAAGTGGGTCACCATTAGATCAGTATCAGATTTGGGTATTTTACAATTTAATTTTTTGGATCAAGACGACAAACCACTGTAGGTTCAAATATTAAAATGATTCCAACCTTGTGCTTTGAGTGGTATTGATACATCACCATTAGAAATTAAATTAACACCAACTTCTTTTTTAGTGATATGTCCAATGATTGTCATATCGGGGTTACCTTTTATTTTTTCGTAATCTTTTTGTCTAATTGTAAATAAAAGTTCGTAATCCTCACCTCCGTTAAGTGCACTCACAGTAGGGTTTATGTTAAAATCCATAGAAGTTTGATAAGTTTGAGGATCAATAGGTATTTTATCCTCATAAAGTTGACAACCTACGCCACTAGATTTGCATATATGAAAAATTTCTGATGACAAACCATCTGAAATATCTATCATGCTTGTAGGTTTGACATTGATTTCTTTTAAAAACTTAATAACGTCCTTTCTTGCTTCTGGTTTGAGTTGTCTTCCCAAAATATAGTTAAAGTTATCAAGGTCTGGTTGCATGTTTGGATTACTTTTCCAAACTTCTTTTTCTCTCTGTAAAATTGTTAAACCCATGTATGCTCCACCTAAATCTCCAGTAACTACTAATAAATCATTTTCTTTTGCTCCATTTCTGTAGGTAATATTTTTTTTAGAACAATTTCCTATTGAAGTTATTGAAATCGTAAGTCCACTTGTACAAGACGTTATATCACCTCCAATTATATCTATTTTGTATTTATGACATGCAAGTAAAATCCCATCATACAACTCATCGATGGCTTCTAGTGTGTATTTACTAGAAATTGCTAAGCTTACTGTAATTTTTTGAGCTTCAGCATTCATTGCATAAATATCACTTAAATTAATAACCACTGCTTTATAACCAAGATGTTTTAAAGGTGTAAATGTCATATCAAAATGAATACCTTCAACTAACATATCAGTACTTATAACAGTGTGCTCTGGTAATTTGATTACTGCACCATCATCTCCTGGTCCTAAAATAGTAGACTTTTTGTAAGTTTTTATTTTTTTTGAAATTCTCTCTATTAGACCAAATTCACCTAGTTCTTTGATGTCTAAAGCTTTTGATTCTTTTTTCATTACTGCAAATTTAACTTATTACTTAAATAATATTCATATTATTTGTTGAACTATTTTATTAAAAAGTATTTTAAGCTAAATCATACATTACTCAAATTAAATTATGTCTTATATTTGCAACAATTGTAGTCTTAACAAATAACAGAAGAATATGATTAAAGTTACTGATAAAGCAAGAAGCAAGGCTTTAAATTTGATGGAAGAAGATGGTAAGTCAGGGTTTTTTATTCGCGTTGGAGTTAAAGGTGGTGGTTGTTCTGGTTTAATGTACGAATTAACTTTTGATAATCAGATTAATGAGTCTGACAAATCGTTTGAAGATAATGGTGTTCAAGTAGTTGTTGATAAAAAAAGTTTCCTTTACTTAATTGGAACAACACTAGATTTTTCAGGTGGTTTGAATGGTAAAGGATTTGTTTTTAGTAACCCAAATGCTGACAGAACTTGTGGTTGTGGAGAGAGCTTTTCACTATAATTGATCTTAATGGCTTATACCGAAAAAGAATTAAAAAAAGAGTTAGATAACAAAACTTATGAATTTGGGTTTGTCACGGACATTGAATCTGAGAAAGCGCCTAAAGGATTAAATGAAGATATTATAAAACTTATTTCTTCTAAAAAAAACGAACCTCAATGGTTACTTGATTACAGGTTAAATGCTTTCAGAATTTGGTCTGAAATGAACGAACCTCAATGGGCACATGTGAATTATGATAAACCTAACTTCCAAGACATAATTTATTACGCGGCTCCAAAACAAAAAAAACAGTTAAATAGTTTAGATGAAGTTGACCCTGAATTATTAAAAACTATGGATAAACTTGGAATATCAATTGAAGAGCAAAAAAGACTTTCAGGTGTCGCTGTTGACTTTGTAATGGATTCGGTTTCAGTAGCAACATCATTCAAAGAGAAATTAGGTGAACTTGGTATAATTTTTTGTTCATTTTCAGAAGCTGTTCAAAACCATCCCGAATTAGTTAAAAAGTACATGGGTAGTGTTGTTCCATTACAAGATAATTATTATGCGGCTCTCAATAGTGCAGTGTTCTCTGATGGCTCTTTCTGTTACATTCCTAAGGGAGTTAAGTGTCCAATGGAACTTTCTACTTATTTTAGAATTAATGAATCTGGTACGGGTCAATTTGAAAGAACCCTGTTAATTGCTGATGAATCAAGTTATGTAAGTTATTTAGAAGGTTGCACAGCTCCGCAGAGAGATGAAAACCAATTACACGCAGCAGTTGTAGAATTGGTAGCACTAGATCATGCTGAAATTAAATACTCAACTGTTCAAAATTGGTATCCTGGAGACGAAACAGGAAAAGGAGGGGTATTTAATTTTGTGACAAAAAGAGGTATTTGCGGATATAGATCCAAAATTTCGTGGACACAAGTTGAAACAGGTTCTGCTGTAACTTGGAAGTATCCTTCTTGTATTCTAAAAGGAGACTATTCAATCGGCGAATTTTACTCTGTTGCAGTTACAAATAATTTTCAACAAGCTGATACTGGCACAAAAATGATTCATATTGGAAAAAACACTAAATCTACAATCATTTCTAAAGGAATCTCTGCAGGTGAAAGTCAAAATAGTTATAGGGGACTAGTTAAAATTGGAAAAGGAGCTAAAAATGCAAGAAATTTTTCTCAATGCGATTCTTTACTTATGACTGATCAATGTGGCGCACATACATTCCCATACATTGAATGTGAAACTCCAACAGCAATGGTAGAACATGAGGCAACTACCTCAAAAATTGGAGAGGACCAATTGTTTTATTGTCAACAGAGAGGAATTACTGAAGAAAAGGCAATCAGTTTAATTGTTAATGGTTATGCTAAAGAAGTACTCAACAAACTCCCAATGGAGTTTGCAGTAGAAGCACAAAAGTTATTAGAAATAAGCTTAGAAGGTTCCGTAGGTTAAAAATAAAAAATGAGTGAAGTTATTTTAAAAATTAAAGATTTAAAATGTAGTATTGACGACCAAGAAATCCTTAAAGGATTAAATCTTGAAGTTAAAAAGGGCGAAGTTCATGCTATAATGGGTCCTAACGGATCAGGTAAAAGTACATTGTCTTCAGTTTTAGCTGGAAAGGAAGAATATGAAGTCACAGACGGTTCAATTTCTTTTTTAGGTGAAGATATTGAAGAACTTAGTCCCGAAGAAAGGTCATGGAAAGGAATATTTTTAGCATTTCAATATCCTGTCGAAATACCTGGAGTCAGTAATATTAATTTTTTGAGAACTGCTATCAATGAGAAACATAAATCATTAGGATTACCTCCTATTACAGCCAAAGAATTTCTAAAAATGGTTTCTGAAAAATCATCATTAGTAGGCCTAAATAATAAGTTAAAAAACCGCTCAGTTAATGAGGGATTTTCTGGAGGAGAAAAAAAGAGAAATGAAATTTTTCAAATGGCCATATTAGACCCAAAACTCGCTGTTTTAGACGAAACAGATTCAGGATTAGATATTGATGCATTAAAGGTTGTAGCTAATGGAGTCAATCAGCTTAAATCAAAGGACAACGCAACAATAGTAATTACTCATTATCAAAGATTACTTGATTACATTGTCCCTGACTTTGTACATGTATTACATGATGGGAAAATAATTAAAACAGGTGACAAATCTTTAGCTCTTGAATTAGAAAAAAAAGGTTATGATTGGTTAACTATGGACTTGACAGTTTAATTTTTTTAAATAATGAATCTTAAAAATCTAAACTATTCACCAATTTTAGAAGTTGAATCAAAAAATGCATTTAAATCTCTAAATATTACTAAGTTTCCTCACAGAAGTCAAGAAAAATGGAAGTACTCCAAGTTAAGTAAATTAAAAAAAACTCTATTTCACAATCAACATATTTTTCATTTAAATGATATAAGAGACTTATCTCTTCCAATAACAGATGGTTCAATAATTGTTGTCGAAAATGGTAAAATTAACAACAATTTGACGAAGATTATTTCTGAAAATAACCTTACTATCACAAGTTTCTCCGAAAACAAGACAAATCTTAAAGGCTTAATTAATAACTACAGAAAGGAGTGGAACAATTATTTTTCATATTTAAATCAATCTTATTTAGAGGATGGAATTTTTATCAAAGTTAATGATGACTCTCAAATTAAACAATCAATTAATATTGTGTATATTACTACTTCTCAAAATTTCCTTTCCAATACAAGACTAAATGTGAAAATAGGAAATAATTCTTCTCTTGAGCTAAAGCAATACTTTATTGATAAGACTGATGTTTTTAGTTGCTTAAATAACCATATAAGTGAATTTCAAATAGATGTTAAAGGAAAGTTGAAAGTTGATAAATTTCAAGACGTAAATGAAAACTTCAATATTTGCTCTGAAAATATATCCCAGTTAGAATCAAGTTATTTTTCAATAAATACATTTTCAAATTCTGGACAAATTATAAGAAACGATATAAATGTTGATGTAGCAGGTGAGTTTTGTCACACAGAACTTAATGGTGTATTTAATCCATCAAAAAATCAACATATTGATCAACATACAACAATAAATCATTTACTTCCAAATTGTAATTCTTTTGAAAATTATAAAGGTATTATAAGAGAAAACGGGATTGGTGTTTTTAATGGAAAGGTTATTGTGCATAAAGATGCTCAAAAGATAGAGGCTTTCCAGCAAAATAATAATATTTTAATTGACTTGGATGCTCAAGTGTATTCTAAACCTGAATTAGAAATTTATGCTGACGATGTTAAGTGTAGCCACGGAAGTACAACGGGACAATTTGATGATCAAGCTTTATTTTATTTAAGATCTAGAGGATTAAGTAGGCCAAAGGCAATTGATTTGTTAACTAGCGGATTTATAAATGAAGTGATTGTTAGAGCTTCAGGAAAAGAATACAGAGAATTTTTACTCAAAAAATTGATCAATTCGTAGTCATCCCTTTATATCTCAATTGATATTTGTAATTTAAATACTATTTTAGTATTAAGTTGTTCTTAAGATTACATATAACCTTTGTGTTTTTTGTTCTTAGTACTTTTATTTATTCTCAAGAAATAAAATTCACCTTCAGTGATAATATTAAAGTTACAGAAGAATTTAAGCCTCATAGTTGTTTTGAGTATGATGGCCATTATGTTCTGATTCAAAAAAAAATAAAATCATCTAGCTGTAATTTGAAAGTAAATCTTTTTAATAGTTCGCTAAACATTAAAAATCAATTTGATGTTATTATAGATAATCATTTTTTTATTAATGCTAATTATATTTTCAACAAAATATTTTTATTTACTTCCTTGAATAAAAATAATTATACTCAATTATATGTTCACGAATTTGATTTAAACAGTGGTTTTATAAATAGTAGAAAAATATTTGAGGAGCCAAACATAAATGGATACAGTTCTAAATATATTATTGCTGACTCTACATTTGATGAAAGGTTTAATGTGCTTGTAGAGTTGCCTTACCAACCCAAGAAGAATGAAGATATTAAATTACTTTCTTTTGATAATCTCTTCAAGTTAAAATATGAAATATACAATAAACTTGATATCCCATTTGAACCAAAAAGAGATAATAGACTTTTAATTTCGCCATTAGGAAAAATAATATTAATTAAGACATTTTGGGATAAAGGAAATAACTTCTACCTATATAAATTAGGAAAAAGTGTAATTGATGAGGTTGAAATAAAGTTAAAAAATAGAAAAATAGCAGACGTTGATTATTTATTTAATAACAAAAATGAATTGGTTATTGCAGGTTTTTTCACATCTTTAAATAGATACAATTATGAGGGTTATTTTATCCATAAATACAGTGAAGATTTGACTCTAGTTCATAAAAATCAATATTTTTTTAGTAGGAAAATTATTGAATCATTTAAAACTTCGTCTGAAGTTAAAGAAAATGGTTTTGGGTTAGATAAATTTAGACTTTCTAATTTTAGTATTGATCAAAAGGGTAATTATTTTTTATTATCTGAGCACCTTGGCAGAAAAAAAGTAAAAGGAGTAACTAATTGGAAATCAAAAGGTATGGTTGCAATTAAGTTTAATAAAAATGGTAATTTTGTTTGGGCATGCCCTATAACATTTAAGCAACATAATCAACAATTAAGATTAATAGGCTCTTTTCAACTTAACTCTTTTAATGAATCTAGATATTTTTACAATTGTTTGTCAAATCTCAGATTTAGAAAAGGTGTTCCTATTGAGTATGGCTCTAACAATTACTGTGGAACTCAGCAAATATCGTTTAATAGCGTCGGAGAGGCAGAACATAATATTTTAAAGGTAGATTTTCCTTCAAACAGCTCAATTAAATATTCATTTTATCCAAAACAATTAAACCCTATTATCGGAACCGTTTCTATTTTTTCTATGACAGATTATACTAGTAATAATATGATTATTGGTATATCGAAATAATTTAACAATTAATGCAGCAAGAAAATTATATAATATTAACCTCTCTTTCAAGAGTTATTCCAAATTTCAACTTAATATCATCAATGATTTTTTTTGAAAGGTCATAAATTTCTTTTCCACTAGCACCCCCGTAATTAACTAAAACAAGTGCTTGATTTTTGTGAACTCCATAGTTTCTTATTGTTTTACCCTTCCAACCTGCTTTCTCAATTAACCAACCAGCTGCAATTTTTGTTTGATTTTCATTGATTTTATAATGCACTATTTCAGGGTATTTTTTAATTATTTTATTAAGTAACTGAAATGAAATAATTGGATTTTTAAAAAAACTTCCGCCATTCCCAATTTCTTTTGGATCGGGTAATTTTTGTTTTCTTATTTCTATAATAGCACTGCTTACATCTTTTATCGTTGGGATTTTTATTTTTTTATCAATGAGGATTTTTTTAATATCACCATATTCAATATTTACCTTCGGTTTTTTATTTAACCTTAAAGTAATGTTTAAAATTAAATACTGATTTTTTTTTTCATTTTTAAAAATACTTTCTCTGTAATTGAACTTGCAATCTTCTTTGTCAAACTTTTTTATAATTCCAGATGATAATCTAAAAGCTTGAAGGCTTAAAAAAGTCTCTTTGATTTCTACTCCGTAGGCTCCAATATTTTGCATAGGGGCAGTTCCAGTGTTCCCTGGAATTAGACTTAAATTTTCAATTCCTCCCCAATTATTTTCAACACATTTTAAAACTATTTCATGCCAATTTTCTCCTGCTCCAATTTTAAAATAAACAAAATTTTCGTCTTCATCTACAATCTCTTGTCCTTTGATATTGTTTTTGATAATTAATCCATTATAGTCTTTTGTGAATAAAATATTACTTCCTCCCCCAAGAACTAGTTTATTTTCTTTTTTAAATAGACTCTCATTTTGAAGTTTTATTAAATCTTTTTCACTTTCGATTTCCACAAAGTATTTAGCCTTGTAATCAAGTCCAAAGGTGTTATACTTCTTAAGTGATATGTTTTTGAAGATTTTCAAGAATAAAAAATTTAAATATATTGTTTGTTTTAATAATTCACTTGGATAAAACAATATTATTTACATTTAATATATAAAATTAAAAGTCATCAAAAAAGTAATTATAGCCGTAACTAATGATATTTCTCACGACCAAAGAGTTTCTAAAGTTTGTGAAACATTATTTTCAGCTGGGTTTGAAATTTTTTTAATTGGTAGAGCTCTAAAATCATCTGTCAAAATAAGAAGAAAGTATAAAATACACAGATTCAAATTAATCTTTAACAAAGGGTTTTTATTTTATGCTGAATATAATTTACGTTTATTTTTCAAATTATTATTTGAAAAAACAGATATATATCATGCCAATGATTTAGACACTTTGTTTCCTTTTTGGATAATTTCAAAATTTAAAAAAAAACCACTTGTTTACGACAGTCATGAATATTTTACTGGTGTTGCTGAAATTCAAAATAGACCTTTAGTTAAGTATATATGGAAAACAATTGAAAAAAGCATTTTTCCAAGATTAAACTACGTATTTACTGTAAACCAATCAATAGCAAATTTGTATTACAAAGATTACAATATACTACCAAAGGTACTTAGAAATTTACCTAATATTTCTAAAATTGAGAAAGTTAAATCTAGATCAGAATTGGGATTGCCATTAAACAAACCAATAGTTATTTTACAAGGAGCAGGAATAAATGTAGATAGAGGTTCAGAGGAGCTACTGGAAGCCATTGCGATTCAAGATCAGTTTTTTTTATGCATTGTTGGTAAAGGAGATGTTATTGATAAATTAAAGCATAGATGTAAAAAAAATGATTTATTAAATAAAGTCATTTTTGTTAATACACTTCCCTACAATGAAATGATGCAGTATACCTTAAATGCTGATATTGGAGTAAGTCTCGATAAGGACAATAATATTAACCATAAATTTAGTTTACCCAATAAAATATTTGATTACATAAAGGCAGAAATTCCAATTTTGGCTAGTAATTTAATTGAAGTTTCAAATATTATTTCAACTTATCAAGTTGGTTATACAATTTCTGAAATTAGTTCAAAATCTATTTTAAATGGATTAAATATCGTATTAAAAACAAAAGAAGAATCATACTTAAAAGATAGGTTTAAACATGCAATTAATGATTTAAATTGGGAAAAAGAATCGCGTATTTTAATTGAGACTTACAAAAACTTTTAGTTTATTTTTTTGCAATGAAAAATTAATTCTCCTTTTTTGATTCCATAGTATTTAAGTTCTTTGGCACTAAATTTTTTTGAATAATCAACTACTTTAGTTTTAAAACCATAACTATCTAGTTTAGCTTTTAAATTTTCCTTTCCATATACTCTGACATGGTCTTTTTGTCCAAATCTTATTTCTCTTTGTTTTGGGTCATTAATTGATAAATCTTCATCTGTGTCTCCTTTTTTAAGTGGAACTTGAATTAATAAATCCCCATTTTTATTTAACACCTTGTGTAAGTTTTCAATTGCTTTATTGTCATTTGGAATATGTTCTAATACATGAAAACAAATAATAAGATCAAACTTTCCCTTTTTGAATGGTAATTTTATTATATCATAGTGTGTATCAGCAAAAAATTGACTATCGAAATCGTTTGCGATATATTTTTTTTCACTTTTAGATAAAACATTATAAATGCTTCTGTGCGGTGAAAAGTCTAGTATCTCCTTGTTTTCAAACCTAATTTCATTACACAAGTAGCTGTATAAAGTTCTTGTTCTTGACAAGCTTCCACATTTAGGACAGAGATTGTCAGTTTCTATTTTAAAATTAATGAGTATAAATTTTTTCAACTTAGATTCACATATTTGGCATTGGTATTGGTTTCCCCTGTAAAAGATTACGTATAATAAAAATCTTAATGGAGATTCTATTTTGTAATGAATATTCCTTGGGATAATTAAGTTGTAAGCAGTTTTAATAAGTTTATACACCTTTTCTTATCTTATGTAGGTAAAATAATTTATAAATATCCAACCAAAAAATATTAGGATTATTTTGGTTTAATTTTTTCAATGATAAGTCCATAAAAAAAAATGAAAATAGAGACAATAAAAAGTTAAATTTTAAATAATCAATCAGATTATAAATTTTTAAAATTTTTATTCCTTTGGTTTTTATTTTTTTTGAATCATATAGTTTATTTAAGTTTTCAATTCCAAGTCTTGTATTTATCAAAAATTCCTTATTATTTTCCAATCCCTCATGAATTACAAAGTTTTCAATGTGATAAATACTGATTTTTTTTTCTTTAAGTTGAAATGCTAGGAGGGTGTCTTCATGCCCATAAGTTTTAATGCTTTCATCAAACTTAATCAATGATAATATTTGCTTTTTAATCAAAAAATTATTTGATCTAAAACTTACATATGGTGATCTTTTTCTTTTTTTGATTGTTAGGTCCTCTCTTTTTTTTCCATATTTCCACCTTAAAAAAATATTTTCGTCATCAGGTTTATTTTCATGGTGTTTTCTACCACCATATATCACTTTTTTGTCAATATTTTTACAATAATTAAAAATAAAATTGTCTTTGATGGAACAATCACAGTCTAAAAAAAGAAGTGAATCATAATTTGAAAGGTCTATAAATAGATTTCTGATTTTTGATCTACCGATGTTTTCGTTTAACTCAATATATTTTAAATGTTCAAATTGTTTAATAACACGATTTTTTGTTCGAATTATTGAGTTAGAGAAGTCGTCAATGCAAATAATTTCAAAGATTATTGAGTTTCTTATACATTGTGATTGTAATTCTTTTATTAAATTGGAAACATCGTATTGATATATAGGGATGCAGATACTTAACAAGATTTTTTATTCAGAAACATTTTGGTTTTCAAATTTCATTATTCTTCCCGGAAACTTATTTATAATGTCATAATCGTGAGTAGCCATAACAACTGTCTTATTTTCTTTGGCAATATTTTTAAGCAGTGTGATTATTTTTTCACTTGTTTCAGGATCTAGGTTTCCAGTCGGTTCATCGGCAAGTATAATCTCAGGGTCATTAACTAATGCTCTTGCTATTGCAGTTCTCTGTTGTTCGCCTCCAGAAATTAAATGGGGATATGATTTTGCTTTATCAGCCATTTCTACTTTTTCCAATAATTCTTGGACTGTTTTTTCAATTTTATTCTTTCCCTTCCATCCAGTAGCTTTCATGACAAATTTTAAATTATCTTCAATAGATCTATCCATGAGTAGTTCAAAATCTTGAAAGACAATTCCAATTTTCCTTCTTAAAGCCAAAATTTTATTGCGATTCATTTTATTTAAAGCTTCTTTGTTAAAATAAATATTTCCTTGTTTTATTTTAATATCTCCATAAAATGATTTTAACAAACTACTTTTACCACTACCTGTTTTTCCAACAAAATAGATAAATTCACCTTTATTAATCTTTAAAGAAATATTTTTTAAAATGATATTGTCTTGTTGTTTAATTTGAACATTTTCAAGTTCTAAAATAGGGTTTGAGCTCATAATTAGATAAAGAATTTAAAATCAAAATTAAAATAATATCATAGACTACTTGAAACATAACTACTTAATGTTAACATAATCTAGTTGAAAATATTCACCAAGCTATCTAACTCTACAAGTATGCCTAGTTATCTTTAAGAAAAAATTCTTAAGAATATATCTTACAATGATTAAAACTATTTTTAGAATAGCTCTGTTAGTATCTCTACTAGTTTTTAGTTTAAAGTTGATTTCCCAGAAAACTTTAATTTATACTGATCCGTATAAAAATTACAAATTTGCACAAGAGTTATTTGATAAAGGAAAATTTAGTGCGGCACAATTTCATTTTAAAGATATTATTGACCGCTTAGCAAACTCTCAAGACGAAACTCGAATTAACGCAGAATATTACTTTGCTGTGTGCGCATTGAAATTGTACCACCAAAGTGTTGAAACACTTCTTACAAGATTTGTTTTAGATCATCCAGATCATCCAAAATCCAAAAATGTTTATTTACAACTTGCAAGGCATTATTACAGAATGAAAAAATTTACAAAATCGATTGAATACTTCGAAAAAGTTGATCAATATGACCTTTCTAAAGAAGACCAGAATGAGTTCTTATTTAAGTTGGGATATTCAAAGTTTGTTAAAAAGAACCCCGAAGAAGCAAAGGTTTATTTAAATGAGCTCTTACAAAGAGAGTCTGACTATAAAATACCAGCAACTTATTACTACAGTCATATTGCTTACAGTGAGGGTAAATACCAAACTTCTTTAGTTGGATTCAAACAAATTGCAGAAAATAAGATGTTTAAATCTATTATACCATATTATATTACTCAAATATTATATCAACAAAAAAAATATGATGATCTTATTGCTTATGCACCATCATACATGGATTCAATAACTGATAAAAGAAAAGGCGAATTTGCAAAATTAATTGGTGATGCTTATTACATGAAAAATGAATATCAATCTGCTGTTAAATATTACAAAATCTTCAAAAAGAATGCCAAATCCAACAGAGAAAGCAATTATCAAGTAGCTTATTGCTATTTTAAAACTAATGAAATTGAAAAAGCAATTTCTTTATTTTCAAGAGTAACTAGCAAAAGAGATTCTCTAACACAAACAGCTTATTATCATATGGCTGAAGCCTTTCTTAAGATGAATCAAAAAGACTATGCTAGGAACGCATTCGAGGAGGCAAGTAAGTTAGATTTTGATCAAGAAATTAAAAGAAATTCGTTGTTCAATTATGCAAAATTGGCTTATGAACTAAGTTATAACCCTTATGATGAGTCGATTAATGCTTTTCAAGATTTTATAAATAGTTATCCAAATACTCAAGATGCTGAGGAAGCGTATGAATTTTTACTGAAAGTTTACTTAACTACAAAAAATTATGAAGATGCTTTGAGTTCAATGGAAAAGATAGAAAATAAAGATCCTAGGATGCAAAAGGCTTATCAAACAATTGTTTATAACAGGGCAGTTGAGCAATTTCACAATAGAGAATATTTGAAATCAAAAAATAGTTTTGAGTTAGTTAAGAAATATCCTATTGACCAAGAGCTAAATGCAATGAGTCAGTTTTGGATTGCAGAATGCTTGTATAAAGTTGGAGACTTTAAACAGGCAATAGAAAACTATGAAAAATTCAGATTTTCAAATGGAGCAGTACTCACAAATGAATATTCAAACTTAGATTTTCATATTGGGTATGCATATTTTAATGAATCGAGCCCATATAAAAAAGTGTATTCATCAGAACTAAAAAAACAAAGTATAGATTTGAAGAACGCAATTAAGTATTTTAGAAACTATACTCACCAACCAAAAATCAATGATTCATCGAAACTTAGGAAAGCATATTTAAGAATTGCAGATGCTTATTTTTTGTTAAAGAATGATAGTCTAGCCATAGAGAATTATAAAATAGCATTAGAATTTGAAGGTGAGGACTATAGCTATGCTTTATATCAAATGGCAACTTCCCAAGGTTTGATCCAAGACTATAATAGTAAAATGCAAACTTTACAGAAGCTAACAGAAGAATTTCCCGAATCTAAATACCAGGTGTTATCTCTTTTAAATTTGGCACAATCTTACAAAGATTTAACGATGAATTTTGACGCAATTAAAACATATTTAAAATTTATAAATGATTACCCCAACAATAATTTTATTTCACAAGCGCATGTTGAAGTGGGAAGTATTTATCTTAAGGAGGGTGAAATTGATAAGGCAGAGAAATATCTTTTAAAAGTAATTAACGATTATCCAGATGCAGAGCTAGAAAATGAACTTGCAGTTGATTTAATGAAAGAGGTGTACGAACAAAGAAATAATCTACCAGGCTATTATGATTGGTTACAAAATAAAGGGTTTACTGTTAGTGAACAAGAAAAAGACTCAACTTTTTGGCACTCAGTTCAGCTAGCTAGAGATGACGGAGATTGTGAAGCTCAATTGAAATCAGCTTCTTATTATTTAGATAATTTATCAAACCCAATTAAGGAGATTTCTGCTCATTACTATATGGCAACTTGTCTTTATTCTCAGAATAAAATGACTGAGGCATTATTCCATTATGATTTTATTACAACAAAACCCAATAATAATTATTATACGGAAGCCTTGAAGTATGCAGGTGAAATAACGTTCCAAGCTGAACAGTACAAATTAGCATTGGGACATTTTTCCACTTTAGAAAATGTTGGTATTTCGGAAGAAGATTTAGCAACAGCTAATAAGGGTCAATTTTATTGTTTTCATTATTTGAACAATCCGCAATCCACTATTAGTTATGCAAAAAAAGTATTAAATATGACTAACCAAAGTGAAAAAACATATGAAGATGCACATTTGTTTTTAGGTAAATCTTACATGTCCATAAATCAGTTGGATAGTGCTCATCATTTTTTCCAAAAAGTTACTCAAACAACAAAAAGTATAGCTGCGGCAGAAGCCAAATATCATATTTGCGAAATATTTTATTTAAAAAATGATTATCAAGAATGTGAAAATCAAATAATGGAATTGGTTCAACAAAAGCCATCTTATGACTACTGGTTAGCCAAAGGAATTATTCTTTTGGGAGATAATTTTATTGCATTAAAAGATTTTTTTAATGCTAAGCATAGTTTGAAAAGCATAATCGATAATTATGATGGTAGAGATAGAGATTTATTGATAGCACAATCAGTTCAGAAATTAGAGTATGTAGAAAATTTAGAACTCATAGAAAAAAATAATGAGCCCGAACAACAAGAAATGGAGATTGAATTTGATAATGAGGACCCAAAGGATAAAGAACTATTTAATGAAAAACCCTCAGAAGGCAAATTAAAAGAAAATGAAAATGAAAACTAAATTATTCTTTTTAATATCAACATTTTTGACAATAACATTTTCAGTTTTATCACAAGAAAATAGTAATGAAGAAACTTATCTTGGTATTGGTTCCGGATCGAGGAAAATTGCAAAATATCCAAAGAGAATGTTAATTCCTTCACACGTTGATTCAACCATGGAAATGGAAGAAATTAAATACTATTTAGAACCAAAAAAACATAAGGTAAGCCATGAGATAGAAAATATTAAGCCAGCTCGATTAAAAGTGGTTGAACCCCTTGACAAATTATACAACGGCTATATCAAGGCTGCTGCAGGAAGTTATTTAACTCCTTTATTAAATTTTAATTACTCATCTCTTAGATCAAAATATGATAGTTGGGGTATCTTTGGAGATTTACAAAGCTCATTTGGAAACATTAAAGACATGGGCAACACTAGTTTTACAGATGCTTCATTAGGAGCCTATTATCAAAAATTTTTTATGGATAATGATTTATGGGCTGAATTAGATTATAAAAGAAATAATTATAACTTCTATGGAATAAATTACAATGATACGGCTCTAAACTTTCTAAAAGAAAAAAACGATTTATTCAATCAAAATTATGACCTTTTCGATATGCAAGTTAAGTTTAATTCTAAAAACAATGGTCGAGATACTAATAAACTTAGATACAAAACATGGTTAGATTACCACAGATTGAGTAGTCGTTACCAACTTGTTGAAAATTATTTATTGATTGGGGCTCATTCTGGTTGGGTTATTATGGACGAGGAGTTTCTTGGGACTTTTGAATTTGACTTAAATAATTTAACTCAGCCTCAGCTCATGATTGATTCTAATAATTTAATTTTAGCTGAAAAATCAATTTCAAGTACCTCTTCAGTTATTAGGTTCAATCCTCATATTTATACTAGAAAAAATAACTTAATTGCAAAAGTTGGTATTTCTCTACAAGCAAATATTAATGATAAATCAACATTTAAATTTTTCCCGGATATTGAAATTAGCTATAATCTGTTTAATAATATTTTCATACCCTACGGAGGTCTTAAAGGGAATATACAGAGAAACACATTTGATGATTTAAGGTCAGAAAACCCTTATCTTTCTGAAGATTCAGATATATTTAACACTATTCAAAGAGTAAATTTATTTGTTGGTATAAGAGGTTCTCTAAATAACAAATTCACCTTCAACTTATCTACGTCTTTTGAGAAATTTGATAATTTTTATTTTTTCACACCTGATACAACTTCGTCTTATGAAAATAAGTTCAATTTAATAAATGACAAATTAGATAGAACTACCTTGACTGGTGAAATTACTTATCAGCAAGATGAAAAATTAAAAGTATTATCAAAATTAGAGTTATTTAATTATACACCTTCATCTGAAAGATATGCGTGGCAAAAACCTAATTTTATTTTCACGTTGGGTTCTGTTTTAGATTTGTCTGATAAAATTATTGTAAAGGGTGATATATTTGTTATCGGTCCTAGAAATGTTTTTTCTTATATGGAGCCTACATCAAATAATAATATTACAGTCGACGATGATGAAAATATCTTATATGAAGAAGTTGACAGAAAGTATATTTATAAATTAAAATCATTTATAGATATGAACTTATCTTTAGAGTACAGATACAATAAAAAAGTTTCAGCTTTTATTCAATTCAATAATTTTACCGCAAGAAAATATCAATATTGGAACAATTTTCCAGTTCAGTCAATCAATATAATGGGCGGTGTGACATTAAGTTTCTAGTTGTTGAAAAATAACTCTTTTGTGAACTTTTATAGAGTCTAAAATTCCCTATTAGTGTTATATTTGTTTATTAAAATTTAAATGATGAGTGAAGATAAAAAATATTCTGCTGACAGTATACAAGCTTTAGAGGGAATAGAGCATGTGAGAATGCGTCCATCCATGTATATTGGTGATGTTGGAGCAAGAGGCTTACATCATTTAGTATATGAAGTTGTAGATAATTCTATTGATGAAGCATTAGCTGGTCATTGTGATGCAATTAGTGTTACTATTTTAGAAGATAATTCTATAAGAGTAAGAGATAATGGTAGGGGGATTCCGGTAGATATTCATAAGAAAGAGGGCGTTTCCGCATTGGAAGTCGTAATGACTAAAATTGGTGCAGGAGGTAAATTTGATAAAGATTCATATAAAGTTTCTGGTGGTCTTCACGGAGTTGGTGTTTCTTGTGTCAATGCACTTTCTATTTATTTAAAAGCTACAGTCCATAGAGATGGTAAAATATGGGAGCAAGAATATTCCAAAGGCAAGAAAACTAACGAAGTTAGAGAAGTTGGAGAAACATCAGAAAGAGGTACGGAGGTTGAATATAAACCAGATGCTGAAATATTTGATGATATTGTTTATTCTTATGATACACTTTCTGCTAGGATGAGAGAATTAGCCTATCTTAATAAAGGAATTACAATTGTTTTAACAGACGAAAGAGAAAAAGAAGAAAACGGTACATTTAAATCAGAGAGATATTTTTCTGAAAGAGGCTTGTCTGAATTTGTTGAATTTTTAGACGGCACAAGAGAAAGATTGATTGAAAATGTTGTTGCTATCGAAGGAGAAAAGGATAATATTCCGGTTGAAGTAGCTTTAATATACAATTCTAGTTACAGTGAAAATATTCACAGCTATGTCAACAACATCAATACACATGAAGGAGGAACTCATCTTTCTGGATTTCGAAGAGGATTGACCAATACTTTAAAGAAATATGCTGAAGGATCGGGTCTTTTAGATAAATTAAAATTTGAAATTGCTGGTGATGACTTCAGAGAAGGATTAACTGCCATAATATCTGTAAAAGTCGCAGAACCTCAATTTGAAGGTCAGACAAAAACTAAGCTTGGTAACAGAGAAGTCACTGCTCCTGTAAGCCAAGCTGTAAGTGAAATGTTATCAAACTATTTAGAAGAAAACCCTGCAGATGCAAAAAAAAATAATTGAAAAAGTAATTTTAGCAGCAACAGCTCGACATGCTGCTAGAAAAGCTCGAGAAATGGTCCAAAGGAAAAATCCTATGGGAGGTGCTGGTTTACCAGGTAAATTAGCAGATTGTGCTTCTAAGGATGCTTCAAAATGCGAATTATTTTTAGTTGAGGGTGATTCGGCTGGCGGAACAGCAAAACAGGGAAGAGACAGAGAATTTCAAGCAATAATGCCTTTAAGAGGTAAAATTCTTAATGTAGAAAAAGCTATGGCTCATAAAATATTTGAGAATGAAGAAATCAAAAATATTTATACTGCACTTGGAGTTAGAGTCGGAACCGAAGAAGATTCAAAAGCTCTTAATCTTGAAAAATTAAGATATCATAAGGCAGTGATTATGTGTGATGCTGACGTTGATGGCAGTCACATTCAAACACTGATTCTTACTTTCTTTTTTAGATATATGCGAGAAATGATTGAAAACGGTTATATTTATATAGCTACACCTCCTCTATATCTTGTTAAAAAAGGTAAACAAGCAAGATATGCATGGGATGATAAAGAAAGGGAGCAACACATTAAAGATATGAAAGGCTCGGGAAGTGAGTCAAGTGTTCATGTCCAAAGATATAAAGGACTTGGAGAAATGAATGCAGAGCAATTGTGGGATACTACAATGTCACCTGAAAACAGAACACTTAGACAAGTAACAATTGAAAGTGCTGCTGAAGCGGATAGAATTTTTTCAATGCTGATGGGAGACGATGTTCCACCAAGAAGAGAATTCATTGAAAAAAATGCTAAATATGCTAATATTGATGCATGATTTTATCCTGATCTATTAATAGTTAGTGATTTATAAAAATCCATTTTAAAAAATCTGATTTTTTTTTAGTTAGAGATGTTGAATTTTATAATTTCGCGACTGTAATTTTTAAAAAACAAAAATCATGAAAGTCACTATAGTAGGAGCAGGTAATGTAGGATCAACTTGTGCAGATGCAATAGCTTACAAAAGAATTGCAAGTGAAGTTGTTTTATTAGATATCAAAGAAAATTTTGCGGAAGGCAAGGCGTTAGATATGATGCAAACATCATCTTTGCTAGGATTCAATACTAAGATTGTAGGAAGTACTAATGATTACAACAAAACTGTAGGAAGTGATGTAGTTGTAATTACAAGTGGAATTCCAAGAAAGCCTGGAATGACAAGGGAAGAATTGATTGGAGTTAATGCTGGTATTGTCAAAACAGTTTCCCAAAATATTTTAGAACATTCTCCAAATGCAGTTATCGTAATTGTATCCAATCCAATGGATACTATGACTTATTTGACATTAAAGGAAACTGGCCTACCAAAAAACAGGATTATTGGTATGGGTGGTGCTTTAGATAGTGCAAGATTCAAAACTTATCTATCTTTAGCTTTAAATCGACCCTCAAATGATATTCATGGGATGGTAATCGGAGGACATGGAGATACCACTATGATACCATTAACTAGATTTGCTTCTTACAATGGTATAAGAATTAGTGAAATTTTAGACGGTCCTGTTTTAGAAAAAGTTGCTGCTGACACAATGGTGGGTGGTAAAACACTAACTGGAATGTTAGGTACTTCAGCATGGTATGCTCCCGGAGCTGCTGTTGCATATTTGGTTGATAGTATTTTAAATGATCAAAAGAAAATTATTCCGTGTTCAGTTTATTTAAGTGGTGAATATGGTCAAAATGATATTTGTATTGGTGTTCCTGTTGTAATCGGAAAAAATGGCTGGGAAAGTATTATTGATCTAGATTTGAATGAAGTGGAAAAAGATTTATTTGCAAAAAGTGCCGATGCTGTTAGAAATATGAACAAAGCTTTATAAATTTTTTATAAAACTTAAAAAACAATACTTTACAAAAGCCTCCCAGGAGGCTTTTTTTATTGTATAAATCTTTTTCTTGATTTCAATTCTAATATAACACAATCGTTACTCATAATTGCTTTTCTTCTTTTTGCTATAAAATCATAAATCTTGTCTCTTATTGTTTTTGGAATTAAATATCCAACAATAAAAATTCTATACCAACTTTTCAATAATATCGCTATTTGAATTACTGCATCCGACTTTGAGTAGTACCTATTTTTATAGACCAAAATTATTGTTTCTTTCGTGTTAGGTAAATTTGTTTTTTTATCACTAATTTTTTTATATAGTTCTGACTTAGCTGAACTAATGTATATATTTTCTGACCTATCTTTTTTTATTATAAAATTCCCCCAAAAATTACAGAATATACACTCATCATCTATAAATATTATTGGATAATTTAAATAATTAATCATTTTACAAATTTTAAAACAAAATTTTTATCATTTAATTTAAAATATAAAAAATAAATACCTGGATTTAATTCATTAGTCTTTATTAAACTTGAAGAATGTGTTTGGATCATAATTTTTCCAGTTACACTAAATATGGTATAAAGAACCTTTTTGTTGTTATTGATATGTAAATTATCAATTATTGGGTTAGGAAAAATTATAAAATCATCTTTTTTAAATTTGTTAAGTATTGATGTAGCATTTGTATCTGTTCCAGAAAGATAAAGTGATAACCCACCTCTTTTATTTCCTACAATGAAATCAAATGTAGAATCACTATTAAGATTTCCAATAGCAAGAGCTGAATTTGGCCCATTATTAATATTTAAATAAAAGCTATCAATTAAATTAAAACTCTCTGTAAGATCATCATCGATAATATATTTAAAAATTGAACCTCTTTCACTCCCAACATATAACATTAAATCATTATTTTCAACATTGAATATCGGCGTACTTGATCCAAGGCTAGTCCACCACTCAGATACATTAACACCTCCAAATTCTTCATTTTGTAAAACAAAATTAAAGTTCTCGTTACTTCCAATATTTTCAATAAAATTTAAGTTGCCCCTTTGTTCACCTACAATTAAATCTAAATCATTATCATTGTCAATATCAATCAATGTCGGATGAGAACAATGACCAAAGTCAAAAATATTATTTAATTCGTCTTCCAAAGGAGAATTTTTAAGGATTAAATTCATTTCTCCAGTATTTAGGGGGCTATTTTCTAAATAGTGAAGCTTTCCGCTAAAATCCCCAACTACAGCGTCAAGATCACCATCATTGTCCAAATCTCCAAAAGTAGGATGTAAGTTAATTTCATTAATGATATTTGATAGGTTTTGGAAATTATCTGATGATTTTGAAAAAATAGGTAAATTGTTAGTTCCTACATTAACATATGATTCCACAAAAGATTTGTAATGAATAGGGACATCAATGTCAAATTCTCCAAAATTAGCAATAAGTAAATCTATTAATGTGTCATTATTAATATCTACTAAAATTGGTCTTGATCCTCTCCCAACTTCAATGGTAGTTTCTTGAACTATATTTTTTTTCTGAAGATAAAATAATGGTTGATTATTTGTTCCAGCATTTTCATAAAACCAAATACTTTCTTTGTCGTTTGTTTCAATGTCTGAATTTGGTGATACAATTAAGTCTTTAATCCCATCATTGTTTAAGTCTTCATAAAATGCAGCTGGAAACATGTAAAGATCGACAGGAACAGAGTTGCTGGGAAATAAGGTGTCTTGGTATACAATTGAGGTATTCATATTGGTTCCTTCACTGTCATTGTATAAGGCTACTAAATTACTAAAGGATAAGTCTCCAAGAATTACATCTCTAACATTATCATTATTTAGATCTAATGATAAAACAGTTGATCCAGAGTGTTTTATTTGGTTTCTATCGACTAAAATTGGTGTTTCTGGATTACTAATAATCGAGTTACATGTGTCATAAAGAATACATGTATTAGTTAATCCAGACTCTTTAAAGTGCCCCCAACAATCATTTTTGAATTCAAAAATTAAGGAGTCTTTTCCAAATCCTAGTTCTACCGAGTTATTTTTATGATATTCTAATCTAGTTCCTGTTACCCCAAATGTTAGTATATCCAAATCTCCATCATTATCAATGTCATTAATGTCAGGAATATCAGCATAGGAGACATAAATGTTTGATGTTGATATTATCGTGTCAATTATAATTTCTCCAGATTGGCTATTTTCCGATGAATCTATAAATATATAATCTGACAATATATAGGGAACATAATCATTTAGTGGATGGTGCCAAAATTCTAATCTTTCAAATGATAATATTTCGTCAGTAGTATTTTTCCAAACTCCTACACCACCAGAAACAGATCCAAAAATATCCTTTTTGTTATCTCCATTAAAATCTCTAAGTAAAACCCAATCTTTTAGTTCATATGGAAAGAGACTTTCATATCTTGGATCATATAAATAATTACTTCCTGTATTTATAAAAGTTAAAATTTTATTTCCTGTTTTATCAAAAACAAACAAGTCATGAATTTGGTCATTATTTAAATCAATGGTAGAAATTTGAATAGCATTCATTCCTCCAGTCCAAGGGTTTAAAAGAGTGTCTTCATTTTTAATTACTTTTAAAGAATTGCTTTGAAAGTGTGTTGTTTGTTGTGAGAAGAATACATTTATACAAATTAGTGCAACAAAAAATAAGTGAAATTTATTATTGATTTTTAGCGATTTCATTATGATTTATAATCAATATTCTACTAATATAAGTTTAAATGGTTTTTTACAAAGGTTTTGTTAGGTATTTAAAAGCATTACATATTTGTATATGAACTTGTTAGCTATTTGTTGGTAATAACCAATTGAAATTTTATATTTGCGCCCTTAAATTTATGTTTAATAACATTATAAAATCATTTTAATGCAAAATAGAAGTGCTATTTGGGTTTTTACTATCCTATTATTTTTGGCTTGTCTTTATCAGTTGTCTTTTTCATGGGTTACTAAATCTTTTGAATCGGACATCAGTCAGTTAGCTGAAGAAAAGTATGATTCACTTTCAAGAGAATCTATTGAATTTATTATTAACAACGATACTCTTTTGATTGGTCCTGAAAAAGAAAAGCAACAAATTGTTTCTTTTTACGAACAAAAATTATTGTCTGAGAGGTCAGATCAGCCAACTTATCCTCTTTTAGATTTGGATTATCAAAGGTGTAAAGATCAAGAGTTGGGATTAGGCCTAGACCTCCAAGGTGGAATGAGTGTTACACTAGAAGTTTCAATAGAGGATTTAGTGAGGAATTTTGCAGGAAACTCTTCAAAGGAAGCGTTTAGAAAACCGTTTAATGCTGCACTGCTAGAATTTAAACAAGGTAATTCTAGTGTTGATTCAGAAAGTGATGATTTTATTGGGCTTTTTTACGACCATTACAAGAACTTATACCCAAAAAATCCACCCATGATATTTTTTAGTAACGGTCTAAAAGAATACATGGACATTAATTCTGTTGAAAAAACAACTCAAAACAAGAATGATTTGATTATTCAAACATTAAGAGATTTAAGTGAAGATGCCATTCAAAAAACTCACAGAATTATTGAGTCTAGAATTAACAAGTTTGGTGTAAGTCAACCAAATATTAAAAAACTAGCAGTTTCTGGAAGGCTTCAAATTGAACTTCCTGGAGCTAAAGATAAAAATAGAATTAGAAATCTACTTCAATCTACAGCAAGTCTTGAATTTTGGGATGGAGCGCATAAGGATTGGACAGATGAGTTCCTTTCTCTTAATAAATTGGTTTCAAAAGACTATAATAGTGAAATGACTGAAAACTTTATTGAGATCTCTGAAGACTCATTAAATAAGCTCTCTGATGACCAACAGATGGCTTATAAAATTAAAAAGGAGGCGAATGATTCCATAGCTGAAGAACAAGCTGTTATCAAAGCTATTGAAGATTCTATAATGCTGGCTGATGGGAAAATTTTAAATGGTACACTTTGGTTTATTCACTCTGCAAATAGTCCTTACATTGGAGTGTCCAAAGCAGTTGATACCTCTAAAGTTAATGCTATTTTAAATTCAAAAGCAGCTAAAGATATTTTCAACTTTAGAAGGTATAAATTTTTATGGTCAAAGGATGTAGAAGAATATAAAACATCGCAAAGCTTCAAAGGACATTCTTTAATGGCTATCGAAAAACCATCAAGTGGAGAACCAAAAATAAATGGAGAGGATGTAGTGAACGCATTCCAAAGTTTTGATCAAAAATCCAAACCATCAGTTTCATTATCATTTAATTCTAACATGGCTGATGTTTGGTCAAAGTGGACTGAACAAAAAACTAACAAAATTATAGCAATTGTATTGGATGATCAAGTTTTTTCAGCCCCAGTTATTAGACAGAAAATTACAGGTGGAAATACTGAAATTTCTGGTGGGTTTGAAACAATAGAGGAAGCTCAGGATTTGGCAAATATTTTAAAGGCTGGTTCTCTCCCTGTTCCAGCGGTAATTGTTGATGAAGCTATTGTCGGCCCTTCACTTGGAGAAGAAAACATTAACTCAGGTTTATGGTCATTTGCTTTTGCTTTTATTTTAGTTCTTTTTTATATGATTTTCTATTATAAAAGAGCAGGATGGGTTGCAAATGTAGCACTAATTGCTAATGTATTTTTTATAATTGGAACTCTTGCCTCACTTGGTGCAGCTCTAACTCTCCCTGGAATTGCTGGTCTAGTCTTAACAATTGGAATGTCTGTGGATGCTAACGTACTTATTTATGAAAGAGTTAGAGAAGAATTAAAAAATGGTAAGGGAATTAAATTGGCAATCCAAGACGGTTATAAACATGCATACTCAGCAATTATAGACGCAAATGTAACATCGTTATTAACTGCTGTTGTACTTGCATATTTTGGATCAGGCCCAATTCAAGGTTTCGCAACCACACTAATAATAGGAGTTTTTACATCTTTATTTTGTGCTATTTTTGTTACAAGATTAATTTTCACATTTCTTTTGGATACAAAAAGAAAGATTCATTTTTCAAGAAAAATAACAGAAAATTTATTTTCGAATACTACAATTAGTTTCTTGCAGAAACGTAAAGTGTTTTATGTCTTTTCAGCTTTAATTGTCACTTTTGGAATTTATTCTTTAGTTACAAAGGGACTTGACAAAGGTGTTGAATTTACAGGAGGAAGGACCTATAGAGTCGAATTTAGCGATAAGGTAAACAAAGTTGAAGTAAAGTCAGCAATTGCAAAAAATTGTATTGATATCAAAGGAAATTTAGTTGAGCCTGAAGTGAAGACTGTGGATAATGAATATAACTTAGAAATAACAACTAAATATTTAACAACATCTGCGATGAATGTTAAAGAGAAGGTAAATAAAATAGATTCATCTTTAGTTTATGCATTCAATTCGTTAGGTTTTGAAAATATTGAAAATTCGTCGTCTGACAAAACTTTTTCAATACTAACGTCAAGAGGAGTTGAAAGCCAAATTTCTGATGAGCTAAAGAAAGGTTCTCTTTTAGCTGTACTTTTTTCATTATTTATTATTTTTATATATATCGCTTATAGATTTAGGAAGTGGCAGTTTGGCTTAGGAGCTTTAATAGCCATGTTCCATGACGTACTTATTGTTTTGGGGTTATTTTCTATTCTATATAATTATGTTCCATTTTCTATGGAAATTGATCAAGCATTTATTGCTGCTATTTTAACTGTAGTTGGGTATTCAATTAATGATACTGTTGTTGTTTTTGACAGAATAAGAGAATACTCAGTATTACATAAGAAATCTTCCGTCTTACAAGTCGTTAACAGAGCACTTAATAGTACCCTCTCTAGAACAATCAATACTTCTTTAAGTACATTTTTAGTATTACTAACAATTTTCATTTTTGGTGGCGAATCAATAAAAGGTTTTGCCTTTGCATTAATGATAGGTGTTATTGTTGGTACTTATTCTTCTTTATTTATTGCAACTCCAATGGTTGTTGATCTTTCAAAAAAAAAACTTAACGACTAATAAATAATGAAAATAACACTTCATTTCTTTTTTCTTGAGGGGATTAGTACTGGAGAACTTATTTTTGTATTCTTAGTTATATTACTTTTTTTTGGTTCAAAAAGTGTACCTAGAATGGCTAGAACTTTTGGAAGGGCTGTGAGACAAATTCGCGATGCTTCTCAACAAATTCAGGATGACATAAGAAATTCAGCCGAAGATCCACCAAGAAATGATAATTTATCAAAAAAAGATTCTAAAAATAATGATCAGTAAATAGAATTCCATTTAATGCTTTAAACAAAGCTAAAAGGTAAGATTGTTTTTTATGGATCTTTAAGGCAATTAAATTTTATTTGTCGTAAATAAATGAGCTTATAAGTAGGTTTATTTATCTGAAATAAGTCGTAGTAAATCAAAATATCAGTCCAAATTCACCAAAAATGGAAGCTTTTTTGATTGTATAATTTTTATTTGGTCTAATTCATAACTAAAAGAAATATTCTTTTAGCTGATACCAGCCGATTTTACCGTTTGAATAATTCTACCAGCAATTTTATATGGGTCACCATTTGATGCAGGTCTTCTATCCTCAAGCCATCCTTTCCAGCCATTTTCGACAGTGATTATAGGTATTCTTATCGACGCTCCTCTATCAGATACCCCATAACTAAAGTCTCTAATTGAAGCAGTTTCGTGAAGACCAGTTAACCTTTGGTCGTTAAACTCTCCGTATACATTTATATGCTCATTTCTAACTGGTCTAAATGCTTCACAAACTTTTTCATAAATTTCTTTAGAACCACAAGTTCTTAGGAGAGTATTTGAAAAATTAGCGTGCATTCCTGAGCCATTCCAGTCTCCTTTAATTGGTTTTGGATGATATTCAATGTAGTATCCATAATCTTCGGTCAATCTATCTAAAAGATATCTAGCTACCCACATTTCATCTCCAGCTTTTTTAGCTCCTTTAGCAAATAATTGAAATTCCCATTGGCCACTTGCAACTTCTTGATTAATTCCTTCAATATTAATTCCTGCTTCAATACATAAATCTGCATGTTCTTCAACTAAATGTCTACCGTGTGTGTTTCTTCCACCAACTGAACAATAGTAAAGTCCTTGTGGTCCGGGATAACCACCTGGAGGAAATCCAAGTGGCAATTGAGTTTGAACATCCATTATAAAATACTCCTGTTCAAATCCAAACCAAAAATCGTTATCATCATCATCAATTTTTGCTCTTGCATTAGAGTCATGGGCAGAGCCGTCAGATTTAAGAACTTCAGTCATTATTAGAAAACCATTTTCTCTTACTGGGTCAGGATAGCATGCTACTGGTTTTAAAAGGCAATCAGAAAAATTTCCTTCAGCTTGTTTTGTTGAGCTGCCGTCAAAAGACCACATTGGACAGTCTTCAATTTTACCGCTAAAATCATCAACAATCTTAGTCTTACTTCTCATATTTTGTGTAGGACTGTAGCCATCTAACCAAATGTATTCTAATTTAGATTTACCCATTTTAATTTACTTTTAATTAAGTCCACAAAATTAATTTTTATTTTCCCTTTACAAAGTTTTATGTATTCGATTTATATGTTTTTTTTAACAAAAACCAGCCATAGTGTTTAAAACACACTTTCGTAACTAGCTTGTATCCATCAATTTTTGGAACACATTTTGTATATTTTAAATATAGAATGTTATTTTTACTGATTAATAAAGAAATTATTTAATTATTTTCGCCTATAAAATATTTTATATGTTAATTATCAAAGAATTTTTAAGATTTTCTAAAAACTTAATTCTACTAGCTTTTTGTTTTGTAAATTACCATACTAATGCTCAAAAAAGTATCATTACTGAAGCTGATATTAAATTTGACAATGAGGCTTTTTTTACCGCTATTGATTTATACAAAAAAGGAGAAGTTAGAATTAAAAATATTGAAGAAAAGGCAAGGATAAATTATAGGATTGCCGAATGTTACAAGGAAGCTGTAGAGCCCGAGCAGGCGCAAACATACTACGATAGAGCTATTATGTTAAAATTTCAAAACCAAGATCCTTCAATTTATATTTCTCTTGCTGATGTCTTGAAAGAGCAAGGAGAGTATGACCTAGCGGTTGAAAATATTAATAAATATTTAGAGATTATTCCTGAAAATGAAGAAGCCCAAAAATTTCTAGTCTCTTGCGAGCAAGCAGTTGAATGGAAAAATAATCCAACAAAACATATTATGCAGAATGAGGTTGGTTTAAACACTTCTCATTACGATTATTCACCAACTTGGGCTGACAATAATTACAACAAGATTATTTTCACTTCTGCTAGAGATGGATCTACAGGAGATGAAGTTGATTCTAGAACTGGAGATAGTTTTATGGACCTTTATTTGACAGAAAGAGATAATAATGGTAAATGGTTTGAAGCGGTTCCTCTCCCAAAATCTATCAATACCAAGGATAATGAGGGGTCAGCTGTTTTAACACCTGATGGAAAAAATATTTTCTTTACTAGATGCCCACGACCTAAAAACAAAAAAAAGACGGAGAAATCCAATTTAGGATGTGAAATTTATCATTCTGTTTACGTGGGAGACACTGAATTAGATTTAAATGATTCTACTAAAAAAAACAAAAAGTCGTGGACTGAAGCTGTGAAACTTCCATTGAAGCCCGAAGGAGCTGATTCTCTTTCATGTGGACATCCCGCCATTGATTCTTCAATGACATTTATGGTATTTTCAGCAGACTTTCCTGGTGGTTGGGGAGGTAAAGATCTTTGGGTTTCGGAATATAATGACAGAGAAATGTCCTGGATGAATCCAGTAAATCTAGGTTCTAATATTAATACAACTGGAAATGAGATGTTTCCGTACATATCAAAAGATGGTTCACTTTATTTTTCATCTGATGGATATGTTGGTCTTGGGGGATTAGATATTTACAGAGCTGAAAATACTGCCGAGCAACAGTGGGGTAATGTCAAGAATTTAGAATTCCCACTAAATTCACCTGAACATGACTTTGGGATCATTTTTGAAAGTGACGACCGTGGAATGCTTTCTTCTTCTAGACATAATAACCCAGTTGGTGGAAAGGGTAAAGACGATATTTATAATTTTAATATTCCACCAGTTGTCATTGCTCTAGAGATTTATGTTTTAAATAAAGAAACCAACGAACCCATCCCTGGAGTTACAATTAAACTTACAGCAATTGACTCAACAGTTGCTGGAGGTATAGTCCATGAATATGTTCAAACTACAGATGTTGAAGGTAAATTTATTTTTGAAGAAGATATGAATGGTAAGCGTTACATTGAGCATAACTTAGTTTATATGTTAGAGGCAGAAAAAGACAGTTTAGATAAAGCTGAAAAACAATTTACAACATTTAATATTGAAAAGTCAAAAAGGTTTATGGAAGAAGTATACCTACAACCTTTCTTTGAGTTGGATGAGGAGTCTGGAGAAGTAAAAGCTGCTGACATTGAATTAGAGGTTAGGTATGCTTTAGATAAATCTGTTTTACTAGTTGACACTGTCGAAAATACTTTAGAGAAAGTAAACTCAAAAGATACTTTGGATTTACTATTCAAGACACTACTTGATTTCCCTACTATGATGATTGAGCTTTCAGCACATACTGATTGCCAAGGTAGAGATTCATATAATAAGAAACTTTCTGATAGAAGAGCCCAATCATGTGTTGATTATTTAGTTTCAAAAGGTATTGACAGAGAAAGAATGATTCCTCAGGGTTACGGGGAAGATGTTCCAAAAGCTGAAGGGTTGGAATGTGAAACAATTTCGAAACTACCAACAAAAGAAGAGAGAGATGCAGCACATCAAAAAAACAGACGTACTCAATTTAAGGTTTTAAATTATGATTATGTCCCCAAGGATAATTAGCCGGGTTATATAAATAAAAACTTTCTCTTTTTAATTGATAAATTTTATTAGTGACAGATAATTCAAGATACGCATTAAGAGGTGTAAGTTCTGGTAAAGAAGACGTACATAAAGCAATTAGTAAGATTGACAAAGGACTTTTCCCAAATGCTTTTTGTAAAATAGTTCCAGATTTACTTTCCGGAAGTAAAGATCACTGTGTAGTTATGCATGCTGATGGAGCAGGGACTAAATCTTCATTAGCCTACGCATACTGGAAGGAAACCGGTGATCTCACAGTATGGAAGGGCATTGCTCAAGATGCCTTAATAATGAATATTGATGATTTGTTGTGTGTCGGAGTAACTGATAATATTTTGGTTTCCTCTACTATCGGAAGAAATAAGTCTCTAGTGCCAGGAGAAGTAATTTCTGCAATTATCCAAGGTACTGAAGATGTATTAGAAGAATTAAGATCCTATGGACTATATATCCATTCAACTGGTGGAGAAACTGCAGATGTTGGAGATTTAGTAAGAACGATTATTGTGGATTCTACTGTTGTTGCAAGAATGAAAAGATCGGATGTAATATCAAATAAAAATATCCAGCATGGAGATATTATAGTTGGTTTGTCCTCAAGTGGTCAAACATCTTACGAAGATAGTTACAATGGAGGTATGGGCAGTAATGGGTTAACTTCAGCAAGACATGATGTTTTTAATAAAGATATTGCTAACAAGTTTCCGGAGACCTTTGATCCAAATATTCCTTCAGATTTGGTTTACAGTGGTTCTCAGTATTTGACATCTCGCATTGAAGGGTTATCAGTGAATGTTGGAAAATTAGTGCTGTCTCCAACAAGAACTTATGCTCCTGTAATTGTCGAATTATTAAAAAAACACAGAAGTGATATTCATGGAATGATTCATTGTAGTGGTGGTGCTCAAACAAAAGTGCTTCATTTTATCGATGATTTACATATTATAAAAGATAATTTATTTAAAACCCCACCATTATTTGAAATAATTCAAAAAGAATCTTCTACACCATGGAAAGAAATGTATAGAGTTTTTAACATGGGTCATAGAATGGAGCTCTACGTTGAGCCTAGAAATTTGAATTCAATTATTGATATATGTAGCTCATTTAATTTAGAGGCAAAACAAGTTGGAAGAGTTGAATCATCAAACAAAAAGAAATTGACAATAATTTCTGAGAAAGGACAATTTATTTATCAGTGAGCGATCAAGGATTATTAGATAAATTAGAACAAATTGCAATTAAGTACGAAGAAATTGCAAAACAAATCGTGGATCCTGATGTTATTTCAGATATGAAACGTTATGTAAGGCTAAATCAAGAGTATAAGGACCTCACTGTTGTTGTAGAAACTTACAAGGAATATAAAAACGTTTTAAATAATATTGTTAGTACAAAAGAAGTTATCCATACTGAAGACGATCAAGAGTTTAAAGAAATGGCTAGATTAGAGCTGGACGACTTACAAAAACAAAAAATTGAGTTAGATGATAAAATTAAATGGCTTTTAATTCCAAAGGATCCAAATGATAACAAAGACGTTATAATGGAAATTAGATCAGGAACAGGAGGTGACGAAGCTTGTATCTTTGTTGAGGACATTTTTAGAATGTTTACTATGTATTTCAAGGAAAAGTCTTGGTCTTTTGAAGTGTTGAATTCTAATGAAGGTGGTACTAAAGGGTTTAGAGAAATTTCGTTAAGTATTTCTGGAACAGAGGTGTATGGAAAATTAAAGTTTGAGTCAGGTGTTCATCGTGTTCAACGAGTTCCAGAAACTGAATCTCAAGGAAGAGTTCACACTTCTGCGATTACAGTTGCTGTTTTACCTGAGGCAGAAGAAGTAGATTTTGATTTAAATTTGGCAGATGTAAAAAAAGATACTTATAGATCATCGGGCGCTGGAGGGCAACACGTTAATAAGACAGAATCTGCTGTTCGATTGACTCATATCCCCACAAATACAGTAGTAGAGTGTCAAGATGGTAGATCTCAACATAAAAATTATGAGAAAGCTTTACAGGTTTTAAGATCTAGATTATATCAAGCGGAGGCAGAAAGGTTGGAGAAAGAAAGAGCTGATCAAAGAAGATCTTTAGTTTCAAGTGGTGACAGATCAGCAAAAATTAGAACCTATAATTATCCACAAGGAAGAATAACTGATCATAGGATTGGTAAGACTATTTACAACCTAAATAATTTTATGAACGGCGATATTCAAGAGATGATTGATGCGCTCACTATGGCAGAGAATGCAGAAAAGCTTAATGAAAGTAATTCTTTACAAAAATGAATAGATTTCAATTAATTGAGCAAATTAAAAAGAAAAAATCCTTTCTCTGTGTTGGATTAGATACAGATATAAAAAAAATACCATCTTTCTTATTAGATTTTGAAGATCCTATTTTTGAATTCAATAAAAGAATTATTGATGCAACACATAAATTATGTATTGCTTATAAACCGAATATTGCATTTTATGAAGCCCTTGGTTCAAGAGGTTGGGAAAGTTTAAAAAAGACTATTAATTATATTCCAAAGGATATTTTCACAATTGCTGATGCAAAAAGAGGTGATATCGGAAATACATCGAATATGTACGCAGAAGCTTTTTTTAATACTTATAATTTTGATTCAATTACTTTATCTCCTTACATGGGCGAAGATTCTATTAAACCTTTTTTGAATTATAAAAATAAATGGTCTATTGTGTTAGCTCTTACAAGTAATAAAGGAGCTGTTGATTTTCAAAAATTAAGAACTAAAGATGACAGTTTTTATTTCGAAAAAGTTTTAAATCAAGTAAGTAGTTGGGGTGATGATAATAATACAATGTTTGTTGTTGGTGCTACAAAGGCCAATGATTTAAGAAAGATTAGAAAAATTGTACCCGAACACTTTCTTCTTGTTCCAGGAATTGGAGCTCAAGGCGGAGATTTGAATGAAGTGATAAAACATGGAATAAATAATGATATAGGATTAATTATCAATTCATCAAGGGGAATTATATATGCAGGCTCAGAAAAAGATTTTGATGAAAAAGCAAGAAATGCAGCTCAAGAAATTCAAAAAAAAATGTCTAAATTTTTGTAAATTGATTTTTAAAAATGAATTTTAAGCTACCTATATTAAATAGAATTTTACACTTTTTTGAAAAGAATGCATTTGGAGTATGCGAATGGTTAGGAAAAAAATTTGGAGTTAATCCGTTGGTCTTTAGGAAACTTTTTATTTACATCAGCTTTATTGCTTTTGGGAGTCCATTTATTGTTTATTTCTTAATGGCTTTTTTCCTCGAAAATAAAGAAAAACTTAGACCAAGAAAAAAAAGAAAAACAGTTTGGGACTTAAAATAATCAAATGAATAGAATGTTATTTAATTTTAGATTGTTTTCAAAAGTGCTTTATTCCTTCATGGTACTTTTATTGATAATTTTTGTTGGTACTATAGGATATATTTTCTTTGAAGGGTGGACTTTTTTAGATTCTTTTTATCAAACAATTATTACAGTATCTACTGTAGGTTTTTCAGAGGTTCACCAATTATCTAATAAAGGAAAATTATTTACGGCCTTTCTTATCATAACAAGTTTTGGTACATTTGCTTATGCAATCACATCAATAACTGGATATATTGTCAGTGGTGATTATAAACAATATTTCAAAGAGTTTAAATACATGAAAAAAATAACTGATTTAAGGAATCATGTGATTATTTGCGGATATGGTAGAGTAGGTTCAAAGGCTCTAGAAACATTATTGGAACATAAAACTAAATGTTTAGTTATTGAAAAAGATGATGCAATTATAGAGCACTTTAGAACTCAAACTGAAATAAATTGCGTTAAAGGTGATGCAACACAAGATGAGTTATTACTAAAATGTGGGATAAATCATGCAAAAGCTTTAATCACTACTTTACCTTCAGACTCTGATAACCTATTCGTTGTATTAACAGCTAAGGAGTTAAATCCTAATTTGAAAATAATAGCTAGAGCATCCAAAGGTACATCAGTTAAAAAATTAAAAATTGCAGGAGCCAATAACGTGATAATGCCAGACTCTCTTGGTGGTTCTCACATGGCTCAGTTAGTTGCAACACCTGAAGTTTTGGAATTTATTGACGAAATTTCTATTGAAGGTGAAAACCAAATTAATTTAGAAAGTATTGATTTTAGTGATATTCCATCTGATTTTCAATATAAAAAAATTGAAGATTTAAAAAGAGAATTTCCAGTATGTAATATTATAGGTTTTAAAAATACTGATGGAGAATTTATCATAAATCCAAATGATAACACAGAGATTGTTCCAAATTGTAAATTAATCGTTTTAGGTAATTCTTCAGAGATTAAAAAATTAAATCAGATTTTCGGAATATAATTTATGAATAAAAAAGTAATGGTAACTGGAGCAAATGGTTTGCTAGGTCAAAAAGTTATTTACTTACTTAAAAATAGAAGTGATATTGACTTAGTTGCCACTGCTAAAGGTGAAAATAGGCTTATAGAAAAGGTTGGTTATAAATATATTTCTTTAGATATTACAAATGAAAACTTAGTATATAATGTAATAGAAAAAGAAGCTCCTGATTCCATTATTCATTGTGCTGCTATGACTAACGTCGATGCTTGTGAGGTGGATAGGGAAAATTGTTGGTTAATAAATGTTACGGCAGTGAAGTTTATTGCTCAATCTGCTGAAAAGATTGGTGCTCATCTTTTACATATAAGTACAGACTTTGTTTTTGACGGGGAAAGTGGTCCATACAATGAAAAAGATACTCCAAATCCATTACATTATTATGCAGAATCTAAATTAGCATCTGAAAAAATAGTACAAAATATTTGTAGTAAATGGAGTATAGCTAGAACTATTATTGTTTATGGTATAACGGACAATATGAGTAGATCTAATTTAGTATTATGGGCTAAAGGAGAAATTGAAAAAGGAAACCAAATAAATGTTATAAATGATCAGTTTAGGTCTCCTACTTTGGCTGAAGACCTTGCAAAGGGATGTGTGTCAATTATTGATAAATCTGCATATGGTTTCTATCATCTTTCCGGTCCTAATACTTACAGTATAATTGATTTAGTTTATCAAGTTGCAGATTTTTATAATTTAGATA